>CAEZUR010000015.1_pt1 | contig 15576 bp, 16 predicted proteins | sample 7264531 | NCBI WGS metagenome assembly CAEZUR01 (sample SAMEA6813835, study PRJEB35770) | uncultured Rhodoluna sp. | biome: Freshwater; feature: Freshwater reservoir; material: water | place: Czech Republic | collected 2016-04-20 | depth 0.5m m | reverse complement strand
TTGATCGACAAACGCCTGGTGGCAGGCAAGGCGGTCATGGGTATTTGTGTGGGTCTTCAGGTTCTGTTCGAAAAAGGTCTCGAGCACGAACTCGAAACCGAAGGGCTTGGTCAACTTCCTGGAACGGTTGAGTTTCTCGATGCCCCGCAACTTCCTCACATCGGTTGGAACACAGTGGAAGCAGCCAAGGGTTCAAAGCTTTTCGAAGGAATCGAGAATGAGCGGTTCTACTTCGTTCACTCCTACGGCGTTCGCAACTGGGAGCTTGAGGCAATCGGCTCGTTCATTCCGCCCAAAGTCACCTGGACGGACTACGGCACCAAGTTTGTGTCTGCCCTTGAGGTTGGCCCACTTTCCGCAACCCAGTTCCACCCGGAGAAATCGGGCGAGGCTGGAATCAAACTTCTCACCAACTGGCTCAACACTTTTTAGGACAAAATGATCAACTATCTTGAACTTCTCCCGGCTGTAGACGTAGCCGACGGCAAGGCAGTTCGCCTAACCCAGGGTGAGGCCGGCTCGGAGACCGACTACGGCGACCCGGTTGAAGCAGCCATGACTTGGATCAACGCCGGTGCCGAATGGATTCACCTGGTCGATCTCGATGCAGCTTTTGGTCGCGGAAACAACCGTGCCATCATACGTGAGGTTGTCAACGCCGCCAGCTCGGTCAAGATCGAACTGTCCGGCGGCATCCGCGACGACGCCAGTTTGGAAGCAGCCCTTGAAGCCGGCGCCACCCGCGTAAACCTGGGAACAGCGGCTCTGGAAGATCCAGAGTGGACCGAACGCGTCATCAAGCGCTTCGGCGACTTCGTTGCTGTTGGTCTAGACGTTAGGGGAACCACTTTGGCAGCACGCGGATGGACTCAGGAGGGTGGGGATCTCTACGAGGTGCTGGCTCGCCTTGAAGCTGCCGGTTGTTCCCGCTACGTGGTTACCGATGTCACCAAAGATGGAACCCTCAAGGGTCCAAACCTTGAGTTACTAAAAAGCGTGATGGAGAAAACTTCAAAGCCGGTGGTTGCTTCCGGCGGTATATCGAGTCTGCAAGACATCACCGACCTTCACGCACTGGTTGGGCTTGGGCTAGAGGGTGCAATCCTAGGAAAGTCGCTCTACGCCAATAAGTTCACTCTTGAAGAAGCACTAGCGATCGCCAACCAGAAGATCTAATGTCTCACGACCACCTGAATCCAGATCGATTCGCCGACTCGGCCGGCGTTCCTTGGGATGGTCGCGCCTTTGAACCAAACTCCTTTGCCGGAGACGACGGCAAAGCCGACGAGCAGCTAATCGAGGCCATTTTGGCGCTTCATGCTGGAACCGGTACCTTGGTTCAGGTTATCGATGCGTTCCGCAAGGCACGCGTGCTGATCCCATTGCTTGCCAACCTAGGCGAATCGGGGGAAGGTGCTCACGGCCAAACCGTGGATAAGTCGGCCGACCTCAGTATCGTCACTGTGGAAACGCCAGATCAGCAAAACGGCTTGCCAGTATTCTCAAGCGTTGAAGCAATGAGTGCATGGAACCCACTTGCACGTCCGGTGCCTCACAGCGCGGTCAAGGCAGCGCTCGCGGCAGCTGCCGAAGGAAACACCAGAATTGTGCTCGACCCTGGGTCCATCACCGAATTTGTTATTCGTCGGCCAGCTCTTGAGGCGATTGCTCAAGAACTTCCCTGGACACCTTCCTACGAAGACGAAGCAGTGAGCGAGGCGTTTGATAAAGCGCTCGCGGAACACCCAGAGCTTGCCGGTTGGTCGATTGCCGGGGGAGACCCGCTCTCGCTTTTGAAGTCGGCCGAAGTTGAACTGACTCTGCAGTTGGCAAAAGCGCTAACTCAAGAAGACTTTGACGCCCTCATGAAGAACATCGCCAAATCGATTTCGGAAAGCGAAGTTATTGCGCTTAGAGTCGATTCGTTGCGCGTGAAACTGGCAACAGCCTAGAGCCAATAAAAACGTCATACCCTCGCGATAACTTGAGGTTGTTGGTCGGGAGAAAGAGGGATGCAATGAACGTTGAACAGGCAAAAAAGTTTTATGGAGAAAAACTCGAACGTGGGGGTTGGAGTTGGATTGACTTAGATAGTGGGGAAGTCAAATTTCCAGTCTTCATTTTCCCTAAAAAGGAAAATGAGGTAGATATATCTGCCCAAGAACCTAACGTACGCTTTGCAAAGGTTCGTTGGGATGGTCAAAAGTGGGTTGAAGACAAGTCCGATTCTTAGAGACTAAGCAATCGGTCCGGTGAACTTTTCGCCGGGGCCGGCACCTGGCGCGTCAGGCATAGGGGAAGCCTCTCGGAAGGCAAGTTGAACCTCACGTAGAGCATTTCGAAGGATGCGGGCATGCTGGTCGCCCATGTAAGGAGCGGCTCCGGTTACTAAACCTGCGGTGGCGTCGATGATTTTACGAGCTTCGTCTAGATCTGCACGACGTCCGTTTTCGGCTAGTCCGCAGTGAATCGCGGCCACGTTTAGTAGTTCGATGGTGTAGCGGGCAATAATCTCAACCGCTGGCACGTCGGCGATGTCGTTGATTTCTTCATTTTGTTCAGACATTGGGGGTTTTCCTTTTTAGTAACTTCTGCTAGGCTAGCCCATGGCTCTGGAGTTCGCTTCAGACAGAAGAGGATTAATCTCCCACCCGCGTTTACCGACATTTAGGTTTCCGGGTTAGCTAGAAACGATTCGTTTCTGTGCATTTAGAGCACTGCTCTTGATGTGGCCGTAGTAGTCATATCAATTAGGAGCACTTATTAGCGACCCACGTATTAATGACCGCATCCGTGTGCCAGAGGTTCGCCTCGTAGGCCCGGCAGGCGAGCAGATTGGCGTAGTCCGCATCGAAGACGCATTGCGTTTAGCAGCGGAAGCAGACCTAGACCTAGTCGAGGTTGCACCAACTTCCAAGCCACCGGTAGCCAAAATCATGGACTACGGAAAGTTCAAATACGAAGCCGCTCAGAAGATCCGTGAAGCGCGAAAGAACCAGGTCAACACCATTCTCAAGACCGTACGTTTTGGTCTAAAGATTGATGCACACGACTACGGAACCAAGCGCGGACAGATCGAAAAGTTCCTAAAGGCTGGCGACAAGGTGAAGGTCATGGTGGTCTTCCGCGGTCGCGAACAGTCACGTCCAGAGATGGGCATCACGCTTCTCAAGAAGCTGGCTGAAGAGGTCAACACCTTGGGCTCGGTAGAGTCCAATCCGTCTATCGACGGACGCAACATGGTGATGGTCATCGGTCCGCTGAAGAGCAAGGTTGAGGTCAAGGCCGAAACCAAGAAGGCTGCAGAGAAATCTGCAGTAAACAAGAAGTCGACAGCGGAAGCTGCCGAGTAGGAAAACAGGAGAGACAATGCCTAAGCAGAAAACCCATTCGGGCGCCAAGAAGCGCTTTCGCTTCACCGGCAGCGGAAAGCTAATGAAGCAGCAGATCAACATGCGCCACAACCTGGAGCACAAGTCAAGCCGTCGCACCCGTCGTCTGAACCAAGACCAGGTCGTATCGGCAGCAGACTTCAAGACCATCAAGAAGCAGCTCGGCCACTAGTCGAATTCGAAGATTTTAGGAGATAACAAATGGCAAGAGTAAAAAATGCTGTTAACGCAGCGAAGAAGCGTCGTACAGTTCTCGAGCGCGCACACGGTTACCGTGGTCAGCGTTCGCGTTTGTACCGTATGGCCAAGCAGCAGATGCTGCACTCGTTGGTCTACGCGTACAACGACCGCAAGGACAAGAAGGGTAACTTCCGTCGTCTCTGGATCCAGCGCATCAATGCTGCTGCACGCCTAAACGGAATGACCTACAACCGTCTAATCCAGGGTTTGAACCTGGCTGGCGTTGCTGTTGACCGTCGTATCTTGGCTGATCTAGCCGTGCACGACGCACCAGTATTCGCTTCGCTAGTGGCAAGCGCTAAGGCTGCCCTACCAAAGAACACCTCAGCTCCAAAGGTTAGCTAAGTTGCTCGACGACCCTAAGGCCCGGAAGGTCCGTGGGGTCGCGCAACTTGCAAAGAAAGATGCCCGGTCTGAGACCGGGCTCTTTCTGCTTGAAGGGGTGCAAGGGCTGAAAGAAGTTCTGGCTACTCCTTCTCTGATCGTCGAGCTATACGCCACGGAAGAAGCCGTGGAACGTAATTCGGAAATTTTCGACACCTTGGCCGATGCCGGTGTTTCGGTTGAGCTGGCTACCGCTCAGGTTTTGAAAGCAATGTGCGACACCGAGACCCCACAGGGCGTGGTGGCAGTTTGCCAACAACTTGATGTTTCGCTCGAGTCTGTTCTGGCTGGTTCTCCTCGGCTGATCGCTTTTCTTTCGAACGTTCGTGACCCTGGAAACGCCGGAACCGTGCTTCGCGCGGCCGATGCGGCGGGAGCAGATGCTGTGGTTTTTTCTGCCGAGAGTGTTGACGTTTACAACCCCAAAGTGGTTCGATCAACCACTGGCTCGCTATTTCACCTGCCAATTGTTTTGGGTGTATCGATTGAATCGGCTATTGCCGCTTTCAAGGAAGCCGGGTTGCAAGTTTTTGCTGCCAACGGCGGTGGAGATAGCCTGACCGACCTTGGAAAAGATGTTTTAGCGGCACCAACGGTTTGGGTATTGGGAAATGAGTCGTGGGGTTTTGAAGAATCAACCCTGGCTCTGGTTGACCGACAGGTTGGTCTGCCAATCTATGGCAAGGCCGAATCCTTGAATTTGGCTACCGCTGCCAGCGTTTGTCTTTACGAATCTGCGTTCGCGCAGAACGCCTAATTTACGCCTAACAAAGGTAAACTTGACCCTATGTCTGGCTCAAATCCCATCAATTCTGGTGTCGTTGACCCGCTAGTCGAGTCTGCCCTCGCTGGAATTGCTGCCGCTGCCGATTTGGCTGCTCTGCTCGAGGCTCGATCCTCGCTTGTTGGTGAAACTTCAGAGATCTCTAAGCTAAACGCCTCTATCAAGAACATGCCAGCCGAGTTCAAGGCCGAAGCCGGTGCCATTTTAGGTGCTGCTCGTGGTTCGTTGAACGCCGCATTTGCCGCTCGCGAAGCCGAGTTGGCTTTGGTGGCGGAGAATTTGAAGCTCGCTGCCGAAGCGGTCGACGTGACCGCTTGGGCAACGCACGCTCCGGTTGGCGCTCGCCACCCGCTATCGCTGATGCAAGATCAGATTTCCGACATCTTCATCGGGATGGGTTGGGAAATTGCCGAAGGTCCAGAAGTTGAGAGCGAATGGTTCAACTTCGACGCGCTGAACTTCGACGCCGATCACCCGGCCCGTGCCATGCAGGATACGTTCTTTATTGAGCCGGCCGATGCACACCTGGTGCTTCGCACTCACACTTCACCGGTTCAGGTGCGGTCAATGCTCGAGCGCGAAGTTCCGATCTATGTTTTATGTCCGGGTCGCGTTTACCGCACCGACGAACTCGATGAAACCCACACCCCGGTGTTCCACCAGGTTGAGGGCTTAGCTGTCGACAAGGGTTTGACGATGGCCGATCTTCGGGGAACTCTGGAACACTTCGCACGTTTGATGTTTGGTCCAGAGGCCAAGATTCGCCTGCGCCCAAACTACTTCCCGTTCACCGAACCTTCTGCCGAGCTCGACATTTGGCACACCGCGGCCAAGGGTGGTCCACGATGGATCGAGTGGGGTGGCTGTGGCATGGTGAACCCAAACGTGCTTCGTTCGGCGGGTATCGACCCCGAGGTTTATTCGGGATTCGCATTCGGTATGGGAATCGAGCGCACGCTCATGTTCCGTAACGGAGTTCTCGACATGCACGACATGGTCGAGAGTGACATTCGGTTCTCTCAGCAGTTTGGGGTGAGCCTCTAATGCGCGTGCCTCTTTCCTGGTTGGCAGAGTATGTTGACCTACCCGGCGATGCCACACCGGATTCGGTTATGGCCGAACTCGTCAAAGTTGGTTTTGAAGAAGAAGCTTCACACAGTTTTGATGTAACCGGACCGGTGGTAGTTGGTCAGGTTTTAGAGTTCACCGACGAGCCGCAGAGCAATGGCAAGACCATTCGCTGGTGTTCGGTAAGGGTTGCTCCAGAAGGTCAGAAAGCTGCCGATGGTGGCGCTGACGTGCGCGGAATCGTCTGTGGCGCCTCAAACTTTGAGGTTGGCGACAAGGTTGTGGTTTGCCTGCCTGGAACCGTGCTTCCAGGAGACTTCGCCATTGCGGCTCGCAGCACCTACGGCCACATTTCCGACGGCATGATGGCTTCCGCCAAAGAGCTTTCACTGAACGACGATCACGGTGGCATCATTCGTCTGCACGAAATGGGCCTCGACCCTAAGGTTGGTGCCAGCGCAATTGAGCTACTGAACCTGGCCGACACCGCCGCCGAAATAAACGTAACTCCAGACCGTGGTTACTGCTTCTCGATTCGCGGTGTGGCTCGTGAATACGCGCACGCAACCGGTTCGGAATTCCGCGACCCAACCGGAAACGTACAACCTGAGGTAGCCGGCGGGTTTGAAGTTTCCGTAAACGATGCAACCGGCATTCGCGACAAGGTTGGTTGCGACCGCTTTGTGCTTCGTGCCGTTAGGGGAGTAGACGCCACTAAGCCGACCCCACCTTGGATGATCGCCCGTTTGAAACTGGCCGGCATGCGCTCGATTTCGCTCGTGGTCGATATCACTAACTACGTGATGCTTGAACTAGGTCAACCAATTCACGCCTACGACCTCGATCGGCTTTCCGGCGGAATTGTGGTTCGAAGGGCTTCGGCCGGGGAAACCCTAAAGACCCTTGACGGTCAGGTTCGGAAACTTCACGTTGAAGACTTACTCATTACCGATGGCAGTGGTCCGATCGGCCTAGCCGGTGTGATGGGCGGTGAAACCACGGAAGTTTCTAACTCAACCGTCAACGTGATCATTGAAGGCGCCCATTTCGACCCGATTTCGATTGCTCGCAGCGCACGTCGTCACAAATTGATTTCCGAAGCGTCCAAACGTTTTGAGCGCGGGGTAGACCCACGCGTTGCCGAATACGCTGTGGCTCGAGTGATTCAGTTACTTGAGGTTCACGCCGGCGGAAGCGCCGATGGGCTTGGCGCGAATTACTCGACTCTTGGCGACCCTTCGGCAATCTGGCTTCCTGCCGAATTTGCTCAGGAAATAACCGGCGTTGAATACACCGTGGACGAAGTTACCGGAGTTCTGGCCGACATCGGCTGCGTGGTTGCCCACGTTGATGGAGGTTACGAGGTTATCGCTCCTTCCTGGCGCCCAGACCTAACCCACAAGACCGACCTTGCCGAGGAAATCGCTCGAATCGTTGGCTATGAGCGAATCGGCACTCGTTTGCCGGTGGCCCCTCCGGGGCGCGGTCTTACCAAGAATCAGAAACTTCGTCGCTCGGTTTTGGCGGCTGCCGTTGGTGCCGGTGCTACCGAAGTTTTGACCTACCCTTTTGTTTCGGAAGAAGCGAACGGTTTCTTCAGCGATGCCAAAACCAAGGTGATTCTGGCTAACCCGATGCAGGTGGAGAGCGGTCAACTTCGTTTGACGATTCTTTCCGGTCTGGTTGATGCGGCTCGTCGCAATCTTTCGCGCGGACTCACCGACCTATCAATTTTCGAAGAGGGATCGGTCTTTATCCCCACTTCAAAATCGGGTAAAGCATTTGTTTTGCCTGGCGCATCCGAGCGACCTACGGCTGAGGTGCTTGACTCGGTAATGGCCACTCTGCCAGCCCAGCCAAAACACTTTGCAGCTCTGCTAACCGGTGATCGGGTCAAACAGCAGGTTGGTGTGGTGTCTCAATCGTTTGATTACTCAGACGCGATTTCTTTAGCCGCGCGGGTAGTTTCGGCCACCGGTCAAGAATTGACCGTGCGCCAGGGAACCGCTAAGGGTTATCACCCAGGTCGCACGGCCGAGTTGTTTATTGGTAAGAATTCAATCGGTTTTGCTGGAGAACTGGCACCGGCTTTGGCTTCGGAAAAAGATCTGCCTCGTCGGGTGGCAATTCTCGAAATCAACTTAGACGTTCTCTACGCTTCTGCGCCAGACGTTCGCCAGGCCGCCCCAATTTTTGGTTACCCAGCTGCCACTCAAGACCTTTCACTTTTGGTTGGAATTGATGTTCCGGCCGGCGATGTACTTCGAGTAATCGAAGAAGGCTCGGGTGCATTACTCGAGCAGGTTCGTTTGTTGGAAGACTATCGCGGGGCAAACCTGCCAGAGGGTCAAAAATCGCTTACCTTTGCACTTCGATTCCGCGCCACGGATCGAACTCTTACTCAGGTCGAAGCCAGTGAAGCCCGTGACGTTGCGGTGGCACTAGCCGGCAAGCAATTTGGCGCCACAATTCGAGCGTGAGAGTAGGAGCGCCATGAGCCTGAAGGTTGCTATAGCCGGAGCCAGTGGTTACGTTGGTGGTGAACTCGCACGTCTAGTTGCCGAGCACCCTCAGCTCGAGCTGGTTACGGTTACCGCCAATACCAATGCCGGAGAGAAGTTCATCAATCTTCACCCGCACCTTTCATCTTTTGCCCACCTTGAGCTGGTTCCCACCGATGCCAAGCACCTGGCTGGGCATGACGTGGTTTTCTTGGCTTTACCTCATGCCAAGAGCGCAGAGGTGGCCGCCTGGCTAGACGCAGATGTTTTAGTTATCGATTGCGGGGCCGATTTCCGTTTGGAATCTTCCGAAGATTGGGAGAAGTTTTACGGCGGAACCCACGCCGGCACCTGGGCCTATGGAATGCCGGAACTGATCTTGGCCGAAGGAGCAAAGCAGCGCGACGCACTTCGCGGTGTCAAGCGGGTTGCCGTTCCCGGTTGCAATGTAACAGCGATTACCCTGGCGCTTTCACCACTTTTAGCTGCCAATCTGATCGACAACGAAGACATCGTTTCGGTGCTTTCGGTTGGAACATCGGGTGCCGGACGTTCGGCCAGCGCCGATCTTTCCCACAGTGAAATGCACGAATCTGCCCGAGCCTACGGGGTTGGTGGCGTTCACCGTCACACTCCTGAAATCGAACAGAATTTGTCGAAGTCGGCTGGGCAAAAGGTTCAGGTTTTATTCACTCCGGTCTTGGTACCGATGTCTCGAGGAATTCTTGCGGTAAACACGGCGAAGGCCACCGGACCCATCGAGCAACTTCACCACGCACTCAGCAAGTATTACGAGGGCGAGAAATTCATTCGCGTCTTACCTTTGGGCGAGTGGCCTCAAACGTCAAACGTTGTTGGGTCTAACGTCTGTGAAATTGGTGTTGCCCTAGATGAGCACTCGGGTCGGGTGACGGTGGTTTCGGCCATCGACAACCTGGTTAAGGGAACCGCCGGTGCCGCCATCCAGAGCCTAAACCTTGCTCTCGGTATTGCTGAAGACACCGGTCTTTCGGTCAACGGGGTGGCTCCGTGAGCGTAACTCTCGCCAAAGGCTTTTTGGCTGCCGGGGTGAAGGCAGGTCTCAAGAAATCTGGCGCGAAAGACTTTGCGCTGGTTCAAAATCTTGGTCCTTCGTTTAGTGCCGCCGCCGTTTTCACCAGCAATCGTTGCCAGGCCAACCCGGTTATCTGGTCCAAGGAAGCCATCAAAGACGGGCTGCTAACGGCCACGGTTCTAAACTCCGGTGGCGCTAACTGTTACACCGGTGCCCAGGGTTTTCAAACCACGCATGCCACCGCTGAGCGAGTTGCCAAGGCTCTCGGCTGTTCAGCCGGCGACGTGCTGGTTTGCTCAACCGGTTTGATCGGTGAACAACTCGATCGCGACAAGATTCTGGCCGGTGTTGATGCCTCCGCAGCTTCGCTTTCCGAGGATGGTGGCTTGGCTGCCGCCGAAGCGATTATGACCACCGATTCGGTTTCCAAGACCGCCTCGGCCGAAGGTAGCGGCTGGGTAATCGGCGGCATGGCCAAGGGTGCCGGCATGCTGGCACCGGGGCTTGCCACCATGCTCGTGGTTATCACCACCGACGCCCAGTTGCCTTCTGGAGAACTTGATCTAGCTCTTCGCCAGGCCACCCGCGTGACTTTTGATCGCCTCGACTCCGATGGTTGCATGTCGACCAACGACACCGTTACTTTGATGGCTTCTGGTGCTTCAGGAGTTCAGCCTTCGCTTCAAGAGTTCACTGCTGTGCTCACCGAAGTTTGCCGCGACCTGGCCATGCAACTGCTTGCCGACGCCGAGGGCTCAACCCACGACATCGCCATCGAGGTTATCAATGCCGCCAGCGAAGACGATGCCGTAATGGTTGGTCGTTCGCTGGCTCGAAACAATCTATTCAAGGCCGCGGTCTTCGGTAACGACCCCAATTGGGGTCGAATTCTGGCTGCCGTTGGCACCACCACCGCCGAGTTCGATCCATACGACATCGATGTTTCGATTAATGGCGTTTCGGTTTCGCGAAAGGGTGAGCCAGATCAGTCTCGTGAACTGGTTGACATGACCCCTCGCCGCGTCGATATTTTGATCTCGCTAAATGCCGGCAAAAAAGCGGCCACCGTTTTCACCTCTGATCTAACCCACGCCTATGTAACCGAGAACAGCGAGTACTCCAGCTAATGCTAAAAACAGATCAGCAGGACACCGCGCTAGCCCGCATCAAGGCGGAGACACTAATCGAGTCGCTTCCCTGGCTAAAACAGTTCCACGGAAAAACCATTGTGGTCAAATTTGGTGGCAACGCCATGGTCGACGATGCTCTGCAACAGGCTTTCGCGGAAGATATGGCCTACCTGCGCTGGATTGGTATTCGTCCGGTGGTTGTTCACGGTGGCGGGCCGCAGATCACCGCCCGATTGGCCGAACTCGGTATCGAGACCGAATTTCGCGGCGGTTTCCGCGTGACCACTCCGGAAACCATCAGCGTTGTGCGCGATGTTTTGAGACTCACGATTAGTGCCCGCCTAGCCGGACTGATCGAATTCGCCGGAGCTAAAACTCAGGTGATGAGCGGCGAAGATGCCAACCTGTTCCGGGCCGAGAAAACCATTCTCGATTCACCAGAAGGTCCGGTCGACATCGGGTTGGTTGGCGAAGTGACTTTGGTGAATCCTAGGATCGTATTCGACGCGCTTGAAGCCGGGCGGATCCCGGTTATTTCGACAGTTGCTCCCGATGCCAGCGGTCAACTGCTCAACGTCAATGCCGACCTAGCAGCCAGCGCGCTGGCCGTGGCTCTCGGTGCCGAGAAGCTGATGGTGCTAACCGATGTTCCTGGTTTATACGCCGACTGGCCAAACCGCGATTCGATGGTTAGCGAAATAAACGTGAGCGAACTTCGCGAACTGCTACCAACACTTGAATCGGGAATGATTCCCAAGATGCAGGCATGCTTGCAAGCGGTTGAGCACGGTGTTCCTCGTGCGCACATCATCGACGGTCGCACCCCGCACAGCATTCTGCTCGAGATTTTCACCCGTTCGGGTTTCGGAACAATGGTTTTCCCAGATGAAAGTTCGGAGAAATAGATGGTTCGCCACTTCCTAAAAGACGATGACATTACGCCGCAGGAGCAGGCGGAAATTCTTGAGCTCGCCAGCGAAGTCAAGGCTTCGCCCTATAAATTCCGTCCGTTCGAAGGCCCAAAGACCGTGGCGCTAATCTTCGACAAGACCTCAACTCGAACCCGCGTCTCGTTCACGGTTGGCGTGGCCGATCTCGGCGGTAACCCGATGGTGATTGACACCGGTTCCAGCCAGCTCGGAGGGAAAGAATCGGTAGCCGATACCGCTCGGGTTTTGGAACGTCAGGTGGCAGCAATAGTTTGGCGCACCTATGCCCAGTCCGGCCTCGACGAGATGGCCGCCAACTCTTCGGTGCCGGTCATCAACTCACTCTCCGACGACTATCACCCTTGCCAAATTTTGGCTGACCTACTAACCATCAAGGAGCACAAGGGTTCCCTGGCTGGCTTGTCGATTGCCTACGTTGGAGATGCCGCAAACAACATGGCTAACTCCTATCTCATCGGCTGCTCCATGGCTGGAATGCACGTTCGTATCGCTGCACCGGCCGGCTACGCTCCAGCCGAAAACGTGGTTGCTCGTGCCGAAGAAATCGCTTCGACAACCGGCGGCTCAGTGCAGATTTTCACCTCGCCTGAAGATGCTGTAAAAGGTGCCGATGTGGTGACCACCGACACCTGGATTTCAATGGGGCAGGAGTCGGAAAAGCAAAAGCGAATCGACGCATTTGCCGGCTACACCGTCGACGCTTCCTTGATGTCTCACGCCAAAGGCGACGCCATTTTCTTGCACTGTTTACCGGCTTACCGAGGTTACGAAGTTTCGGCCGAAGTAATCGATGGCCCTCGGTCGGTCATCTGGGATGAGGCCGAGAACCGCCTGCACGCGCAAAAGGCATTGATGATCTGGCTGGCCAAACAGGCCGTCTAGGTAAGATTTAGTAATTCAAGACTTTAGGAGCAACATGTCGAATCGTGCTGGAGATGCCGGAGCCCTCTGGGGTGGCCGCTTCGAAGGCGGGCCAGCCGAGTCGGTTGCCGCGCTCAGTCGCTCGACTCACTTCGACTGGCGTTTGGCCAGCTACGACATTGCTGGCACCCGCGCTCACATCAAAGCCCTGCACTCGGCCGGTTACCTAACCGTTCCTGAAATTGAGAAGCTCGAAAAGTCTTTGGCCCAGTTGCTGGTTAGAATCGAAGACGGTAGTTTCACCGCCAAGCCAACCGATGAAGATGTGCACTCGGCTTTAGAGCGAGGTCTGATCGAAATCGCCGGTGCCGAACTCGGTGGCAAGGTGCGAGCCGGTCGTTCGCGGAACGACCAAATTGCAACGCTTATTCGCACCTATCTTTTAGACGAAGCAGACCACCTCGAGAAGCTGGTTCTACAACTGGTTCAGGTGCTAACCGATATAGCCGAAGAAAATCTTGCCGTGGCCATGCCGGGGCGCACCCACTTCCAACACGCTCAGCCAGTTTCTCTGGCGCACCACCTTTTGGCGCACGCTTGGCCGCTGTCCAGAGACCTGGAACGCCTAGGTGAGTGGCGCGCTCGAGCCAGACTTTCGCCATACGGCGCTGGCGCTCTGGCCGGTTCAACCCTCGGCCTCGACCCGCACCTGGTAGCCAAAGAACTCGGGCTTTCTGGCCCGACCCAAAACTCGATGGACGCCACCGCCAGTCGCGATGTGGTTGCCGAGTTTGCCTTCATCTGCACCATGATTGGCATCAACCTTTCTCGCTTTAGCGAAGAGATCATCATCTGGGCCACCGCCGAGTTTGACTACATCAAATTAGACGACGCCTATTCCACCGGTTCGTCGATCATGCCTCAGAAAAAGAACCCCGACGTGGCCGAGCTGGCCAGAGGAAAATCAGGACGCCTGATCGGAAATCTAACCGGTCTTCTAGCAACTCTGAAAGCCCTTCCGCTCAGCTACAACCGCGATCTTCAGGAAGATAAAGAGCCGGTATTCGACACCGTCGATACCCTCTCGATTTTGCTCCCCGCATTCACCGGCATGGTTGCCACGATGTCGTTCAATAAAAACCGTTTGGAGATTCTGGCTCCGGCGGGCTTTTCTCTGGCCACCGACGTAGCGGAGTGGTTGGTAAAACAAAAGGTTTCATTCCGTGACGCACATGAAATCACCGGGCAACTGGTCTCGTTCTGTGAAAAGAACGGTCTAGAACTGCATCAGGTTCCTGATGAAGAGATGGCCAAAATCTCTAAAATGCTCACTCCTGAGGTTCGCGACGTGCTGTCGGTGTCTGGTTCGATCAAGGCTCGTTCGGGTGCCGGGGGAACGGCATTACCGAGAGTAATTGAGCAGATCTCTTCGCTGCGCAAGTTAGTTGCAAAGGGGTCCAATTAATGACCAATCCAGCTATCTTGGCCACCCAGTCGAACGACTCCAGTTTTGGTCACATCCTCGACGAGTTGAAGTGGCGAGGGCTGGTGGCTCTGTCAACCGACGAGCAAGAGTTGCGCGCGGCACTAGACGGACAGATTACCTACTACTGCGGCTTCGACCCAACCGCCCCTAGCCTGCATCTCGGCAACCTGGTTCAGCTTCTAACCATGCGACGACTGCAGCTGGCCGGGCACAAGCCACTTGCCCTGATCGGCGGTTCCACCGGTCTAATCGGTGACCCAAAGCCAAACTCCGAGCGAACCCTGATCGACAAGAGCACCGTGGCTGATTGGGTAAATAAGCTAGGTCTCCAGGCCTCCCGCTTTCTATCATTCGAAGGCGAAAACAAAGCGCGTCTGGTAAATAACCTCGACTGGACCGACCCGATGAGTGCCATCGATTTCCTTCGCGACATCGGCAAGCACTTCCGGGTGGGCAAAATGCTTTCAAAGGATGCCGTTTCGGCTCGCCTCAACTCAGACGCCGGAATCTCGTTTACCGAGTTCAGCTACCAGATTCTCCAGGGTCTCGATTTTCTCGAGCTTTACCGTCGCTACGACTGTGTGTTACAGACCGGTGGTTCCGACCAGTGGGGAAACCTAACTTCCGGAACCGATCTAATTCACCGGGTTGAGGGTAAAAGCGCCCACATCCTGGCCACCCCGCTGATCACCAACAGTGACGGCAAGAAGTTCGGTAAGTCTGAGGGCAACGCGGTTTGGCTCGACACCGAATTCACCAGTTCCTACGCTTTTTACCAGTTCTGGCTAAATGTCGAGGATGCCGATGTGGTTGACCGTCTAAAAGTCTTCACTTTCTTGAACCGCGCCCAAATCGAAGAATTGGCGCAGGCGACCGCTGACGCTCCTCATCAGAGGGCTGCTCAAAAGCGCCTGGCTTTGGAAGTGACCACCCTGGTGCACGGTGCAGAGGCCGCTGAAGGTGCCATTGCGGCCGCCGCCGCTCTCTTCGGCAACGGTGATCTCGGGTCACTCGACCCGGTTGCACTAAAGGCTGCTCTTTCCGAACTACCAAACGTAACCGTTGGCGACGATCACTTACTGGTTCAAGCACTGGTAGACACCGGACTGGTCGATAGTCTTTCGGCGGCTAGACGTGCCATCACTGAAGGTGGAATCTACCTAAATAACGTCAAGGTAGAAGACGAGTCCGCCACAATTGGATCCTGGATTCCAGGCGGTTTTGCGGTTTTGCGACGAGGGAAAAAGACTTTAGCCGGACTATTCCGCGCCTAAACCGCAAAAAGATTCAAAAAAGGTGCAAAAAAGGGGTAAAAACCCCCAAATGGATTTGACTTTAACCGTTATCTTCTCGTAATGTTTTACCTGTTGCCCAAAGCTTGGAATTCCTGATTAGGAAACCGGCTCAAGTGCACAAAATCCTGGATTATCCAACCTGACCCTTGATTGGGTTTCGTTTGGTGTCTTAGGATGGCTTTCCACTCAGATATTCATTGGCAAACATGTTTGACAAAGTCTGGCTTTGTGGTAAGTTAGAAAAGTTGCTCTGCAGGCCAGACGAAAGTCAAACTCGCAGATGCATCCGATCCTTGAGAACTCAACAGTGTGCACAAAACAATGTCGATGCCATTTATTTGGTATTTAGGGCTTGCCCTAAGTACCGCAACTAATTGGTTAGACAGATTGTCAGACAATCTGAATAGCTAGATCAAATTGAATGCCACATT
>CAEZUR010000014.1_pt1 | contig 15732 bp, 15 predicted proteins | sample 7264531 | NCBI WGS metagenome assembly CAEZUR01 (sample SAMEA6813835, study PRJEB35770) | uncultured Rhodoluna sp. | biome: Freshwater; feature: Freshwater reservoir; material: water | place: Czech Republic | collected 2016-04-20 | depth 0.5m m | reverse complement strand
GGAATCGAAGGCAAACTCGGCGCCTTGAAGTTTGCCCGTGAAAACCTAATTCCAACCCTTGGTCTCTGTCTCGGACTTCAGTGCATGGTGATCGAATATGCGCGAAACAAGGCTGGTTTAGCCGGGGCATCGTCTTCGGAATTCGACGAACACGCCAAGCACCCGGTGGTAGCCACTATGGCCGAGCAGATTGACATCCTAAAAGCTGGCGACCTCGGAGGAACCATGCGACTTGGCACCTATGACGCCAAGCTAATCCCCGGATCGATCGTGGCCGGCGTTTACGGCAGTACCGAAGTGAACGAGCGCCACCGTCACCGCTACGAAGTTAACAACCAGTACCGCGACCAGATTGGCGCAGCCGGTTTGGTGTTCTCGGGAACCAGCCCAGACGGAGAACTGGTTGAATTCGTTGAACTTCCCAAAGAGGTTCACCCATACTACGTAGGCACTCAGGCTCACCCTGAGTTCAAGTCTCGACCAACCAAGCCACACCCGCTGTTCCAGGGTCTAATCGATGCCGCCCTGGTTCGCCAGGAAGCTTCGCGCTTATTCGAAGTGGCTGATGCCTAAAGACGCTTCGCTACGAAGTCTGATTGATGCTTACCTGCGTCATCTGACCATCGAACGAGGTATGTCGAGAAACACACTGGCGGCGTACGGCAGAGATTTGGCTCGCTACGAAGAATTCTTGGTCCAGCAGGGAATCTCAACCCCTTCCGAGGTTTCCAAACAGGTCGTTGCCACATTTGGCGAGCAATTAGTGACCAAATTCGGCTTGAAAGCGTCTTCGGTGGCAAGGGTTTTATCGGGCGTTCGCGGATTGCACCGCTTTTGGCTGGTCGAAGCGGTGACCGAAGGCGACGTGTCGGCTGCGGTAAAGCCCCCAGCACCGGCCAGGAGACTCCCAAAGGCCATTTCCTTAGCCGACATCGAGAAACTGTTATCGGCTTCAGGGCCGGAGGCTGGAGACGAGGCTGCAATCGCCCTAAATCCGGTTCGAGTGCGTGACCGAGCTCTGCTAGAACTGCTCTATGCCACCGGCGGTCGAGTAAGTGAAATCATCAACCTTGACTTAGACGACCTGATCGATCCCACATTGATTCGCCTTTTCGGTAAAGGAGACAAGGAGCGAGTGGTTCCGGTTGGTTCCTACGCTCAACGTGCCGTGGAAAACTATCTGGTTCGAGTCAGGCCAACCCTTGCCGCAGCCGGAAAAGGCACCCCGGCCCTATTTCTAAACCAGCGCGGTTCCAGACTTTCGCGTCAAAGCGCTTGGCAAATCATTGCCGCGGCGGCCGATGCGGCGGGTTTGAGCGGGCACATTTCCCCGCACACTCTTCGCCATTCTTTTGCGACACACCTTTTGGAAGGTGGAGCCGACGTGCGGGTGGTTCAGGAACTTCTGGGACACGCCTCGGTTGCCACGACCCAGATTTACACGCTGATCACGGTTGACGCATTGCGGGAGATGTACGCAACAGCACATCCGCGCGCTCGGCGGTAGGCTAGAGCGTAGTGAATACCCAGAAAGGGGGACACCATGGCTAAGGCCAAAGCAGTAGACAGTAGATTTCCAAAACCGAAGCCGCTGAGCAGCCATGGCCCCGCGCGCATCATTGCCATGTGCAACCAAAAGGGTGGGGTTGGTAAGACCACCACTTCGATAAATCTTGGTGCCGCATTGGTGGAATACGGTCGCAAAGTGTTGCTGGTCGATTTCGACCCTCAGGGAGCGCTTTCGGCCGGTTTAGGTATCGTTGCTCACGACGGTTTGACTATTTTCGATCTCATGCAAAAAGATGAGTTGAACCCGCACGACGCGATTCGAAAGACCACCATTGAAAACCTCGACGTGATCGCGGCCAACATCGATCTTTCGGCGGCGGAAATGAACCTGGTCAACGAGTACGACCGCGAAAAGATTTTGAAGCGCATCTTGAAAAAAGTTCAAGACGAATACGACGTTATTCTCATCGACTGCCAGCCGTCGCTTGGGCTGCTCACCGTAAACGCTCTAACCGCAGCCCACGGTGTGTTGATTCCATTGGCCTGCGAGTTCTTCGCACTTCGCGGTGTTGCCATCCTCGAGGGCATTATCAAAAAGGTGCAAGCCCGACTCAACGAAACCCTAGTGCTCGATGGGGTTTTGGCCACCATGTTTGACTCGCGCACCCACCACTCGCGTGAGGTCATGGAAATGCTAAACGACAAGTTTGGCAAGACCGTGTTCAAGACCGTAATTTCCAGAACCGTAAAGTTCCCAGACGCAACTCGCCTAGCGGAGCCAATTACCAGCTACGCACCAACTTCTGAAGCGGCCGAGGCTTATCGCGCTGTAGCCAGAGAGCTAATTTCTCGTGGCGGCGCACCTTAACGAAGAGCTGACCGAAACAAAGTCCGGTTTTGCGGTCAGCCTTGGCAATTTTGACGGACCATTCGACCTACTTCTGAGTCTGATCACAAAACACGAAATGGACATCACCGAGGTGTCGCTTTCGCAGGTAACCGAAGAGTTCATTCGTTATCTCAAGGAACTTGATTCCGACGATGAAATGGATCAGGCATCCGAGTTCATCGTGATTGCCGCAACCCTCCTCGATTTGAAAATTGCTGGCTTGCTTCCTAAAGGTGAAGTGGTTGATTCAGAAGACGTGGCATTGCTTGAAGCGCGAGATTTATTGTTTGCTCGTCTGCTTCAGTACAAGGCATTCAAGGAAATCGCTTCGTGGTTCAACAGCGGCTTCAACATCGAAGGTTCCCGTAGCTCCCGTGACGTGCGCATGGAGGAGCGGTTCCGCGACCAAAAACCAGAACTGGTTTGGAACATGGGCCTCGAAGAATTCGCTCAACTAGCGCTAGAAACTTTGACGCCGAAAGAAATCCCTTCGGTGGGTCTCACCCACTTGCACGCGTCAAGGGTAAGTATTCGCGAGCAGGCAGCAACAGTTATCGAGATTTTGCGTTCACAAAAAACTGCTTCGTTTTTTGAAATCATTCGCGAGGTAAAAGATCGCGCGATTGTGGTGGCACGCTTTTTAGCCATTCTTGAGCTTTACCGCATGTCGGCACTTTCCTTTGAACAGGAAACTCCGCTTGGCGATCTGATGATCACCTGGCGTGCCGATAGTTTCAACGAAGAGCAACTAGCAGCACTTGGAGCCGATTATGACGACTGATCAAAACAAATCTTCGCTACCGCAAGACGATCTTCACGGCGCTGTTGAGAGCATCTTGATGATCACCGATACTCCGATGTCGCTGGTTTCGCTGGCTACCGCTCTAGAACAACCGGTAAATGTGATTCGTGACATTGTGATTGCTTTGCAGTCTGACTACAACGGGGAAACCGGCGGTCGAATTCGTGGATTCGAGCTTCGTGAGGTTGGCGGAGGCTGGCGCATTTTTGTTCGAGCCGACTTCGACTGGGCGGTGCGGATGTTTGTGGCAAACGAAAATCCAACCAAGCTTTCCCAGGCTGCTCTCGAGACACTGGCCGTAATTGCCTACAAACAGCCGATAAGCCGCGGTCAGGTGGCTTCGATTCGAGCCGTGAACGTGGACTCGGTGGTCAAAACTCTGCTCAGCCGCGGTCTCATTACCGAGCTATACACCGACTCAGAAACCGGAGCCGTTCACTTCGGCTCCACCGATCTGATGCTTGAGTTGCTAGGCATTAATTCTCTTGACGAGCTTCCGCCGTTGAGCCCACACCTACCGGATGCGAACAGTAACTTTGACCTCTAATAACGAACCAATCCGCCTGCAAAAAGCTTTAGCTGCCGCCGGCATAGCCAGCCGTCGAGCTTGTGAAGACCTGATCGTGCAGGGCCAGGTGAAGATCAACGGCAAGTTGGTGACCGAGCTCGGCACTCGAGTTGATGTTGAGAAAGACCGGGTCACCGTGCGCGGTGTGCCAGTGGTCTTCGACACTGGGCGCGTTTACCTTGCTCTAAACAAGCCAAAGGGCGTAATCAGCACCATGGCCGATGAAGAAGGTCGCCCTGATCTCACCCAGTTCGTTCTCGATTACGACCGTGTTTTCAATGTTGGTCGTCTCGACGGCGAAACCACCGGGCTGCTAATCATGACCAACGACGGCGATCTTGCCAACAAGCTTTCCCACCCCAAATTTGGGGTTGAAAAGACCTACGTGGCGCTAACCCACGGGTTTGCAACCGACGAAACCATCCACAAGCTGCTCAGCGGTTTTGACTTGGAAGACGGCTTCATCAAAGCCGATCGGGCGAGAATTGTTGACCAGGCTAAAGGCCACACGCTGATTGAAATTGTTTTACACTCTGGTCGCAACCGCATTGTGCGTCGAATGTTCGAGTACATCAACCTGCCAGTGGTTGACTTGGTTCGCAAGCAGTTTGGCCCAATTCACCTTGGCGGTCTAAAACTTGGACACACCCGCCAGTTGAGTAAACTTGAAATCGGTGCATTGTTGAAATTCGCCGAAGGTGTGAAACCCCGAACACCCCGACCCCGAGACAAAACGGCAGCAGCCAAGAAAAGGCGTTAGAGATGATTAGAGCCATCCGTGGAGCCATTCAGCTCGATGTTGATGAGCGCGAACATCTGCTCAAATCGACGGCCGAATTGCTTTCGAAGATTTTGCACGCTAACGACCTAGACAGCTCGTCGCTGATTTCGATTTTTTTCACCGCAACCCCAGATATCCGCAGCGAATTTCCGGCAGTAGCCGCGCGATCACTAGGTCTCGGCGATGTTCCGCTCCTGTGCTTTGTTGAAATGGATGTGGCCGGAGCGCTGCCTCGAACCATTCGAGTGATGGTGAACGCTAACACCGACAAAGCTCGTGGTGAAATCCAACACATCTACCTGCGTGGTGCTACCGCGCTTCGTCTGGACCTAGCTCAGTGACCACTGGAAGACTGCAGGGTTCGGTTCGAGTAGTTGGTGCAGGTTTAATCGGCACCAGCATTGGCCTAGCGCTCACCAAACTTGGCGTAGCGGTGAGTCTTACCGACGCATCTCCGGCCAATGTGAGTCTTGCGGTTGATTACGGCGCTGGCGTTCCAGCCGGTGAAGGTGATAATCCTTCGCTAATTGTGGTGTGCGTTCCGCCGGATGTAACCGCGGTAACCGTTCGTCGAGAACTTGAAAACTTTCCGAGTGCGATCGTGACCGATGTTGCATCGGTGAAGGCTCCGATTTTGGATGAGCTAGCTGCCGCGGCTGCCGACCTAACTCGTTACGTTGGTTCTCACCCCATGGCCGGCAGAGAAAAAGGGGGAGCGGCTTCTGGTCGCGCCGATATTTTTGTGGCTCGCCCCTGGGTAATTGCCACTCAGCCGCAGGCCAGTGATGAAGCACTTCAGCTAGTTGAGCAGTTAGCTCTAGATTTGGAAGCAATTCCGGTTCGGCTTAGCCCACTTGAGCACGACCGCGCAGTGGCCTTGGTTTCCCACACTCCACAGTTGGTGTCTTCGCTGCTGGCCGCTCGGTTGGTTGGTGCAACCGGGGTAGAACTTGCCGGTCAAGGTCTGCGCGATACCGTTCGCATTGCCGCCAGCGATCCAAAACTGTGGGTGCAGATCCTGGGCGCCAACGCCTCAGAAATTGTGACGGTTTTGAAGTCTTTGGAATCCGACCTAGGCGCGGTGATTGAGGCTCTCGAGGATCTCAGTAAGCCCGGCGCCTTGGCAACTCTTGACCAGACGATTGTGAACGGTAACCGCGGGGTTGAGTCGCTGCCAGGTAAGCACGGTTCGAGAATTTCTCAATACAGCACTTTCGTGGTGATGATTGGTGACCAACCAGGTGAATTGGCAAGACTTTTCAATGAAATCGGCGAGGTCGGCATCAACGTTGAAGACCTCAAGTTGGAGCACTCGCCTGGCGCCCAAATTGGCTTGGTTGAACTCTCGGTACTTCCTGGTGTTGGCGACCGACTCGTTTCGGAACTCACCGCTCGCGGTTGGCGGTTTGCGTAATGGTTCAAATTATTGCCGTGGATGGCCCTGCTGGCTCCGGCAAGTCGAGTGTTTCCAAAGCGGTTGCCAGAAAGCTTGGCTTTGGTTACCTGGATACCGGGGCCGCTTATCGAGCTCTGGCCTGGGCTGTGATGGAGGGCAAACTTTCCTTACCCGGCGAAGACTTCAACGGTTTCGATTACCAAATCTCTTTAGAGCCGAATAACTTTTGGGTGAAGACGTTCGGCACTGATGTCACCGAAGCAATCCGAGACCCTCGGATTTCCGAAAGCGTGTCTGTCGTGGCTCAGATTCCTGCGGTACGCGCCTACATGAAAAGCCTCACTCTTCACCTGGTTGCAGCCAGCGATTTTCCTGGCGTGGTGGTCGAAGGTCGCGACATCACAACGGTTGTGGCACCCGATGCCAAGATTCGCATCCTGCTCACGGCCGATGAAGCCACTCGCTTGGAACGCCGAGCAAAAGAGCTAACTCCAGAACAACTGGACACACTAAAAGTTGGGCTTCGAGAGCGCGATGCCATCGATTCGAAGGTCGTCGATTTTTTGAAGCCAGCCGATGGGGTTACGCTGGTTGATTCGACCGAATTGAATTTTGAACAAACCGTTGACGCGGTCCTGTCGATTATTAGGGAGCACTAACAATGAGCGACGAATACGACAAGGACCTTGATCCGGCATTCTTAGAGAAGCTGGAATCAATCGACGATGGCGAGGCAGAAGCCCGCGCCCGTACCCTCAAAGCCGGACTAGACGAATACGATCTCGAAAGCGAAGACTTCGATGTTCTAAACAGTGACCTCGATGAAAGCGTTTTGGAAGAGGAACTCGGGCCGCTTCCAGTCTTAGCAATTGTCGGTCGACCAAACGTTGGTAAATCGGCACTGGTGAACCGTATTCTCGGTCGTCGCGAGGCCGTGGTTGAAGACAAGCCTGGCGTTACCCGTGACCGCGTTAGCTACAAGGCGGAATGGGCTGGGCGTAAGTTCACCCTGGTCGATACCGGTGGCTGGGAGCCAAATGCTCGCGGAATCGACAAGTCGGTTGCCGAACAAGCCGAAATTGCCATTGAGCTGGCCGACGCCGTGTTGTTTGTGGTTGATGCCACCGTTGGTGCTACCAGCACCGACGAGCGAGTCGTGAAGTTACTTCGTGCCTCTGGCAAGCCAGTCGTGTTGGCTGGAAACAAGATCGACGACGCCTTCCAAGAACCCGAAATTGCCGCGCTGTGGTCTTTGGGTCTAGGAGAGCCGATGCCGGTATCTGCGCTTCACGGCCGAGGCGTTGCCGATATGCTCGATGCCGCTCTGGCGGTTTTGCCAAAGTTTTCCGGGATTGCCCAGATGGAAGTTGGCGGACCACGCCGCGTTGCTCTAATCGGACGCCCTAACGTTGGCAAGTCGTCACTCCTGAATAAGGCGGTCGGTTCTGAACGAGCCGTGGTTAACGAACTTGCCGGTACCACCCGTGATCCGATAGATGAGCAGGTAACCATTGCCGGGCAGGTCTGGCGCTTTGTTGACACCGCCGGTATTCGTCGCAAAAAGCACCTGGCACAGGGTGCCGATTTTTACGCGTCGCTTAGAACCTTGGCCGCTCTTGAGCGCGCCGAGGTTGCGGTAGTACTTTTCGATGTCACCCAACCTATTTCCGAAGCCGATATTCGAATCGTCGACATGGCGTTGGAGTCTGGCCGCGCGCTGGTGCTCGCATTCAATAAGTGGGACGAACTCGATGACGAGCGTCGTCGTTGGTTGGAGAGAGAAATCGAAACCCAGTTAGCTCACGTTGCCTGGGCGCCTCGAGTAAACATTTCCGCCTTGACCGGTCGTCACATCGAGAAGTTGGTGCCGGCTCTTGAAGTGGCCCTCGACTCCTGGGATACCCGAATTCAAACCGGAAAGTTCAACGCATTCTTGCAAGAACTTTCGATGGAGTTCCCGCACCCGGTTCGTGGCGGCAAGCAACCTAGAATATTATTTGCAACACAGGCGGCGGTTCGTCCGCCGAAATTTGTTCTTTTCACCACCGGCTTTTTGGACGAGGGTTACCGTCGTTTCATTCAGCGCCGGTTGCGCGAAACCTATGGTTTCGAGGGCTCGCCGATCGAAATCGGTATGCGAGTTCGTGAAAAGCGTAAGCGCACGTAAAGGGCAAACGGGCTGTAGCGCAGCTTGGTAGCGCACTTGTCTGGGGGACAAGGGGTCGCAGGTTCAAATCCTGTCAGTCCGACGAACTAGAGCAGAGGAGTTAGAGATGTCTTTTTGGGCAGAACTTCGCACCATTCCTAATCTCCTTAGCTTGCTTCGATTGGCGTTAGTGCCGGTCTTTCTTTACCTGATTCTTGCCGATTACCCGTTGCTAGCTTTTTTGGTCTTGGCACTGGCCTCGTTTACCGACTGGCTCGATGGCTATTTGGCTCGAAAGTTAAACCAGGTAACTCGCATCGGTGCCCTACTTGATCCCGCCGCCGACCGCCTCTATATTTTTGCAACGCTAATTGGTTTGGCGATTACCGGAGCGATTCCAGCCTGGCTTCCGGTGGTTGTAATCGGTCGAGATCTCCTGTTGGTGTTTACCATTCCGGTTCTTGCCAGTCGCAATTTCGGCCCGCTACCGGTGCACTTTGCCGGTAAGGCAGGAACCTTTGCCCTGCTCTACGCTTTCCCGCTGCTACTGCTAGCCGATTGGTGGCAGGCGGCCAGTTTCACGATTTTGCCAATCGCTTGGGCGTTCGCGCTCTGGGGCGTTGGACTCTACTGGTATGCCGGTTTCCTGTATCTGAAACAGGTTTTCGCATTGGTGAAATCGACGCCGAAAATTTACGCTAAATTAGATAAATCATGAGCTCACCTTCCGACCCAAACAACAGCGAAGACGTTACGTCTACGCAGCGTTTCGCTGAGGATTTCGTTGATGATTCGAAAGACGGACTAGACGAAGAAGAGCTCGTCGCGGTTGCGTCACTGCCATCGGGTTCGGCGCTGCTGATTGTTAAGCGCGGTCCAAGCGAAGGCTCGAGGTTCTTGCTTGATGTGGACTTGACCACGGCCGGCCGCCACCCAAATGCAGAGATCTTTCTCGACGACGTTACGGTTTCGCGAAAGCACGCCGAATTCAGTAGAAACTCTTCTGGCTTTACCGTTACCGATCTCGGTTCGTTGAACGGAACCTACCTGAATGGCGCTCGTGTTGACTCCTCGGCACTTACCGATGGCGACGAAGTTCAGGTTGGCAAGTTTCGGCTAACTTTCTATTCGGCCAGCGCCGGGCAAGCATAGCCATGGGTGCTCGTCCAACTTCGATCGCAGAAGCGAGATCTTCCAAACTTTTCACAATCGGCCGAGTGCTATCAATCCTTGAATTTGATTTTCCCGAACTAACTAATTCAAAACTCCGTTTCTTGGAAGATCAGGGTTTGGTTACACCTCAGCGAACCGATTCCGGTTATCGCAAATTCACCGAGGAGGACATCGATCGCCTTCGAATCATTCTCGAGTTGCAGCGCGACCAGTACTTACCGTTGAAAGTCATTCGAAACTACCTAGACGAACTCGACGCCGGTAAGTCACCGAAGCTTCCCAGCAGTAAAGAGCCAAAGTCGCTTCGGGCCAAGCCTGGCAAGAAGTACTCGGAACTCGACCTGATTGCCGAAAGCGCCATCACGCCGGCACTGATCTCGGATGCTCAAGAAGTTGGGCTATTGGGCCTGGAGCCTTTTAGTGTGGCAGATGTGGCAATCGCTCGCTCGGTGGTTCAGCTGCAACGTTTTGGAATTGCACCGAGGCACCTGCGTGGTCTGAAAGCCGCTGCCGACCGTGAAATCGGAATCATCGAAGGCGTTGTGGCGCCGGTTTTGGCCAAGAATGAAACTGGTTCACGCTCCCGTGCGGCGAACTTTGCTGGTGAGATTGAGAGCCAATTCGCCACAATTCGGGCCGAGATTGTCCGCTCGGTAATCTCGAAAATCGACTCCTAGTCGGCTTCGCGACACGCCGAGGATATTAATTAACCTTGCAGTTACCCAATTAGGAACAAGAATTAAACCTACAGTTGAAGGTTAAGGAGGCCAAAATGTCAGATCAAGGCACATTTGATGTCAATGACGCTGACGGTGACCTGCTTTTCACCGACGGCCTACCGAGCACAGATCCAAGCGTCGGCTACCGAGGAACTTCGGCTGCTACCGCTGCCGGAATAAGTTACCGCCAGCTCGACTACTGGGACCGCACCGGGCTACTTCAGCCTTCGGTTCGCGGAGCAACGGGCTCTGGAACTCAGAGACTATACGCTTTCCGAGACATCCTTGTTTTGAAATTAGTCAAGCGACTACTTGACACCGGCGTTTCGCTTCAACAAATTCGTATTGCCATCAACCAGTTACGCAAGTCGGGAATCAATGACCTGGCCAAGACCACTCTGATGTCTGATGGTGCCAAGGTTTACCTGTGCAACAGCAACGAGGAAGTTATCGACTTACTCGGTCGCGGCCAGGGAGTTTTCGGTATCGCGGTCGGGCTAGTACTTCGCGAAGTTGAAGCAACACTTTCAACCATTGTTCCGAGTTCTATCGAAGAACTCGATGACCTTTCGGCTCGTCGCCAGGCCAAGAAAGCTATTTAGTCTTTCTTCGTTTCTTCGTCCAACCCGAGCAACTCCGAAACCTCGTCTTTAGATTCCGTGGCTTCGAGCTTCAAAACCTCATCTAGGCTCTGGCCGCGCATTACCCGGTTTAGCCGAAGAACTTTGCGGCTGTTGCGAGCGAGACGAGAAGGATTCGACTGACCCAGCGATTTCTGCACGTACTCGAGTACACGATCAAAAACGGCCGCAATCTCGGTGGCCGATTCGCCCGGCCAGCCATGGATCGGTCGACCCGCACCCTGAGCGGTTTGCAAGACCGTTCGCTCTTCAACCATCTGCGGGAGAATTCGATCGCCATACTTTTCACGAAGTTCGCTCACTCGGAAGTCACCCTCTTTTGACTGCGGGCGGAATCGATTGATCAAAATTCCCAGAGTTTCCAAGCGATCGGTCAAACCTCGTCGAAGTTCAGCTAGGGCGTGCATGGTGCGATCGGCAGCTACCACCGAGAACAGCGAAGGCTCAGAAACAATAATCACTCGGTCACTGGCCACCCAGGCGGTGCGAGTAAGACCGTTCACAGATGGCGGCGTATCGATGATCACTAAATCGTACTCAGACTCGATTTTGGCGAGAGCTAACTCGAGGCGCCAAATCTCGTTGATGGTGGGCGATGGCGAATCTAAAGCCTGAGATTTGGGGCTACCAACCAAAACATCTATGTTTCCGGAGTGCAGTTTGTTCCAAGGACTCGATACGATTGCTCTATGCACAATGTTGTGCCGGGGATTTTGAAGAACGTCGGCAACGGTTTCTGCAAACTCTCCGATGGCACCTAAACCAGTGGTGGCATCACACTGTGGGTCAAGGTCTACAACTAGAGTTCGTAAGCCCTGATTAAAAGCAGCTGAAGCCAACCCTAGGGCAACCGTGGTCTTGCCAACGCCCCCTTTCAGGGAGCTAACGCTTAGAACATGCACGTCTAATAGGCTACTCTCTAAATCAAGGTGTCATAAACCCTTTGTTCGCTCAAACGCACTCCACGAGGTGGCAATGTTCAAGAAGATTCTGGTCGCAAACCGGGGAGAAATCGCAATTCGCGCATTTCGAGCCGCATACGAACTAGGCGCTCGCACAGTTGCTGTTTTCTCCTATGAGGATCGAAACTCTAGTCACCGTTTGAAAGCCGACGAGGCATATCAGATCGGCGCAGTGGGGCACCCGGTTCGCGCCTACCTAAATGTGGCTGAAATTATCCGTGTTGCCAAGGAATCGGGCGCGGACGCCATTTATCCTGGCTACGGCTTTCTCTCGGAAAACCCTGAACTTGCCGAAGCAGCCGCAGCAAACGGAATAAAATTCATCGGCCCAACCTCAGACATCCTGGAAATGGCTGGCAACAAGGTCAACGCCAAAGAGGCGGCCATTGCGGCTGGCGTTCCGGTACTCAAGTCTTCGATCCAGTCGGCAGACGTTAGCGAACTAACCCTGGCCGCGGAAGAAATCGGCTTCCCAATATTCGTCAAAGCTGTGGCCGGCGGCGGCGGACGTGGCATGCGTCGCGTGGAGAAGCGAGAAGACCTGGTTTCGGCACTGGGAGAGGCTAGCCGTGAGGCAGAGAGCGCCTTTGGTGACCCTCGAGTGTTCCTTGAACAAGCAGTATTGAGACCGCGCCACATCGAGGTACAGATACTCGCTGATGAGCAGGGAAATGTGGTTCACCTGTTTGAGCGTGACTGTTCGATTCAACGCCGCAATCAAAAGGTTGTCGAGATTGCACCAGCTCCACACATCACTCAAGAGCTTCGTGAAGAGCTTTACCGAGACGCGGTTGCCTTCGCGACCAAGATTGGCTACCGAAACGCGGGAACCGTTGAATTCCTGATCGACACGGTTGGGGAGAACGCCGGTAAGCACGTCTTTATCGAGATGAACCCCAGGATCCAGGTAGAGCACACGGTAACCGAAGAAATCACCGACATCGACCTGGTGCAATCGCAGATGCGAATCGCCGCCGGTGAAAGCCTGATTGACCTAGGTCTTACCCAAGACCAGATCACCATGCACGGTTTCGCAGTTCAGTGCCGAATCACCACGGAGAACCCGGCGTTGGGCTTCAAACCAGACTCCGGCAAGATAACCACCTACCGCTCGCCCGGTGGAGCCGGTATTCGCCTCGACGGCGGAACCATTTCAGCCGGTAGCGAGGTAAGCCCGCACTTCGATTCACTTCTGGTGAAGCTAATTGCCAGAGGCCGCGACTTCCACTCAGCTGTGCTTCGAGCCGAGCGAGCGCTCGCGGAGTTTAGAATTCGCGGCGTTTCCACCAACATCGCTTTTATGCAAGCGGTTTTGGCAGACCAAACCTTCGCTAGCGGTGATTTATCGACCGCGTTTATCGACGAGCGTCCGGAATTGTTCACGGCCAGACCTTCGCAGGACCGTGGAACTAAGATTTTGACCTGGTTGGCAGATGTTACGGTGAACCAGCCTTACGGCCCCAGAAATGGGCGGGTATCGCCGGCTCTCAAACTTCCAAAGATCGATTTGCAGAAGTCGGCTCCGGCCGGTTCCAGACAGCTTTTGCTAGAACTCGGACCGAAGGCTTTTGCCAAGTCCTTGCGCGACCAATCAAAGGTCGCAATCACCGACACCACTTTCCGTGACGCACACCAGTCACTCCTGGCAACGCGGGTGCGCGGCCGAGACCTGGTTCAGGTTGCCCCGTATGTGGCTCGAATCACTCCAGAGTTATTTTCGGTTGAAGCCTGGGGCGGAGCCACCTACGACGTGGCCCTGCGTTTTCTGGGCGAAGACCCATGGCATCGGTTGGTTGCGCTTCGAGCAGCCATGCCAAATATTTGTATTCAAATGCTGCTTCGTGGACGCAACACCGTTGGTTACACGCCTTATCCAACCGAGGTAACCGAGGCATTTGTTGCCGAGGCTGCTTCCAGCGGAATCGACATTTTCCGAATCTTCGACGCACTGAACGACGTGGAACAAATGAAGCCTGCCATCGAAGCGGTGCTCAAGACCAAGACGGCTATCGCCGAGGTTGGTCTGTGCTACTCGGGTAACCTGCTCGATCCGAAGGAAGATCTTTACACCCTCGACTATTACCTGGCATTAGCCGACAAAATCGTTGCCGCTGGAGCCCACATACTTGCCATCAAAGACATGGCCGGTTTGCTTCGCCCAGCCGCCGCCAGCAAGCTGGTCAAGGCGCTTCGCGACCGATTCGACCTTCCAGTGCATCTTCACACCCACGACACCGCAGGCGGCCAGTTGGCAACGCTTATGGCTGCTATTGACGCTGGAGTCGACGCGGTGGATGTGGCCTCGGCCCCGATGGCGGGAACCACGAGCCAGCCGTCGGCATCGGCTTTGGTTGCGGCGCTGGCAGATACCGAGCGCGACAGCGGTATCACGCTCGACGCCATCACCGCGTTGGAACCCTATTGGGAGGCGGTTCGTCGCGTTTACTCCCCATTCGAATCTGGCTTGGCCGGTCCTACCGGGCGGGTCTACAAGCACGAGATTCCCGGCGGTCAGCTCTCCAACCTTCGCCAGCAGGCAATCTCGCTGGGCTTGGGAGATCAGTTTGAGCGGGTCGAAGACATGTATGCGGCAGCGAACGAGATACTCGGACGCCCAACCAAGGTCACCCCTTCATCAAAGGTGGTTGGCGATTTGGCGCTGCACCTGGTGGCGGCTAATGCCGACCCGAAAGACTTTGCCGAGAATCCGCAAAACTATGACGTGCCGGACTCGGTGGTTGGTTTTATGGCTGGTGAGCTTGGCGATCTTCCGGGTGGATGGCCAGAACCATTTAGAACCAAGGTGTTGGCTGGCAAGAACCTGAAGTTTGGAGTTACCCCGCTAAGCGCGGAAGACCTAGCAATTCTCATGGGTGAAAATTCTGAGAATCGTCGCGCCGCGCTAAACCGGCTACTTTTCCCTGCGCCCACCAAGGAATATCTCACGAACCTGGCCACTTATGGAAACCTCGACCAGGTTGACACAGTCGACTACCTTTACGGTTTGGAACAGGGGCACGAACACGTGGTCGAAATCGCCAAGGGTGTTCAACTTTTCGTTGGCCTAGAGGCAATTGGATCTCCAGATACCAAGGGCAACCGAACGGTAATGGCCACTCTGAACGGGCAATTGCGACCGATTGATATTCGCGACAAGAAGATCTCGGTCGACATTCCTCAGTCTGAAAAAGCTGACCCGAGTAACCTAGGACACATCGCGGCGCCGTTCTCCGGAGCTGTCACCGTAACCGTGGTTGAGGGCGTGCACGTGGAGGTCGGCCAGCCGGTGGCAATTATCGAAGCCATGAAGATGGAGGCCACTATCACGGCCACATCGGCCGGCGTTGTGAGGAGAATTGCGATTCCAAAAACCAAGGCGGTAGACGCCGGAGACCTTATTCTTGTTGTTGAAAACGAATAGTTCTGCCTCAAAAGGTAGACTTAGGGTTCGGTTTTAGAGATAGGAGTGGTCGTGGCTTTTGGCGACAAAAAGAAAAACAAGGCTCAGTCCGAGGAGAAAACTCACTCACTCGCTGAAGCCGCTGTTGACGTTGCCAGCGTAGACCTAGCCCCGAGCACCGCAGCTATCGAAATTGTTCCCGAGGTTTCGGCAACGCGCGAACCGGGCATCGATACCGGCCCGATTACTCGTCGAAGCAATTACACGCGTCGCGATCAGTTGCGCGGAGATCGATTCGACCAGCCAGAGCCGGCAGCAATGCTCACCGCCGATCGTCTAATCGATGTCGGACCTCGAAATCGCCCATCTCCAGAAGCTGGATTTCGCCGCTTCCTGTATCTAATTTCGCTCAAAACCATCAACCTCGGAGACTCGCGTAAAGTTCGCGAACGCAAGGCCCTCGACGCTCGAATCGGAGCGGTATTCGAAGGTGGCGCCAAATTCGTTCCTGTGCTCACCCGCAAGGGCGGGGTAGGAAAAACCACTGTTACCACCCTGCTCGGTATGGCTCTATCGCTCTCTCGTGAAGACCGAGTTATCGCAATCGATGCCAACCCTGACCGAGGAACCCTTGCCGAGCGAGTTAGTAAGTCAACTAGATTCACTGTTCGCGATGTTGTGAATCGTGCCGCGGCAATCGACGGTTTCACCGAATTTTCTACCATGGTTTCCAGAGACGCGACCCG
>CAEZUR010000013.1_pt1 | contig 16672 bp, 12 predicted proteins | sample 7264531 | NCBI WGS metagenome assembly CAEZUR01 (sample SAMEA6813835, study PRJEB35770) | uncultured Rhodoluna sp. | biome: Freshwater; feature: Freshwater reservoir; material: water | place: Czech Republic | collected 2016-04-20 | depth 0.5m m | reverse complement strand
GGTTGAAACTGAAGTTACTGCAGAGGGAATCATCGCAGTTGGATTCCTGCACGGCTTTTTCAGCCAATTGTCGAACAAGACAGAAGTGGTAATCGAAGGTGTCGATTATCGAGTGTTAGAAGTTGGACCGCTGTCCAGCCGAATCGAAACCGGCGCTTATGCGATTGGTTCAACGGTTGAGGTCTTTGGTGGCAATGCCATTTCGGCGGAAAACCTCTGCGAACTTGTGAATACTGTGACCGATGAGTTATTCACGGGGCTGAAAGCCGACTCAGTTACCTACGCGAATTGAAATCGCTTTTCTTGCTTTGCTAGCTAGGGAATCAACCAATCGGGATTCAGCAGCTTTGAGGTATTTCGGAAATATGGCGCCCAGAATCTCGTCTGCAAATCTTGGATTCATCGGCAGGAATGGACCCTGCACGTTTGTTGCCCAAATCTTTCCATCTGCATAGCCGTCTAGATAATCGACCAGTTTGCTGTCGTCGGAATGCTTCACTAGACCTAGCGCCAGCGAATCATCAACGCGACTAATCTCGCGATCACTATTAATGAAACCGGCAAATTCGCCGCTAATTACAACTTCTCCAACGAGGTGATCACCGGTTATGCGGTGAGTGGTGTTGGTGAGGCCTAGTCCGGCAACGTTATTACCATCGGCAAGGAGCAGACCCTGGGAGACTAAGTCGAACCCGGTTCCCACGGCTAGAACTTTCGTTCCCTGAGCCACCCACCGATGTATCAGTCGATCCAGTTTTACCAGCTGCTTGGCGGCAGTCAACGTGGCTTGCAGAGTTCCAGAACCAATGAACACTAGGTGCGGCCGAACTTTTGGAAGCTCCTCACCAATCTCGAGTGATTTAACGGTCACCTTAATTCCGGCTAGCTCAGCTCGATGTTTCAGCGCAAGAACGTTTCCCGCTTCACCATTCAGGTGCAGAGTGCTTGGGTATAAATGAAGAATAGTGAGATTAGCCATTGCTGCCGTCCAGATCTAGCAGACCAAGCTTCTTGCGCAACCACATCATCTGTTCGTAATTCACGATTGCGGTTTTCTGTTTTCCTGGCAGTGAAAGGAAATACGAGAGAGCCTGATTCTCGTCTTCGATAAGTTTTCCGTGAGGCTTACCCTCGTAAGCCAGGCGAGATGCCCACTGATAAGTTTTTGTTCCGGAGATTACATCGGCGTGAGACAACATCTTTAAATCGATGTCATAAATCCAAGATGGGTCCGGAGTGCCTTCATCAACCGATATCCAAACTTTTTTTGGACTGTGTTCGAGAGCATCTAGGTTTGCTTGAAGGCTTGGAAGATTCTTCATCATAATCACCTGAATCTCCTGCCCCTGATAGTCAATGACTTCGCCTCGACCATAAACGGGTTGAAGTTCCGAAATTGCTTTTGTGGCGCTCTGAAAATCAAGCTTTGATCCAAGAATCTCGTTCGCCATTCCAAATGCCAGAGCGGCATCCACCGCGTAATGCAACCCGGGAGCTGGCAGAGTAACCTCAACCTGCTTGGAGCCAACGGCAAGTTTCGCCCGCAAACCCTTGGCGCTCTTCAAAATGGCTACCTTGGGAAGTTGATCATCCTGGGTCTCGAAATTCGGAGCAGCCAGAATTCCGTGTGCCGCAGATCTCAGGGCCGCCGAGGATACGTAAACACCTTTAGCCTTTAGCCGTTTTCTGTGGTCGGCTCCGAGTCTTTCGGTATTGGCATCGGAACCGTTTACAACAATGAAGTCTGTCGTTAGTTTTGCTAAATCGTTGAGATAAACAAACACTTCCTCTGGCGAGTGGAATCTGTTTAGTTGATCAAATTGCAGATTGGTGAGCAGAAGACCATTTGGTGGAACCTTCTTGGCAATAAGTTTCCCGTAAGCCTCGTCTACTTCTAAAACAGCTAGGTCGTGGGACAGCCGCCCGAATAGGTCAACGTCGGCCAGCAGCGCGGAAGCCAAGCCCTGCGGTATGTTTCCTCCGGCGGGATTAGTTAAAACCTTGAGTCCCTGTGACCTAAGAATTGCCACCAACATCGCCGTGGTTGTTGATTTGCCATTTGAACCGCTAACAAAATAGATACCTTTGGCCATCCGGCCAAGAGTCTTTTGAAGGAACTTGGGTTCAATGAGCAGAGCAACACCACCTGGAATTGCCGAACCTCCGCCACGCAGTTTGAGCGCAAAGCGAAGAGCCTTGCCTACCAGAACCGCCAGCGGAATCATGCTAGTTCCCGCGGAACTCACTCAAACGCTGAGCTCGAGTCGGATGCTTCAACTTAGAAATTGCCTTATTTTCGATCTGACGGATTCGCTCGCGAGTAACGCCGATTTCCTCACCGATTTGATCGAGAGTCTTTGGAATTCCATCGATAAGGCCGTAGCGGTGTCGCAGGATGAGGGCTTCTCTCTCACTCATCGTGGAAAGAATTCTCTCCAGCTCGCGCTTTCTTGCCGCAGCGGTTACCGCCTCAAGAGGGCTTACCGCTTCGGTGTCTTCAATCAAGTCACCAAATTCGCTATCGCCATCTTCTCCAAGTGGCGTGCTGAGTGATATTGGCTCACGGCCATACTTCTGAACCTCAACCACCTTTTCCGGAGTCATGTCAAGCTCACGAGCCAGCTCTTCAGGAGTTGGCTCACGACCGAGGTCTTGAAGTAGCTGGCGCTGAACTCGAGCCAACTTGTTAATGACTTCAACCATGTGAACCGGGATACGAATGGTTCTAGCCTGGTCGGCCATGGCTCGCGTAATTGCCTGGCGAATCCACCAGGTTGCGTAGGTGGAGAATTTATAGCCCTTGGTGTAGTCAAACTTTTCTACGGCTCTAATCAAACCGAGGTTGCCCTCTTGGATTAGATCTAGGAACTGCATTCCGCGGCCGGTGTAGCGCTTTGCGAGGCTAACCACCAAACGCAAGTTGGCTTCGAGTAGATGACTCTTGGCGCGTTCACCATCTTTTTGAACACGCTTCAGGTCGTAAAGCATTTCCTTGTTAAATTTTGCTTTTGGGGCAGCCATTTTCTCGGCAGCGTAAAGTCCGGCTTCGATTCTCTTCGCCAACTCAACTTCGAGTTCAGCGTTAAGAAGAGCCACTTTACCAATCTGCTTTAGGTAGTCCTTCACCGGGTCAGCCGTAGCACCGTTGATAGCGGCGGTTTGAACCGGAATGTCATCGACTTCTCGGTTGCTTAGAACGAACCCTCCGCCGGCCTGAACGGCCTTTTCCTTTTCTTTGGCGTCGTGGTCTTGATCGTCATCCGCTGCTTCTTCAAGTTCGGTGATGTCAACATCGGCAGAAACTTCTTTAACGATGTCTTCGACAGCGATTAATTCAACCTCTTCGAGATCTTCATCATCTTCGTCGACTTCCATACCCTTAGGAACTTTTACGCCCTTGGCCTTTGCTACTTTCGTAGCCTTGGCAGGCTTAGGCTCTGGTCCGGTGGTCTTCACTGGTTTAACTGCTGGCTTCACTGGCTTCACCGGAGCCTTAGCGGCAACCTTTGGGGCAGCCTTAGGTGCAGCTTTCACAGGCTTCGCCGGAGCCTTTGCGGCAACCTTTGGGGCAGCCTTGGGTGCAGCTTTCACAGGCTTGGCCGGAGCCTTAGCGGCTGGCTTTACTGCGGCTTTCGCTGGCTTCGCCGGTGCCTTAGCGGCTGGCTTTACTGCGGCTTTCGCTGGTTTCGCAGGAGCCTTAGTTGCAACCTTTGGTGATGCTTTGACAACTTTTGCGGGAGCTTTAGCGGCAACCTTTGGGACAGCTTTGGCAACTGGTTTAGGGGTGGTCTTTTTTGCAGGGGCAGACTTAGTAATTGCGGTTGTTTCCTTCGCTGGTTTGTTTTTAACCGGCTTTACCGGAGTTTGTGATGCACCCGAGTTCAGCAATCGTCGCAATAACGATTGCTTCTTGGCTGGCTCCTTGCCGTTAGCCTTGTCTTTCCCCACTTGACTCTTCTCACTTATTAGGTGCACAACCCTAAATTGGGCAGTACTAAGACCCATGTCAAATCCGTAAAAAATACGAACGACTGGGTCCACTAGTAATTATGCCACCACTAGCGGACAAAAACTGCTAGGTGTCGACATTCAGGTAAACAGGAATGCAACACCTAGTATTCCTAGCCTTAGCCCAGATCCTCAGTGTTATTGCGTTGACGATTTGCCAAGTAGTCCTCTAACTCGGCTGCAATTGCCTCGGCGTTTGGTTCGGCTGCCTTAGGAGATGAAATCTGAACCCCAAAACTTGTGGCCCGATCCGACTTATAGCCCTGCTCGAGATTGGCAACAAGTTTCGACAACTCCTCGTTCTCTTCAACTTTTTTATTGAGACGCTCTCCGAAACGAACCCCTTCTTCGCGCAACTGATCGGTTGGAAAAACCAATCCAGTGGCAGCGGTGATCAGCTCAAAACCGCTAACCGCGGCGTTTGGGTAATCCGAGTCATTGAGGTAGTGAGGAACTAGAAGCACAAAGCCCACACAGGGAAGACCGAGGCGGCTCAACCGATACTCGAGCAGGTGAACCACGTTACCGGGAACCTGAGTCTCGGGGCGCCATTCCGAATAGCGTTCGATGAGGTCGGAGCGATTTCCACTAACCGTGATGCCAACCGGCCTGGTGTGTGGAACCGGGAATGGAATTGAATGCACCCAGGTGAAATCGGTTACGGCATACATCTCGATTATTTCTTCAATGGAATCAGCGAATGCTTCCCAGCGAAAATCTGGCTCATAACCGTGTAAGAAAAGGAAGGGAATTCCCGATTCATCTCTAACCAGGTAAACCCCAAGAACCAAGGGTTCATAGCTGGCGAGGTGGTCTTTCTCAAAAAACATCGTCGGTCGTCTGGCCCGATAGTCGAGAAGTTCGTCGTTATCAAACTCGATAATGAGGTCTGAATCGAGCTTGCTGAGGATATTGTGGGCCATTTGTTCAATAACTTGGCCAGCATCGGTGAAACCGCTAATGCTTCCGATCATTCTGAGGCCGGAAGGTACTTCGACCTGGTGGTTGACTACGCTAAAAAGACCAAAACTGTTCACGATTACCATTCTACTTTCGCTAGGCTGAAGAGCATGACTTCTCCTAAAATGGCAACTTCAGCTAAGTTCACAACCTTTAACAAAAACACCGCCTATGTAATTCCGGTTACCAAAAAATCGGACAAATTAGTGATTGGTGAAACCAGTATCGAAATCTCTGACCTAGCAGGTGTTGATCTGGTTGGCGTTGGTGTTAGTGCCGAACTTGAGAGCTTGGTTCGCCTACCTGCTCCCAACGGAGCGACCTATGCTCTGCTGGGTGTTGGAACGAAACCCCTAACCAAAGACGACCTGCGTAACCTGGGCGGCGCCATCGCTCGCAAATTGGCTTCCTTCAAAGACGTAGTTATTGGCTTGCCAACCTCAGATTCAAGCGAAACCGCAGTTATCTTCGAAGGTGTTGCCCTGGGTAGTTATGTTCACACCAAATACAAAGGCCTAACCAAGGGCGCTGAAATCAAACTGCAGACGGTAACCGTAATCTCTTCGAATAAGCCGGCTGTCGCAGCACTAAACCAGATCTCGATTCTCGCCGAAAGCGTTCGACTAACCCGTGACCTAGTGAACATGCCTGGGCTTGATCTCTACCCTGAGTCGTTGGCGAAGGCAGTGCAAGCGGCTGCCAAAGGCACGGGTGTCACCACCCAAATTTGGAACGAAGAGAGACTTGCTAAAGAAGGCCTTGGCGGAATTTTGGGTGTGGGTCAAGGCTCATCTCGTGGCCCACGTCTGGTCAAACTTGAGTACAAACCAAAGGTTGGCAAAAGGCATCTTGCTTTGGTTGGTAAGGGAATCACCTTCGACACCGGTGGGTTCTCTATGAAAGCTCCGCTCAACATGCTTGGCATGAACTTCGACATGACGGGAGCGGCCAGCGTGGCTGCGGCAACCATCGCCATTGCGAAGTTGCAACTGCCAATTCGGGTTACCGCTTGGCTTTGTATTGCAGAAAACATGGTGAGTGGAACCGCCCAGAGACCGAATGACGTAATCAAGGCGCGCAACGGCATGACCATCGAGGTGCTGAACACCGACGCCGAAGGGCGTCTAGTGCTTGCCGACGGACTCAGCCTGGCCTCAGAGGAGAAACCAGACTTTATCATCGATGTGGCAACACTTACCGGAGCCGTTCAAATCGCGCTCGGCACCCGCCATGCCGGAATCATGGGAGACCAGGAAGCCGTTGACGAGGTTCGAGGAGCCGCCGAAGAAGTTGGTGAGTTGGTCTGGCAACTGCCAATGGCCAGTGAGCTTAGATCGCTAATTGATTCGGAAATCGCCGACATCGCGAACGTCAAGATGGGCAACACCACTGGTCAAACTATCATCGGTGGCCTTTTCCTAAACGAATTCGTTGGAAACCGAGCCAAGGGAGAGCCCGACAACATCAAGTGGGCCCACCTCGATATCGCCGCCACCGCTAATAATGAAGGCTCGCCATACGGCGTTGTGCCAAAGGGTGCAACCGGTTCGTATGTGCGAACACTGGTTGCCCTTGCCAAGCGCATTGGCTAGTAAACTCGAAACTGAATTTCGTTAATTTTTTAGGAGCACCATTGGCTGATCACAATTTCGACATCGTCATTCTTGGCGGAGGAAGTGGCGGTTATGCTGCCGCTCTTCGTTCCTCACAGCTTGGCAAGACTGTTGCGTTGATCGAAAGAGACAAACTTGGTGGAACCTGTTTACACCGCGGTTGTATCCCCACCAAAGCCTTGCTTCACTCAGCCGAAGTTGCCGATGTAACTCGCGAAGCTGCGCAGTTTGGCGTTGTTGCACAATTCGGTTCAATCGACATGACCCAGGTAAATAAATACCGTGATGGCATCGTCGACCGCCTTTTCAAAGGTCTAACCGGCTTAGTGACCAGCAAAAACATCACCGTCGTATCGGGTGAAGGACGTCTGACCGGTCCTCGCACGGTAACGGTGAATGGAGATACTTACACCGGCACCGACCTAGTCTTGGCCACTGGCTCTTTCAGCCGCACGCTGCCAGGCTTAGAAATCGGCGGACGAGTAATTGCGTCGGAACAGGCGCTTCAACTCGACTATGTTCCAAACAAAGTTATTGTTCTCGGCGGCGGTGTGATTGGCGTTGAGTTCGCTTCAATCTGGAAGTCTTTCGGCACGGAAGTAACCATTGTTGAAGGATTGCCACACCTTGTTCCGAACGAAGACGAAGCCGTTAGCAAGGCTTTGGAGCGTGCTTTCCGTAAGCGCAACATCGATTTCAAGCTTGGAGTTAGATTCTCTGGCGTTGAGCAAAACGATTCTGGCGTTGTAGTTTCTCTCGAAGATGGAACTCGCCTCGAAGCCGACCTAATGCTGGTTGCTGTTGGTCGAGGCCCAAACACCGCAGGTATGGGCTTCGAGGAGCAAGGCGTTGCCATGGACCGTGGGTACGTTTTAACCAACGACCGCCTACAAACCAACCTGCCAAACGTTTACGCGGCTGGAGACATTGTTCCTGGACTTCAGCTTGCTCACCGCGGCTTTGGTCAGGGTATCTTCATCGCCGAACAAATTGCCGGTCTAAACCCTGCCGTAATCGACGAAAACGGAATTCCTAAGGTCACCTACTGCGAGCCTGAAGTGGCCAGTGTTGGTCTCTCGGAAGCAAAGGCTAAGGAAGTCTATGGAGCCGACAACGTTTCGACCTACGAGTACAACCTCGGTGGAAATGGAAAGAGCCAAATTCTCGGCACAGCAGGATTCATCAAGCTCGTTCGCAAGAACAATGGCCCGGTAATCGGTGTGCACATGATTGGATCGCGCGTTGGCGAGCAAATCGGTGAAGGTCAGCTAATCGTTAACTGGGAAGCGTACCCAGAAGATGTTGCAAGTTTGCTTCACGCCCACCCAACCATGAACGAAGCGATCGGCGAAGCACACCTAGCGCTAGCCGGTAAGCCACTTCACGCACACGCATAAACTTTTAGAAACCATATCAAGGAGTAAGTAATGAGCGACAACGTACTACTGCCAGCACTTGGCGAGAGCGTTACCGAAGGTACCGTAACCCGTTGGCTGAAGAAGGTTGGCGACACGGTGGCCGTTGACGAGCCTCTAGTTGAGATCTCCACCGACAAGGTCGATACCGAAATCCCATCTCCGTTTGCTGGGGTTCTTGAGCAAATCTTGGTCAAGGAAGATGAAACAGCCCAGGTTGGCGCTCCTCTAGCGATAATTGGTTCCGGCAGTGGAGCATCCGCTCCGGTCGCAGAACCAATTGCCACTCCTGTTGTTGAGGTGCCAGCACCGGTTGCTGCACCAGTTATCGAAGTGCCAGCGCCAGTTGCTGCGCCAGTTATTGCAGCTCCTCCAGTTGCTCCTCCAGTTGTTTCAGCACCGCTAGTTACTGCTCCCCCGGTCACCCCATCGGGTAGCCACGTCTCAGACGCAGGCTACGTAACTCCGCTGGTTCGCAAATTAGCTTCGGAAAACGGGATCGACTTGACTAGCCTTGCCGGCACCGGTGTCGGTGGAAGAATCCGCAAGGACGACATCATCGCCGCCGCCACTGGCGCTATCCAAACTATTCCTGCCCAAGCGGTTGCCCCAATCGTGCAGGTTTCGGCACTTCGTGGGCAAACCGAACCGATGTCGCGCTTGCGCAAGGTTCTTGCAGAACGAGCAGTGGCATCGATGCAGCAAAGCGCACAACTAACCACCGTGGTTGAGGTAGATATGACCAAGGTTGCTCAGCTACGTGCCAGAGTTCAGGCTGATTTCACCGCGCGCGCAGGTGTAAAGCTGAACTTCATGCCTTTCTTCACCCTGGCTGCTGCCGAGGCCTTGAAAGCACACCCAAAGTTGAATGCTTCGATCAGTGGCGAAAATGTGGTCTACCACCCAACTGAGAACATCAGTTTTGCCGTAGACAGCGAACGCGGTTTACTAACCCCGGTTATTCGCGAAGCTGGAAACCTAAACCTCGCGCAGATTGCTCAGCAAATCGCCGACCTTGCTGCCCGAACCAGAAGCAGTCAGTTGAAGCCAGATGAGCTCGGTGGTGGAACTTTCACTCTCACCAACACCGGTTCCCGCGGAGCACTATTTGACACTCCGGTGGTATTCCTTCCTCAGGTTGCCATCCTCGGCACCGGAATCGTGGGCAAGCGTGCCGTTGTGGTATCGGACGAAATGGGTAATGACTCGATTGCAATTCGCAGCATGGTTTACCTTGCTCTTTCATACGACCACCGACTTGTCGATGGTGCCGACGCTAGCCGATTCTTGGTAGACATCAAGAGTCGTCTAGAGAACGCCGCATTTGAAGGCAACCTAGGAATCTAGTTTCTGCAGCTTCAGTACACGCTTGGTCTTACCTTGATCAAGCGTGTAACTGTATCTTTGGCCATCGCAAGCGATTTCCCCAGTTACCACCCCTCCGATTTTCAAAACTTGCGTGTAAGCCAGATAACTCGGAAGTTCGTCGCTGGTTAGCGCTCGGTCTATAACCTGTTCGCTGCAACGATTAGGTTTCTCCACCAATTTCTGCTGAACCGGTTGCGGCCTTGATGCTGGGGAAAATAGCATCACAAGAGCTATAGAAACGACACCAACAGTAATCACTAATAGTTTTAGCGGTCGAGTTCTCTTAGCTCTGGAACTTAGTAGGGCTTTTATGTCTTCGGCGCTTGCCGAGGTTCTTAGCGCAGGACGCCCCTTTAGAAGGACGGTTTCCACACGATACCCTCGCTGCTGCAATCGAAAAGCGAGTCTTGGCCATGAAGGGAATGCGAACCCAAAGGCAACCTCACAGTCTCTTCCAACTGCGACAACGCGAACAGCCCTAAACCGTTGACTTGCCGGCGAAAGCTTCGTGGAGACGTGAAGTGCCATGAAGTAAGTATTCGACCAGAACTATATGAAATAGCGGGTATGGAAAAACTGTTAGCAACTTCGACAGAAATAGAATTGACCAGTGCCTGAATTTATAGAAGTTGCTCTCGCTCCGAATTACATCGGATACGAAGAAGCATGGGACTTACAGAAACAAGTTCACGCCGATGTGGCTTCCGGTAAGCGCCCAAACACCGTATTACTTCTCGAACACACCCCTGTTTACACAGCGGGAAAACGCACCGACGCAGCCGAACTTCCTAAAGATGGAACACCGGTGATTGAAACCGATCGTGGCGGCAAGATCACCTGGCATGGGCCAGGTCAACTGGTTGGCTACCCAATCATGCAACTTCCTAGACCAATCGACGTGGTTGGTTACGTGCGTTGGTTGGAGCAGGTACTAATTGATTCCATCTCCGAGTTTGGGCTGAAGACCGAGCGAGTTGAAGGGCGTTCAGGAGTTTGGGCTCCGATCGAAAATGGCCACGTGAAAGTTGCTGCAATAGGAATCCGCGTTGCAGACCACACCACGATGCATGGTTTCGCGCTCAACTGCAACAACTCACTGGAAGCCTATGAGGCCATAATTGCCTGTGGTATTTCCGACGCTAAGACCAGCACCCTGACAGAATTGTTAGGACGAGAAATAACTCCGGCCATGGCGAGTGCGGTAATTCAACGACACCTCGGAGAAATAGGCAAGGCAAGAACATGAGCGAGACCAAACCAGAACGCAAACTTCTGCGGATTGAAGCTAGAAATTCTGCAATCCCAATTGAGAAAAAGCCAGACTGGATCAAAACTCGGGCCAAGATGGGTCCCGAGTATCTTGCCATGCAGGCGCTGGTAAAGACCGAGGGCCTACATACGGTTTGTCAAGAAGCGGGCTGTCCAAACATTTTCGAGTGTTGGGAAGATCGCGAGGCAACGTTCCTCATCGGTGGTTCGCAGTGCACTCGTCGCTGTGATTTCTGCCAGATCGACACCGGCAAGCCGGACGACTTCGATGCTGATGAACCACGACGAGTTGGCGAATCTGTTGCTCGAATGAATCTTCGATATGCCACGGTTACCGGCGTGGCCCGTGACGACCTAGCCGACGAAGGCGCGTGGCTATATGCGGAAACCATTCGACAAATTCAGCAGCAATCACATGGAACCGGTGTCGAAATTTTGGTACCAGACTTTTCAGGCAATCCTGAACACCTGGGCAAAGTGTTTGAGGCAAAGCCACAAGTTTTTGCCCACAATCTGGAAACAGTTCCCAGAATTTTCAAGGAGATTCGTCCCGCGTTTCGCTACGAACGCTCGCTAGACGTGCTTACTCAAGGTAGAGCCGCCGGAATGGTCACCAAGTCAAACCTGATTTTGGGTATGGGAGAAACGCGCGAAGAAGTTTCTCAGGCTTTGCTAGACCTCTTCGAGGCTGGCACCGACATCATCACCATAACCCAGTACCTGAGACCAACGCCAAGACATCATCCGGTTACCAGATGGGTGAAGCCAGAAGAATTTGTGGAACTAAAAGACGAGGCCGAAGAAATGGGTTTCCTCGGAGTTTTGAGTGGACCACTGGTTCGCAGCTCTTACCGTGCTGGCAGACTTTGGGCGGGTTCCATGGTTAAGAAGGGCCGCGCCATTCCAGAGAATCTTTCCCACTTGGCAGAACAAGCAGCGAATCAGGGCTTTGCGCAAGCGGTCGGCGACTAAACTTTTCGATTATGGCAACTAAGAACGATAAAAAAGAACCTGGGCAAATCGCGCAAATCATCTCTGTTCTGAAAAGAACGATTGAGTTGGACAGAAGCACTCTGTGGATCTTGATCATTGTGGTACTCCTGGCGCTCGGCACGGGAACCACTTTGACCGTTCTGTCTTTTGCTAGCAATCAGGTGCTAAGCGGAATTCTGCTAATTGTGATCACGATACTTTCAACCTTTGTTGTCTTCAGCCTGGTTTTATCGAAGCGAGCCGAAAAGGCGGCCTACGCCTCATGGGAAGGTCAGCCAGGCGCTACCGGAGCTGTGGTACAGACTTTGCTTCGTCGCAAGTGGCGCGGTAGCAACCAGCCGGTCGCTGGAAATGCCAAGTCTATGGACTTGGTCTACCGAATCGTTGGAGCTCCGGGAATTGTATTGATCGGAGAGGGTCACCAGGCAGGTGCTCAGACACTCGTCGACATTGAGCGCAAGAAGCTTCAGAAGATTGCTCCGGGGGTTCCGGTGCACTCAATCTACGTAACCAAGTCGGATCACGCTGTGAAGCTTTCTGAACTTCGTAAGACCATCAAGAAGCTAGCCAAGAAACTGAATCGGTCTGAAGTTAAGGTAGTTGCATCTCGCCTGACTGCACTTGGAATCAATATCCCTGTGCCAAAAGGTATCGATCCTCGTCGTGCCCGCCCGGTTCGCAAGTAAATAACTCGAAAAACTTTTTACAAGACCGAAACATTATTTGGCGCCCGGCTTGGCGCAGGCTCGATAAACTTTCTTAGTAGGCCTAAAGACGTGCCTCGAAAACCAGCATTTTTTCCGAAGGGATTAGCCCAATGTTTAAATCAGCATCAGAGGTTATTAAGTTCATCAAGGACGAAGACGTTAAGTTCCTTGACGTACGTTTCACCGACCTACCAGGCGTGCAGCAGCACTTCAACCTTCCAGCAAGCATGATCGACGAAGAATTCTTCGTTGACGGCCAGCTGTTCGACGGTTCGTCGATTCGCGGCTTCGCATCGATTCACGAATCAGACATGCAGCTGATTCCAGATGTGACCACCGCCTACCTAGACGCTTTCCGCGTTGAGAAGACCCTTGTGGTCATCTTCGACATCTATAACCCTCGCAACGGTGAGGTTTACGGTCGCGACCCACGCATGACTGCCAAGAAGGCCGAGGCTTACCTACAGTCAACCGGTATCGCAGACACCGCATACTTCGCACCAGAAGCCGAATTCTTCATTTTCGATGACGTTCGTTACCACTACAGCCAGAACAGCTCGGGTCACTTCATTGACTCAGACGAAGCGGCCTGGAACTCGAACCGGATCGAACTAGACCCACAGACCGGCCGCGGCAACAACCTAGCCAACAAGACCCCTTACAAGGGTGGTTACTTCCCTGTTTCACCAGTTGACAAGCACGTCGACATGCGCGATCAGATTGTTCTCGAACTAGCTGCAGCGGGCCTTTCGGTTGAGCGCAGCCACCACGAGGTTGGTACCGCAGGTCAGGGTGAAATCAACTACCGTTTCGACACCCTAGTTCACGCCGCCGACGACATCTTGAAGTTCAAGTACATTGTGAAGAACGTTGCCGACCAGTTCGGTAAGGTTGCAACCTTTATGCCAAAGCCACTGTTCGGTGACAACGGTTCGGGAATGCACGTGCACCAGTCGCTTTGGAAAGATGGCAAGCCATTGTTCTACGACGAGAACGGCTACGGCGGACTGTCAGACCTAGCTCGCTGGTACATCGGTGGAATCCTAAAGCATGCGCCTAGCCTGCTGGCCTGGACTAACCCAACCGTAAACAGCTATCACCGCCTAGTACCTGGTTACGAAGCTCCGGTAAACCTTGTTTACTCGGCCGGTAACCGCTCGGCAGCAATTCGTATCCCGATGACCGGAACCAACCCGAAGGCAAAGCGCATTGAGTTCCGTGCACCTGATGCTTCTTCTAACCCATACTTCGCTTTCGCAGCGATGCTTATGGCAGGACTAGACGGTATCAAGAACCGCATCGAGCCAATGGCACCGGTTGACAAGGACCTTTACGAGCTACCACCGGAGGAAGCAAAGAACATTCCTCAGGTTCCTGGCGATCTTGAGTCTGTGCTTCAGGCTCTAGAGGCAGACCACGAGTACCTTCTTCAGGGAGACGTGTTCACCAAGGACCTAATCGAAAACTGGATCGACTACAAGCGTGTTCACGAAATCAAGCCACTGGCGATTCGTCCTCACCCTTACGAGTTCGAACTTTACTTCGGTTGCTAATTAGCTAAATGAGAAGGCCTCGGGAGAAATCCCGGGGTCTTCTACTTTGTGTCGTAGAACAGTCGCTCGAACACCATTCTGGAGCGCCTCGTGTAGGCCAAATAGTCTTGTTCCAGAACAGAGGCCGACCCTCTCGGATATTCGAGAATTCGAGCCATTCCCTCGAGCTGCCTACGGTCGGTAGTCAGGACATCGCTGCGACGCGTTCCCCAAAGCACCACGGCAGAGCGAACCCTTGAAGCTAGGGTCCAAGCTTCCTGAAGCACGGTTGCGTCATGTGCCTCAATAAGCCCTTCGCTGACACAGGCCTCCAAAGCAGCTAGGGTCTTGGGTGTGCGAATCTTCGGATGTTTTGCTCCATTGGTTAGTTGCAGCAACTGAACCAACCATTCAACGTCGCTGAGCGAGCCTCGTCCGAGTTTTAGGTGCCGTTTCGGGTCTGCACCCTGAGGCAGGCGTTCGGTCTCCATACGGGCCTTGAGTCTTCGGATCTCAATCACTGCCGATTGTTCAACCTCAGATGGATACCGGTAACGATCGATGAGAGTGGTGAACTCACTAACCAGTTCGTTGCTTCCGGCGATTACTCGGGCGCGCAAGAGAGCCTGCGCCTCCCAGGTGTTAGCCCATTTTTCGTAGTAGGCGGCATAGGAATCGATAGACCTGGCAACCGGACCATTTTTACCCTCCGGTCTCAGATCGATATCTAGATCGAATTCCAGCACCGGGTCGGCAGCCAATCTTCTGAGTTCGGAGATCTGCCGTTCTGCAGATTTCTGAGGGTCGTCCGAATTCAGCGGACGATAAACAAACATCAGGTCGGCGTCGGAGCCAAAACCCAGTTCGGCGCCACCAAACCTTCCCATGGCTACTATTCCGAGGTCGATCGAGTCATCAGCAATTAGGTTCTTCAGCGCTAGCAAATAACTCTCGGTAATGTCGCTTAAACCCTGCGCAATTTCCTCAATTGTGTTCACTCCGAGAACAGCACCCATAGCTATCCTCAGGGTCTCGCGGCGACGGATCGCTCTGATGCTGGCAGCCGCCTTTTCGGTCTCGTCATGGCGGTCGATGATGGCGTTCATCTCAATTAGTAGTTCCGCTAGTGGGAGGGCATTCAAATCGGATGTGTCTTCAAACCAGGCAGCCGCTTCTGGATGGCGCTCGAAAAGTCCGGTGGCCAGCCTACTGCTCGAGAGCACCTGTGTGAGACGCTCGGCTGCACCGCTCGAATCTCTGAGCATACGCAAATACCAGTGCGACTCCCCTAGGTCCTCGGAGAGCCTCCTGAAGGCTAATAGCCCTGAATCAGGGTCGCTCCCCTGGGCGAACCATTCCAATAGCACGGGAAGCAGTTGACGCTGGATCATCGCCCTTCTGGATAGACCCGAAGTTAGAGCCTCAATGTGGGTGAGCGCCGATTTTGGATCGTCGAAGCCAATAGCTCGCAGGCGGTCGAAGATTTGCTCACTGGAAAGTCGCGCGGTCTCTCCAAGTTTGGCTACGGCACTCAATAATGGCCGGTAGAAAACCTTCTGATGCAGCGAACGAACCTCAAGTTTGACTTCATTCCATCGATCGGTAAGGTTTGCGCTGGTCCACTTAACATTCAGACCTCTGGCAATGGTCCTGATCTGAGTTTCCGATTCTGGCATCAAATGAGTCCTGCGCATCTGCGAGAACTGGATGCGATGCTCGATTGATCGCAGAAAGCCGTAATGCGAGTGAAAGGTGTTGGCATCCTCTCGACTCATGTAGCCACCCGCAGTCAGAGTGGAAATGGCCGACATCGTGTCTGCCACTCGAACGCTTTCATCGGTTCTACCGTGAACCAGTTGCAGAAGTTGCACGGTGAACTCGATGTCACGTAGGCCGCCTGGGCCAAGTTTGATTTGCCGGTTTACCTCGTCGGCTGGGATGTTTTCCATCACCCGTTCACGCATCTTTTGCGCAGCCTCTACAAAGCCCTCTCGCCCGGTGGCGGCCCAAACCATCGGCCTAATTCTTGCCAGGTACTCGCTGGCCAGATCAGCATCCCCGGCAGCGAATCTGGCCTTCAACAGTGCCTGAAACTCCCAATTCTGGGCCCAGCGCTCGTAATAGGTAACGTGCGATTCGACAGTTCTTACCAAGGCCCCGGATTTACCTTCCGGACGTAGGTTTGGATCAACCTGCCAAAGCATGGGTTCGCTCGCCGACCCGTCCATGGCGCGCATCATTCGTGTAGCCAAGCGAGTAGCGATTTCCAAGGCTCGGTCACGTGGTAAATCGTCGCTACCGGTATCGGCAACATAGATAACGTCGACGTCGCTGATGTAGTTCAGCTCTCTGGCTCCACACTTACCCATCGCCATAACCGCCAAGCGAGTGGCCGCAACTTCACCGCGGGTGAATACTCCGTGGTCGGTGGTGTTCAGTAATTCCCATCTGGCAATTTGCAAACCGGCTTCCAAAGCTTCCGTGGCCAGGTCAGCTAGTTGCGAAGCTACCTGCTGGAACCCTTCGATTGGATTCTGCTGAGTAACATCAAACGCGATCAACCGCAGAAGTTCCCGTCGATAGAGCAAGCGAATGGCCACCCAACGCTCTTCGATTGTTCCGGAGGCTGCGGCAAGAACCTCATTAAACCGCTTTCGAAGTTCTGGCTGAGTGGGCAACTTCGCTTCTTTGGATTCAAATACCTGAAGCAGTTCAATTCGCCGACGCAAAAGGTCAACCATTGCGCTGGAAGCCCCGAGCGTGCAAACCAAACGATTTGCCGAATCGGGTTTGCTGAGGAGTTTTTT
>CAEZUR010000012.1_pt1 | contig 16705 bp, 14 predicted proteins | sample 7264531 | NCBI WGS metagenome assembly CAEZUR01 (sample SAMEA6813835, study PRJEB35770) | uncultured Rhodoluna sp. | biome: Freshwater; feature: Freshwater reservoir; material: water | place: Czech Republic | collected 2016-04-20 | depth 0.5m m | reverse complement strand
TCGCTATCGCCTATTTGGCGCTTTTTGTGCTGATGGGTGGTGACGCTGTTCGATATGCCATTGGCTGGCTAGGTTGGGGCATAGTTCTGGGCGTGCTGCTCGTGGCTACCCTGGTCGGATTGTTCAGCTCGGATTGGAAAGCCGCCTTCAAGCGAGTTCCATGGCCGCTAACAGCACTGCTTGCATTGATGCTAATCGGGTCGCTCTGGTCAAATTATTCTTGGATCAGCGCCGGAGCCGCGCTGGTTCAAATGGCAACTTCGGTCTTTGCCGTCTATCTCGCTAGCGCTTTCGACTGGCGCGAGATCCTGAGGCTGTTTGGCAACACCCTCAGAGTAATTATTTATAGTTCGGTAGCTTTCGAACTATTTGCCGCGCTGGTTACGCGCAGCCCGATCGAACCATTCTTCCCGAACTATGAGGGAGACCACCCTCCCGCTGTTGCCTTCTACTGGACTCAGGGAAATCTTTTCACCGACGACCGCATCCAGGGAATCGTTGGCAATTCCAACATGTTGGCCTACATGTGCATGATTGCGCTGGTGGTTTTCGCCATTGAACGTGCAGCCAACACCACCGGACGTTGGGTTTCGGTTTTCAGTTTCTTAGCCGTTATTCCGATGTTGCTACTGTCGCGATCGGCAAGTATCGGATTTGCCCTGGTAGCAGTAATGGCCGCAGCCATAGTTTCAATTGCTGCTGAAGGAAAAACCAGAGACATTCGACACCGCTACTACCGAATCGCCTGGGCCGTAATTGGGGTTGGAGCACTTCTAGTACTCACTTACCGCGCCCAGATATTTAGCCTCATTGGTAAGTCACCAGACATGACCGGGCGAACCAAGATTTGGAAAGTCGTGCTGCAGTTGATCGATGAACGCCCACTGCAGGGATGGGGATGGACCTCATACTGGGTGCCGTGGGTTGAGCCTTATCAGGGTCTAGTGGTGATAAATCACGTTCCCTATTTCCAGGCACACAACGCCTTTCTCGACGTCTGGCTACAACTAGGAGTCGTGGGCTTAGGTCTATTCCTACTTTTGATTGGCCTGACCTTCGTTCGCCTTTGGCGACTTGCGGTTCGCCATACCAGCCCGCTTTATCTTTGGCCAATTTTGGTATTCGTGGGCATTGTGACGCAGAACCTCACCGAGAGTCGCATACTGGTTGAAATCGGTTGGGTGATCCTGGTGCTGTTCGCGGTTAAAGTTACCGAGCCGTCGGAAAGCCTAGAACCGCTCGGAAAAACGGTGAAACTTTCGAGGCTCAAGCGTTTGGCTAAACGCTAAGGCAGAATCAATACCTGCCCGCGCTGCAAAATATCGGTGCTTAGGTTGTTGAGTGTGCGCAACTTTGCTCTGGTGGTCTTGAACTTTATCGCTACCTTGTAGAGGGTGTCCTTGGCAACAACGACGTAGCTGGTTGGGTTAAGTTTCGTCATCGAAGCAATCAGCTCGGTTGAAACCAGAGCCGCCGGGGTTTGATTTCCGAGCAAAGCGGTGTACTCGGCTGCCGACCGAATTGGCTTTAGTTTTCCTGAAATCACCTTGTACTTTGCTGTGCCATTGGCAATAAAGACACCCACGCGAGTAGTGGTTGGATTCAGTTTTTGGCAGGTCTTCTGATCTAGAGCCTTAGCGGTGGCAGGCCACTGGGAAATAGTTGCCGCTTCGAGCAACAGCGGCACTCCCCCGTCAACCAGGTAGCTTTCTGTGCCGCAGGTGATCTTCTGCCAGTCGAGCGTTCCGGCCGTGTTGTAACCAACGAGATCGGCTCTAGTAACCTCTTTCAACTTGGCTTTAGTAAATGCCGCGGCTGTGGCAGCAGTCATTCGAAGTGCTTTAGCAAAGCCATCAAATAGATAGATATTTCCAGACTCCTTCACTTTGAAGACGCTGGCCGGAGCCAATACTTTTGTTCCGGGTGCGATTTGAGAGATCACATATTTTGGCCACACCTGAGCGGACCCGCTCGAAACTAGAGGAAGTAGCTTTGCGCTTTCGTCGTTGTCGAGAATGGTTCTGGCTTTCTGTGCCGTCAGCAAAACCGTCGAGGTAGCGGTATTCGATTCCTTGACAACCAGTGGGGTGGTGAGTACCAGGTTATTCGCAGCATCTATTTTGTCGAGGATGACATTGGGAAGAGTTACAACCGTGGAGGAAATGTTCTGAATGTCGGTGATGGCTTGTTTACCAGCGCCAAAGAGTACGTAGCCACTGGTGGCGTTCTTGGCAAAATTCGAAAGCTTCACGCCTGCCGGTAGTTTCGCCACCGAAGCTCCAGATAGTTTTCCAGTTGACTTCGTGAAATGCCATGCTGCGGCGTTCTGCACATCGTTGTATAGCTCGGGTGTCATGGAATAGTAAACGCCGCTGATAAACAATCCGTAGTTGGTAGCATCGCTGGTTTTGAAGATACTGTTGTCGGCAATTATCGGATTACCAAGCGGAAGAGCTTTGAAATGCAAGGCCGAAATCGCGCTTGCCGCTGGAGGCGCTCCCGTATAGGCGGCGAGGCTAGCCGCATCAAGAATTTCGCGGCGAGAACCGTTTTCAATCAGGTAACTGGCATCGGTTGTTTTCACATAACTGGTTACATAGGTGGTTGAACTACCAAGAACATATTTGGAGAGTTGAGATGTGCTGAGCGTTGGAAGCGAAGCGTAATCGGCACCGACACCAAACGTGGTCGGCGAAATTGATTTGGCTGTGGCAGCGTTCAAGATTCGATACTTCTTGGCACCTACGAGGAAGTAGTGCAAGCCATCGGTGCTATTTACCATTCGAGCAGGGTCGGTTTTCGACGGAATAGCGGAAATGTAGGCGGCCGGAACGGTACCGATCACACTGAGCGCGGTGTAGTTTTCCAGGTCGGCTTCGTTTAGAGGGTGCTTTGCTAAATAGTCGTCAACCAAATAGGTGGGGCCTCCGGCACTTGATTTAATCAAAATTGGTGATGGCACTGTTGTTAACTGAGCGCTGCTGCACAACACCGCTTTGGTTGAATCAAGACCCATACCGGTGGCTTGACTTGGAGTGACCACATATTTGTATCCGGCATTGATGTAATAGGTCTTGGTGTCCGACTTGAGCAGCGACGAGATCGTGTTGCCGGAAGGGAATTTGGCCAGGTAATCCGAAGAAACCGTGGCGGTGCTGCCAAATTTAGACATCGAACTGAGCATGGCTGAACTGATCACCTGGTGTCTGGTGCTGCCGCTGAGGAAGTAGGAACTAGTTCCATTGGCAGTTTTGAGGAAGGCGGCCGAGGTAATTCGAGAAAGCTTGGTGCTATCGATCGTGGTAGCAGCACTCCAGTTGTGGCCAAGCGCCGTTGCCACGGCCTGGCTTCCGATTGGCACCTTTAGCCCGTTTTGCAGGTCGAATCGATTTCCAGCGGAGTCCTGAACTAGTTGGGTGACCGGGTTGGTCAAGGTGAATCCGTTGAGCACGGAGTCTTGAATCACAGCCGTTGACCCCATTGCACTCAGGGTCTTCAGAAGCTCCGCATTGTTTACGAGGGCTCTAGTTGAACCGTTGAGTAAGAAAGTTTCATCGGTAGTTGCAGACTTACCAAAAGTGAGATCACCAAAATTGGATATCTGAACGTCGGTGAGCAGCGGAGCCGTTACCCAGGCGAGCCCCAGTGCAGTTGCCTGCGCTGCCGATGCGATTTCATATTTCAGACCAGAAGCAATCAGATAGCGCTTTCCTGCAGCGTCAGAAACCAAAGGCTTTAATTCCCCAGCATCGATAAAGCTGGCGATGTAGTCTTCGGAAACGGTGCCGAGCGGTCCGAGCGGTTCGAAATCGGCAACCATTGATTCATTGGTGATTAGGTACCGCTTGCTAGTGGTCTGATTCACCAAATAGGTTTGGCTCGTGGAAGACTTCAGCAGGTATCCACCGGCTACAGGCGAACCGAACCAGGTCCAGAATTGCCGCCAAAAGTTACGGTTACCGTAGGCGCTGCAGGTATCTCCCGTGCCCCAGAGATTATCGAGAGCAGCCTTATTTGGAACGTATGGCGTGTAGTAGTAGAGATTGGCTGTGGCTTGACTCTTGAGCTTGAAGCTCTTCCTGCCACAAGAATCTTTGGGGTTGTAACCCATGCTGATGAACTTGCCTGGCTTTAGGTAAGTGAACGACCCTCTGGGGTCGCCATACCAGCGCAACTGCCAGGCCGCTCGATACAGCTGCCAAAAAAGTCGTGACTTCGAGTTTGAATCTTGGCCACAAATTTCTGGGGCCGAGTCTGGGCAACCGTAACCCATCGCCGCCTTGTACATATATTCGGTCGGGTCGGCTGCACCAATAAGTCCTTGCTCTTTCTGCAAGGTAACAATCAACACTCGGGGATTAATTTTGCAAGCAACAGCTACCTTCGCGATTATTTGGGCTGCACTCTGGTTGGTGGCAGCTGGCACATCGGCACAGATGCGATCGGAGTAATTATGGAGCGAGCCACGAATGGCGTAGGAGCCAACCACGTCTTCCTTGTAATTCTTTATGCATTTTGGCCCGCCGTCATCGTCGGTGCAGGTTGCCACGCGAGCATTCAAAAACTTTTGAATGTCAGCGGCATCCATAGTTCCCCAGTCATAGAAAACGCTGTCGGAGATAATCCAACCAGGGTCAAAAGTGTTGGCGTTTAGGGCGAAACTCGGTGCCTCGGTCGCCACGATTCCAGCAAGGCTCAAACATAGCGTTATGAGCCCCACTAAAACTTTGCGAAGTTTGTTGAACATTACTGAATTGATATCGTTCCGCTAGTTGATTCTCCGCCAGACAAAGGAGAAACATAGGTGACCCTATAGCTCAGTTTTCCGTCTTTAAATCCGGTCAAAGGCACAGACATTGGGAAGCACTGTGTGGAATTTACGTTTGATTCAGCTTTCACGGTTACGGTTTCGGAGACCGAACCCTGCGAAACCACAAGTGTGCATTTGCCGTTATCTTCCATAATTGCCAGCGCCTCAGCAATCACGTCGACGGTACCGTTTCCTCGGAAAGCCGATGCATCAATTATGTGAATGTCAACCGGTTTTAGGTTTGGATCGACCGTTGGCGTTGGGGTGGGAGTTGGCGTTGGTGTCTCGGTTTTTGTGGGTGTGGGAGTAGGTCCAGGATTCGGATAAAAGAGGCTGCACCCAGAAAGGGTGGTGGCCACGACCAAGGTAACTCCGGCAGTTAGTAACTTATGTTTCATGTGCGTCCTCCAATTCCTAGGACTACCACTTCTAGCCTATTCGCGACCAGCCCAAACAGCACCAGTGACTCGCTTCGCCGCCTGCCCGTCCTCGAGCGAATTGAACTTCTGTTGCCAGTGTTTATAAGCGCTCTGGAAGCTCTTCGCGATTTCTGGGAGTTTTCCTAGAGTTTCCAGTACATCTCTGGCCGTTTTCAATATGGGGCCTGGAGCCTCTGCTTCAAAGTCGAAGTAGAACCCTCGCTCGGATCGGTAGCGGTCGATATCTGGGGCTAGAAACAGAATCGGTTTTCCTGTTATCGAATAGTCGAACATCACCGACGAATAATCGGTAATTAAAACATCGGCGGCAATGTAAAGCTCGGTGATATCTGGGTAAGCAGTCACATCGATGGCTGACCCGGTGTTCTTCGATGGGGCGGTATTGGTATGTCCGCGGAACATCACCTGCACACCTTCCGGGTAGACCATCTCTGGATCTAGGTAGCTAACCGCTTCCCAGCTTCCGCTTACCGTTCGCTGATTGTCTCGCCAGGTTGGTGCATAGAGAGCCAAAATGGTTTTCGAATCGGTAACTCCAAGTTTGGTGCGGATCGCTTGGCGATCGGCTGCCGTGTGGGTGGTTAGACGATCATTTCTGGGGTAGCCGGTTTCCAAAACCTTGCCGGTGTAGCCGAATGCTTTTGGGAAAATTTCGCTGGAATACGGATTTGGACTAATTAGATAGTCCCAAGCTTTGGCTTCGCGACTCATGAGGTCGAGATAGCTTTGAGTCAGCTCGCCTTCGGGTAGGTCGCGAACCAATCGTTTGAGTGGGGTACCGTGCCAGGTTTGCAAGTAGGTTTGCCCGTCGACCTTTTTGAAATACCAGGGCAGGGCCGAGTTTGCCACTAAATACTCCGACGTCGCCAGCGCCTCGAACCATGCTTTCGACTCAAACCTCAGCCCAACCGAGCCGGCTGGCGCCTTCGAATTCCCGTTTACAGTCCAAAAAAACTTGAGATCAGGACGATCTTTTTTTAACTGGAGGAAGATATCCAGCGGGCTATCGCCAATAGCTTTTCCGTTGAAGGCATCAAACAGCACGGTGCCGCGTCTGATTGGTGACACTCCCGGACGATACTGAACTTTTTTCAGATAGGCCAAACCTCGGCGGCGCAGTGCCCCGAGAATTCGTCCTGGGGTGTAGGCCTTCAGGTTCACTTGGTCACCCGACTTCGGTCAATTGTGCCGGAAGCACCTCGAAGGATCCCAACGATAAACCCGAACCCCCAAGACAGGTGCATGGTTGCGAGCACCAGCGGCACCGGAGCTAGTTTCGCCATTAGACCAACTGCCATGATTGCTGCCAGATAAGAAATTTGCGGAGCCCAGCCAGGGGTAAAGCCCAGAATTCCCAAAACGTTTCCAAGTGCGAGAGAAACAACCAACGCCGGTGGAATGAAGTAGCGCGGCGAGGTTCTGGCTAGATCGCGTTTGGTGAGATCCCCACGCCAAACTCCGGTTGAGTAAAACTGTTTCACCAAGCCGGTCCAGCTGGAACGAGGCCAATAGATAACTGAGAGTTCGGGGCTGAACCACACTAGCGAGCCAGCGGCTTTGATTCTCTGAGCGAGGTCCCAGTCTTCGCCACGAATGATGCTTTCGTCGTAACCGCTAACGCGTTCCAGGGCACTCTTTCGAAAGATGCCAAGATAAGCGCTTTCGGCTTCTCCAGCTTTGCCACCAACGTGATACGCCGCACCGCCTAAACCGAAACGGCTGTTGTAGGCCCAAGCAACGGAGCGCTGGAATAGGGTTTTACCCCTCGCCGCCATAACTCCCCCGAGCAGGTCGGCGCCCGTCTCGTTCAAAATTTCAACACCTCTAGAAATGTAATTCGGCGTAGGTTCGCTGTGGGCATCGACGCGCACAATGTAGTCGTGCTTGGCTAGCTTGATGCAGAGATTCATGCCAACCGTAGTTAAACCCCGAGGGTTTGGCACCAGTCGAATGCGGGCATCGGACTTGGCAAGCTTTGCGGCAACCTTATCGGTGCCGTCGGTGGATGGCCCAAGAGCTATAAGCAATTCACCATCGAAGTTTTGAGCCAACACTGAAGCTACTGCCGCGGTCAGGTGGTGCTCTTCGTTTAGCACCGGCATGATGACCGAAACCTTGGGCGCCTTGTTTGCCATGATCTAGTCGATGGTGGTTGTGCCGACGAATTTGTTGTAGGCGCTGATGACTTTCTTCGGTTCGCCATCCATTCGCAGCTCACCCTTCTCGATCCAGATCACGCGATTACAGGTGTCGAGGATTGACTTCATGCTGTGGCTGACTAGAAACACTGTTCCGGCATTACGATGCAACTCGCGCATTCGAGCCTCGGCCCGGTTGCGGAACTCTTGATCCCCCACGGCAAGTGCCTCGTCGATGATCAAAATATCGTGGTCTTTGGCGGCCGCAATGGCAAAGCGAAGACGAGCAGACATACCAGAGGAGTAAGTGCGCATTGGATAAGTCACGAACTCTTGAAGTCCGGCAAAGTCGGCAATCGAATCAACTCGAGAATTGATTTCCTGTTTATCGAATCCCATAGCCAAGCCGCCCAAAAGGATATTCTTTTCACCAGATAAATCTGGCAGCAGCACGGCTCCAACGCCGAGAAGCGTTGGCCTTGCAAATGAGTAGATAGCCCCTTGGCTTAGAGGCGTCAACCCAGCCAGAGATCGCATCAACGACGACTTTCCAGAACCGTTACTGCCGATAATTCCAACCGACTCGCCTTCGTAGATGGTGAAGGTAACGCCTTTTATGGCGTGTACCTCTCGAACTTCCATCTTCTTGGAAAGCAAACCGCCGCCGAGCAGGCCACGTGTAGCGCGCCTTCCCGAAGCTAATACTTTGTAAACGATGTGGGCGTTGTCAACTACCACCACCGGCTTTCGCTCGGGTGCGATTTTAGTCTTCGCGGCCATAACTCTCCTCCGCACTCCAGAAGAAAACCAAACCAAAAATAGCTAAACCAAATGACCAAATAAGTATGGAAATCCATTCCTCAGGGCGAACAGAGTATCCGTGAACAAGGTATCCGCGGGCCAGATTCAGGAAATCGAAAATTGGATTGAACTGGATTAGTTTTCCCCAAATGTTGTCTGGATCAGTAAAGATTTTTTCGAGTGAAAAGAACACTCCGCTCACATAAAACAACACTCGATTGAAAAACGGAACCAACTTGCTCAAATCTTGCACGTGAACGGTGATGCGTGCCATCACCATCGCCACACCAAAGTTGAAGATGAACATCACTGCCAATAGTGGAACCATCATCAGCCAACCAAAGGTGATACTTCCGAATCCCTGAACCACGACCAGCAGTACCGCCAAAACCAATAGCTGTGGAATTAGTGCAATTGCCTGAGAAATGATAACGGAGAGCGGCAAAAGCACCCTGGGAAAACTAAGACTTCGCACCAAGCCCGATCGGTTCACAATCGAGCTGGCGCCATTAGTGAAGCTCCCTTGAAAAAAACCAAACAGGAAAACACCGGTAAATAAAAATGGCAGAAAATTGTCAGGCTTGCTGGCACCCAAAATCAGGCCGAAGATGAGCCCGTAAGTTGAAGCCTGAATAGTTGGGAGCAAAATATTCCACCAACTACCCAAGCGGCTTTTTGCGTTGGTAGCTTCATTTCCGTAACTTGCTAGCGTGTAGGCGAAATCAATTCGTGAGAATGCTTCTCGAATGTATTTGAAAAGTGTCGGACGAGCCCCGACCTTCTTTAAGCCATGCGAAAGTGCGTATTGTTCGCTACTCATTTTCGACTCTCCGCTCGTTCAGGTATGTTCTCAAAGAAGTTTAGTTGTTACTTATTTTCAGAAACGATTTTCGTGACCGCGGTTCGAATTGCTACGTAGTCTGGGTTACCCGGGTGGTATCCCTTATCTGGGACAAGATCGAGCACCTTAAGACCGCGTTTTTTTGCTTTGTTGGCTAACTCCAAATAGGTCGGAATCATGCCCTTAGGAATGTCGGTGGTAACCAGTGACTTTCCTACCTCGGCGAGCTTCTGGAAGTTAGTAAAGATAACCTCCGGGCTAACCTGCTTCAAAATGGCCGCCTGAACTTCTTTTTGTCGGCGCATGCGATCGAAGTCGGAAGTGGTGTGGCGAGAACGCGCATACCAAAGAGCGTGATAGCCGTCCATATGTTGGTTGTCCCCCACTTCGATCCACTCTCTGGCGTCTGAACCGTCATCGGCTTGACCTCCGATCGGCAAGCGCACCTTCACGTTTAGTCGAACCCCGCCAAGAGCATCAACCAGTTTGGTGACGGCATTCATTTCAACCATCACGTAGCTGGATATTTTGAGCCCGGTTACCCCTTCAACCGCGTCTTTGGTGGCTTCAACACCTGCGGTGGAACCTAGCTTGGTCGCGTCGGGATAGAGCTCTTGGTGGTTGTCCATCACGTTTTTGTATAGAGCGTTGATCAAACACTCATTCAGACAATTCCAGCCGTTTGGATAGACCTTCCATAACGGGGAGTCGGCACTAAAGGGAACCTTTTCGAGGCCGCGAGGAATTCCAATAACGGCGACTTTTCCGGTAGTGGCACTGATGCTGAAAATCGAGATGCTGTCTGGTCGAACCCCAAACCGGTCGCTACCGGCATCGGAGCCCAGCACCAAAATGTTGTATCGTCCGTCGATTGGTTGGGTGCCACCACCCTGGTTGAAAATAGAGCCAATGGCAGACGCGCTCGCTGTAGAAATGTTTCCGGCATACACAATCGAACTCGTGCCCAAGACACCGACGACCAAAAAGGAACCGAGCAGATACCAGCGAGACCTGCCAACGATTCTCCCTAGCTGAGCCAGTCGAAGGGCGTCTAGCATCACCAAAGCAAAAAGTGCACCAAAGAACCACAGGTACCAACCGAGGACTGTGGTGATGAACGGCACCGTTACCAGCGAAACCAACCAGCTCCTGTTGATGAAAAATACTAGGGTGGCCAATGCCACTAGACCCACATTGATAAGCGTGAAGCGAATGGCGAAACGTCCCAGTCTGCGATTGCCGCCAAGAATTTGAGCGGTGCCGGGGAAAAATCCGCCGAGGATGAGAAGCCACCAGGCACGTTTGCGCAACTGATTACTGTCGGCTCGTTCAACATCGCGGAACGGGCTGCGGCGCTGACCTAAATTTGAGATTTTAGGGTCTCGTTCTTTTCGGCCACAGAAGTTTTTAGTGTTTCGGTGAAGGCCTGCAGTTTGGCCGACAACTTTTCATCGAATGCACCGAGAATCCGAACAGCCAAGATTCCGGCGTTACGGGCACCCCCGATGGAGACGGTGGCAACCGGTATTCCCGCGGGCATCTGCACGATCGATAGCAGTGAGTCGAGTCCGTCGAGTGCCGCCAGTGGCACTGGCACTCCAACCACCGGCAAAGTGGTAACGGATGCCAACATCCCTGGCAGGTGGGCGGCGCCTCCAGCCCCAGCGATAATTACCTTGATGCCTCGGTCGGCAGCGGCTTTACCCCACTCGATCATCCGTTCTGGGGTGCGGTGTGCGGAAAGAACCTCAACCTCGTACTCGATGCCGAATTCTTTCAGTGCTTCCACGGCGTCGGACATCACGTTCCAGTCGGAATCTGATCCCATAACTACGCCAACCACAGGTGTGCTCATAAGACTCAATTTTAGGCGGGTGATGCCTTTTTAGCCTTTTAGGCACACGCTAGCCGCGGCGCGAGCCTCAGCCAAAACGGTTTCGGCATTGTTGCCAACTACCGTGACGTGACCCATTTTTCGACCCTCACGAGCCGCTTTTCCGTAGGTGTGAAACTTAGCAGTTGGGTGAGCCTTCATTGCTTCCGGATATAAGGAAACGAAGTCATTGGTGTTGTTCACGCCGAGCAGGTTAATCATCACACTGTGCGCTGCCGTTGGGGTCGTTGAGCCCAGCGGTAAGTCGAGCACCGCACGAAGATGCTGCTCGAACTGACTTGTGATTGAACCCTCAATTGTGAAGTGACCAGAATTGTGCGGGCGCATTGCCAGTTCGTTTATGTAGAGCTCACCGGTTTCGGTTTCAAACATTTCCACGGCCAGCACGCCGGTAACGCCGAGTTCGATGGCCACGGTTTCGGCAATCTTGGCGGCGGATTCGGTGTTGGCTGAGTTCGGGGCAGGTGAAAGTACTTCGGCGCAGACGCCATTGCGCTGAACGGTTTGAACCAAGCCCCAGGTGGCTAGCTCCCCGCTGGGTCGACGTGCCACCAGCTGCGCTAGCTCCCGCACAAAGTTAACTTTTTGCTCTGCTAACAGCGACCCGCCAAATTCATCAATCTTTTCCAGCCATTCAGATGCGTCGGCAGAGGTTCGAACTACTGCCACCCCCTTGCCGTCGTAACCACCGATCGGGGTTTTCAAAATCGCCACTCCGCCATTTTCGGAAATGAACTGGTCCAACTCCAAGGCGGTTTTGATTTCGGCCCAGACCGGCATCGGAAGTCCAAGCTCGGAAAGACGCTGACGCATGTGCAACTTGTTTTGAGCAAACTTCAGGGCTTTTGGCGAGGGCTGAATGATAAAGCCTTCTGCTTCTAGAGTTTCTAAAACCGAAAGTGGCACATGCTCGTGATCGAAGGTAATCACATCAAAGTTTTTGGCAAACTCGCGAACCTGCTCCACCTTGGTGTAGTCGCCAACCCGAGTGGTGGCGAGTCTCGCCGATGAATTCTCGGTTTCCGAAAAAACCTGTAATTCGATGCCTAGAGCTAGTGCAGGTGGTGTCATCATTCGCGCCAGTTGACCGCCGCCGATTACGCCTACTCGAAAAGTCATATGACTATTTTCCCTTAAGCAGCAACTGCAGTTCAGCAACAATTGCTTTCTGGTTCGAATAACCGCGAAGAATTAGTTCCGGCTCGTCTTTTACGGCAATCAAAATTCCACGCATCGGCGAATAACTTATGGAAGCTATTTCGGCCCAACTTAATTCACGGCGACGACTAGACCCTAAACCGGTGCAAATTAACATCCCTGACGATTTCACGTCTACAAAAGTGCCTGAAAACTTTAGCGACGGAATCAACCACAAAATGATGGCTAAAACAGCGGCTGCTGCCCAGATCGCGTAACGCTGCCAATCGGGCAAATCGTAAACCGACAAAAAGCTGGTGGCAGCACTGATCAGGGCCAACCAAACCAACGGCAATGTGAGTCGGGTTAGGCGTGGTCGCAGGCGAGCTATGTTGGTCATCGGTTAATTGTGACGCAGGTGCTGAATGTCGGCGGCAGACACAGCCAATAGTTGATTGTCGCCGGGCACGCTGATCAGTAGGCGTCCGCCGTCGTCGAGTCCGGTGGCCAACCCAATCACTTCGCTTTCGTTGGGGAAAATTGCCCTAACCGTCATGCCAATCGTGCTGCACTCGGCACGAACTATCGATGTGGCTGCTTCAAAATCGTTTAAGAGGCTGCTTAGTTGCTCTATATAACTGCTCAGGAAATCATCGACACTGCCAGACCAACCCTCTAATTGAAGCGAGGTGCTTTCTGGAATTGGAAGTTCCGCCAGGGTTAGCGTGAGATTGATTCCGGCTCCAATTACTACCCCGCTGGCATCCGGTAAGAGTTCGCTCAAGATTCCCGAAACTTTTTTCCCAGAAACCTGAACATCATTTGGCCACTTCAGCCCAACCGAGCTTCCTGCCAAAGCTTGTTTTACGGCTCGACTCATGGCAACGCCTGCGACTAGCGGTAGCCATCCGAAGTTCTCTCTGGTCCAATTTTCTGGTCGAACCAAAATCGAAATCGCGAGAGATTTCTCGGGCGGCGAAACCCAAACTCGGCCGGTTCTGCCGCGTCCGGCAGTTTGTTCTCCCGCAACCAAAATGCTCAGGTGCGGGAAATCCATTGGCTTAGCCACGGCCAACGCCACCAAATCGGTGTTGGTTGAACCGGTTTGGGGCAGATATTGAAAGCGGGCTGCTAACTGTTCACTCTTGAAAAAGTCCATTGCTAACAATCGTAATCAGCCCGGCAGGTTGTATCGTTGCTTCATGACTGCCGACAAGCCAGACTATTCAACAACTGCGGGAAAACTAGCCGATCTTCGTGAGCGCTACCACCAGGCGGTTCACGCCAGTGGTGAAGCCGCAATTGAGAAGCAGCACGCCAAGGGTAAGAAAACCGCCCGAGAGCGCATCGAACTCTTGCTAGACCCAGGTTCATTCGTTGAGCTCGACGAGTTTGTTCGTCACCGCTCCACCGCGTTTGGAATGGAAAAGAACCGGCCTTACGGCGACTCGGTGGTAACCGGTGTTGGAACTATCAACGGTCGACAGGTTGCTCTCTTCTCGCAAGACTTCACAATCTTTGGTGGATCGCTCGGTGAAGCCGCGGGAAACAAAATCATCAAAGTGATGGACCTTGCCCTTGCCACCGGCGTTCCACTTATTGGAATTCTTGACTCGGGCGGAGCGCGCATCCAGGAGGGTGTTATCGCTCTCGGTAAATACGGAGAGATTTTCAAGCGCAACACCATGGCCTCTGGAGTAATCCCCCAGATTTCGCTAATCATGGGTCCGGCCGCTGGTGGCGCTGTTTACTCACCTGCACTAACCGACTTCGTGATCATGGTTGATAAAACATCAAATATGTTCGTGACCGGCCCCGACGTAATCAAGACCGTGACCGGCGAAGACGTTGGTATGGAAGAACTTGGCGGTGCTCTGACCCACAACAAGACTTCCGGGGTTGCCCACTATCTGGCCTCCGACGAAGACGACGCAATCGATTACTGTCGGAACCTGCTCAGCTACCTGCCAGAAAACAATCTCAGCGAAACCATTGCCTACGACGGCGCTGGCGAGCTGGAAATCACCGAGGCCGATCGTGCGCTCGATGTGCTCATTCCCGACTCACCTAACCAGCCATACGACATGCTCGAACTAATCGAGGCGATTGTCGACGGAAATGAGTTCTTGGAAGTTCAGCCACTTTTTGCACCGAACATCCTGATCGGTTTCGCCAGAGTCGATGGGCGCAGTGTTGGAATTGTTGCCAACCAGCCGTCACAGATGGCTGGAACCCTAAACATTGAAGCTGGAGAAAAGGCCGCTCGTTTTGTTCGATTCTGCGATGCCTTCTCAATTCCTATCTTGACGCTCGTCGACGTACCGGGCTACTTACCTGGAACGGACCAGGAGTGGGCCGGGGTTATTCGTCGTGGCGCCAAGCTACTCTACGCATATGCCGAAGCCACTGTTCCGCTGGTAACCGTTATCACCCGCAAGGCTTACGGCGGCGCCTACATCGTCATGGGTTCAAAGCAGCTCGGTGCCGACATCAACCTGGCTTGGCCTACCGCCGAGATCGCTGTAATGGGTGGGCAGGGTGCCGTGAACATTTTGTTCCGAAACGAGATCAAGGCTGCCGAAGAGGCGGGACAAGACGTTGCGATGGTTCGAGCCAAGCTGGCTGCCGAATACACCTACAACGTGGCCAGCCCGTTCTTGGCCGCCGAGCGAGGTGAGCTCGATGGCATCATCGAACCAGCTGCCACTCGCATCGAGGTAATCAAGTCGCTTCGCGCCCTTCGCACCAAACGAGCCAGTATTCCGCCGAAAAAGCACGGAAACATTCCGCTGTAATGAGCGATCAAGAAGAGGTTCAACAGGCGCTTTCGGTGGTGCGGGGAAACCCAACCGACGGCGAACTGGCCATGGTGATTGCGGTCTTGAACTCGGCCATCAACGATGCCGAGTCCGCCAAGGCTAGGGCGCCGAAGCAGTATCGCTCAACCTGGGGTCGGAACACCGCCATTCTTCGTGGCAGCCTCACCCCTGGCTTCGGTCAGTGGTCGGCGAGTACGCGACCAGGACTCGATTAGTCACTATCCCCCAAAGAGTGGACACCTATTTGTTAGGTGCTCGCTATCTTCCGGCGTGATACTTATCCCAAGGAGTCAAACAAGGTCAGGGGCCTTTGATTCTGGGGAGGGCCTGTTTACAGGTTCGGGGGAGTAAAGCCGATGAAGAAATTCATCGGTTTTTGCTTTAAAACTTCAACCAGAGATCTGGTGCCTCAGTGCCGGGCCTAGTGGCCATCACGGTGACCACCCACTTCTCTCCCCGAGGCGAACGAACCACCACTTTGCCGGCAACCACCGAGTTGATAGCACCGGCAACTTTTTCCAAGATATGCTCCAGCTGAGAAACCGGAAGTAGGCTAAGGCCACCCTCATCGAGAATCAAAACATCTATACCCCTGGCTCTAGCCTCGGACGCGGCTTTCCTAACAGTGGGGTTCAAAAGAGCTCGACCGCGTATGTCGTCTCGCAGGCTTGATTCGAGTTGAAGAAATTCCTCTTTTTCTCGTTTGGTCACCGCACCGCGGTTTACCGAGATTTGGCCTAACGCATTTAACGATCTTTCTAAAACATTTTGCAATCGAACTTTCCGCTCTTCTCCAGCAGCTTCCGATCCAATGATTGCCGCTTCTGCAGCCATTTCAGCATTCTGCAATTCCACAACTTCGCGATCGGCACGCTTTAGAGCAAAGGCGGTGGCTGAAGCTGCAGCGATCAAAATCGCCATGCCCTCAATTCCAACCTCACCGAGACCTTCCAGCCCATCTTCCACAACAACTAGAAAAGACACTAAAGCTGCGCTTATCCAAGCCATCGCACTCTGACCTCGGGCAGCCAACACACCCAGCAGTGCCGACATACCGCCAACATACCAAGTGGAATAGGGGTCGGAATGACCTGGTTGGATTCCCGAATTGGCAACAATGACGGTTGCCACGGCGCCAATCGCCACTAGCGAACCGAACCCCCGACTGATGGTCAGTCCTTTGCTGGCCACAACCGAAATCACCATTGTCGCCATGTAGATTGCTATCGAAAGTGCGAGTGACAGGATATTAACGTAGCCTCGCCAGGCGGACGCACCGAGAATGGCGTGATAGAGACCAAACAGAATTGACACTAGGGCCAGCAGCCACCTTGGAGCGTTAAGCATCTGGGCTCCATTTCAAAATCACGGTGGCGCCTTTTCGAGGCTGCGATGCAATTCTCACCTCGGCACCAACCGCGTTGGCGCGGCGCCTGATTGAATTAGCAATCCCGAAACGATTCTTTGGTATCTTCGATTCCCAAAAACCTCGGCCATCGTCTTTGATCACAATTTTCAAACCGTGATGGTCGGCTTTGATACGTATTTGCCTGGTGGCTTTCTCGCCGGCGTGCTGCAGCGAATTGGTTAACGCTTGCAAGGTGGCATCGGATAGAGCACTGCCAACGTCTATTGGGATTGAGAAATCCAACACCTTGGTCGCATTGATCGAGGCGAGAGGGTCCCCCCGATGCACACTTGCCTGCAACGAGTCGATGAAGGTATTTATCGAGACTTCTTTGAGCTCAGTATTTTTGTCATTCGCGGCGGCTTGAAGCCGCTCAATGGCAACGGACGCACTCTCGGCGGCCATGGCCTGGCGTTC
>CAEZUR010000011.1_pt1 | contig 17693 bp, 16 predicted proteins | sample 7264531 | NCBI WGS metagenome assembly CAEZUR01 (sample SAMEA6813835, study PRJEB35770) | uncultured Rhodoluna sp. | biome: Freshwater; feature: Freshwater reservoir; material: water | place: Czech Republic | collected 2016-04-20 | depth 0.5m m | reverse complement strand
CCCTTGGCTACCACGATCGAAGTGTTTTGGCTTCGAGCGCTAGTTCCCAGGTCTCCGGCAGATGACACCGTAACCACGCAGGTTCCGGCAGCATTCATGGTCACGGTCTGACCCGAAACTGAACAGACGGCAGCTTTATCAACCTTGAGTGAGGTTGGAAGCCCTACCGATGTGGTTGCTGGGAATGAGGTAGTGACCTTGCTGGTCGCTCCAGTCCAGGTACCTGAAACATTGGCAGTTGTCGCAATGGTTTGAGCCTGCTTGGCCGCACCTACATAGTTAATGTTCGCTAGATCTGCAATTACCGCTCCAGGGAAGGTTGCCGACACCGGCTTATCTCCGGAGAGGTTTTTAGGCAAGGTAACGACCAGCTTGGTTGCGGTCTTTGTGAAGGTTGCTCGATTTCCACCAACGGTAACAGCTGAAATAGTTCCTAGGCCCGTTCCCGTGATTGTGAGCTTTCCACCCGCAGCGACGGTAAACAGAGAATCCTGACCGGTTACGGTTACTCCAGCAGGAAGCGAGCTGTTCGAAGCGGTTGAATTCCAACGAACCCAGCCGAACTTGTTGGTGTCCATGGTTGACAGCCAGTTCATTCGACCCTGCTCATCAACGTAGAAGAGGCTGAAGATTCCCGAGACCAACGGCTGGGTGTAAGTAACAGCTTCGCCGGTGTCTAACTGCTTCGACGTAAGATCCAGCACAGCCTGAGCACGCACATAGGTCATCGTTGAGGAAACTACTGAGGATGAAAGACGCTGTAGCAATACCTGACCGGTGGTGCCAACGAGCTGTCCGCCGCCAACAAAGGAGAGGCTGCTGGTTCCAACGAAGGTTGCATCGGTATCGATGGTGATATCATCGCCGGCGCTAAACACACCGGTTGCGGAGTCTAATGAAACCAGTTTCCAGGTTGTGGTGACCACAATGTTTGGAGCGGTTCCCGTAGAAACGGAATTTCTTAGAAGGCCTAGCAAACCACTGCCGGTGCTCATCGCAGGAAGAGTTGGCAGCTTGCTGGTTACCGACGACGAGAGCGACGATAACGACATACCGGTCAGGCTGGTGACTCCCGCTACTGGCGTATCGGTTACGGTTGCAGTTCCGTTCATCTTCACTCGAACAAACTTGAAACCGGCAACGCTGGCACTAGGTGGCATTGCGGTTGAGTTGTAGTCGTAAGAAAGTGAGTAGAAGGCGAGCGCGGTGTCTGTGGCAGCGCTGGCATTGGGATAGACCGAAACCGTACCAGAAGCTGTGCTAAAACCAGAACCTGAGTAGCGACCGAACCCACCGAAGGTGTTGTTGCCGACACCGGTGTTGAACTGGTGAATCGCGGTAATCGCCGAGTTGGCACCGGTGGTGATGCTGGCCAGGATGTACGCGTTGCTATATGTGTAAGTCATCGCATTGTAGGAAACGCTACAAGGAATCTTTACCAGAGGCTTCGCCATTGGTGAGCTAACCGACTCAATAGCGTAACCATCTGCAAACCTCGAACCGGAAGACTGCGCAGCACAGAAAGCATTCATCTGAGTTGAGGTCAGCGTGGTGGTTGCCACCGTGCCGGAACCCTGGGTTCCGGTTTTGATCTCGAGGCTGTTTACAACTTCGGTTAGAGCAGGAGGGCCATTTGACATTGGTGTTGCATCGATCGCGGTTGCGGCAAACCACTTATCGCGAGTGCCATACCAAGCGACCGATGGGTTGATCGGGTAAGTCTCATCCATTTCAGCGTGGTCTGCGTAAAGAGAAACGTCGGCACCGGCGCCACCGAAGGTTGCGTCAACTCCGGTCTTGTTCAAGCGGAATAGTTTCCAACCGCCCATATTTGACGACTTGGTTACATAGAAACCTTCTTTTCCGTCGCTTACCGGTGAAACGGGTGGCCCCATCTCCATGCCGGATGCCATTGCCGAAGAATAATCCACGAGTTGGCCGGTCGGGGTCAGCAGTTTGGCCTGACCTGGGTCGTCGCCGTTGCTAATGGTTGAGGTTAACGTGATTGCAGCAGCTGGAAGTGAAATGGGATTTGAAGCTGGTCCAGGCTCCGAAGACACGCTGGCATAACCCACGGTCAACTTGTTGATGTAGCGAGCCACCAGTGGGGTGCCTACCGGAATCACTCCATTGTTTGCGTAAACGTTGGCATTGTTGTTCATGTTCATGGTGTTGTAGTAATTGTTTCCGGAGTAAAGCGGTGTTGCCGAAGCGCTATCGGTAGCTCGGTAAATCGCGTAGTACCAGGTGCTGAAGTTAGTTAGCCCGGTTGGAGCCGATACCGAAAGGTTGCTTCCGTTCAGCGACAAGGTTGGAGTCTGGGTTGGAGCGGTTGCGCTACAAGGGGTCGAAACTTCAACGTTGTTTGCATCCTTGATTGAAAGATCCCATTGACGGGTTCCGCCGGTCGAGAAATCCTTTGAAGCCCTAACCAGGATCTGTCGAGCGGTTAGCAGCCCTGAAAAGTCCGGGTCTGAGAAGTCTGCAGTTTCTCCATAAGTGTTGCCCCAGCCGTTAGGCGTGGCGATGTCATTCCAGAAATAATTTGGAGAAGTTACCGGGCTTCCGCCGTTGGTGAGGTTGGCGGTTAAGACTGATGAGCCTGAAAGTGAAGCTGTGTCAACACAGGCGTAAAGATATGCCGACTCGTCGAAGGTTCCGGCAGGCGAGGTGTAATCGGTTGTAATTCCGCTCACTCGAATGTAGGTGTTGGTTGCTCGCGAGTAAAAACCAGTGGTTGGGTTTGAATCACCGGAGGCAATCGAAGCAACGGTCTGAGAAATTCCGTCGACCTTGAGGGTGTAGTTGAAAGTGAAAGAGCCAGAGGTTAACTGGTTTGTGTTGTTTGATGCCATCAAGTTAGTAGTCATCTGGACTTGTGCAGATACGGCAGTTTCAGGAACGGTAAGCGAAGTTGGGGTTTGAAAACCGCCCTGTGGGTAAAAGCTGGTCTGGCTGATATAGGAATTCATGTTTGCATCTGAATACCAGCTGATGGATCCATAGGTGTTTGCGTAGCTTGTTCCGCTGACTGCGCCGGTTACGGCCGCAGTAAAGGTGATGGCCTTACCGCGAAGTGAGGTGGCATCAATGGTTGACGCTTGGTGCGTAACGTCAAAGCTTCTAATGGTCATGCCCTGCACGGTGTAGGTGCTGCCAAGCGTGTAGGTACTTGAGAATGTCGAAGACTTCAGCACGCTGCCGGCGTTTGAGGCGGCTTGGGCCGAAGTTACTCCGGTGCCAGCAAGAAGCATCGCAAGAACAGCGGCTACAGTGGCGATGAATTTATTTGAAAACGATGCAATACGCATTTATGCCCCATCAAGAATTTGATATTTTATTTTTGGTGTGAGGATGCTCACGCCTAGACCTAAAGTCTAGACCATAGTTACAGGAAATCGCGACAATGCCCGCGTTTCTCCCCTTTGGCTTTTGAGATGTTACTTTTTAGCCAGCCAAGCCTTTCGCTGGGTCTCGGGGAACTTTTCGATTGCGTATCGAAGCATGGTTCGAGGCATCCGGTTTGAGTTTTGCTCTAGAAAGCTAACTAAGGCCTTGTGGTGAAATTTACCCATTTCTCTCAACATCCAACCAGCCGCTTTATGCATCAGATCGTGCTCGTGTTCCAAATGGTATTCGGCCATCCAAAGGGTTGGCTCAATGATTCCGGCTCTGAGGAAGGCAAAAGTAAAAATCACACTCATACGATTGAGCCAAAGGTCGTTGCTCATGGCGAGTTCGCCGAGTAGCAGGGTGTTATCTGTCTCAACTAGGTAAGCGCCAAGGTAGGGAGCCGTGCCATCAACCAAGTCCCAGTTGTTCACCCGTCCCTGCTTGGCAATTTCCAGATAGAAATCGAAAATCTCCTTGCGAACTTCGACGGTTTTGGCTTTTTTGAACTGCAACACGAGGATAAACAGCCCAAGTTGACGAACCTCGTGGAACTCATCGTTGACGAGGATCTGAACCTGATCAAAAGATAGGGCTTGGAAGCGCTTCGATACTTCTCTGGTTTGAGGAACCTTGAGGCCCAGAAACTTATCGCCTTCGCCATACTCGCCAGGACCGGTTTTGAAAAACCAGCCGAGCTGGTCGGCCTGGTAGCCATTCTCAAGTTCCTCGAGGGCTTCTCGGGCATCGGCTGCGGTTAGCATATTAGAAGTTTAAAGAGAAGCGGGCCGGCGCACACCGACCCGCTAACATTTAGAGTTTTACTCGAGGTTTCCCACAACTACCAAGCCATCGCCGGCGGCAGGCTTGAACGTGTGGTGCTTGCTCGGGTTAAGCTCAACTCCAGTCGTGCCGTCTTTACTTGCATTGGCGGCAATGCGGATGCCGATGGCGCTGTCTCCGCGCAGTGCGGCTGCGGCAACCAGCTCACCATAAGAAATGTCTTTGCCCAGATCGGCGAAGTATTCGATCGGCTTTAGGTTTAGCGAAGCGCCATCGACGTCGAACAGATCGGCAAATACCGGAGCAAGCGCGGTATTTTCGCTGATTTGCGCGATAAGCAAAGCGGCCAGGTTATCGCTAACCACCAGGTCGTCAACAGCAGCAACGCGAGCGATTTCGGCCTTACTAGAGTCGAGGATTTCGGCAACTAAACGGGTTGGATCTACTCCGTTGCCGTCCTGCTCGAACAGCTGGTTAAGTTGCAACATGGTAAGCATGGTAAGCGCGTCGGCATCGGCAACCGTTACCCCTTTTCGATATCCGAGCACCAGGATTTGATCGTAGTGCTTAGCGCTAGCGGCGACGAGTATGTCTTTTAGGTCGCCAGAGGTGTAGGCAAATGTGGTTTTTAAGTTACCGAAGTTGAGGTTCTCGGTTTCGGCTCGCTTGGTGTAATCCTTTTTCCCGATGATGTGAACGGTTGAACCCTTCACCATGAAAGGTGCGAGTTCGGCAAGGATGGTTCGACCCATACCGGACCAGCCGATAATCAGCATGTGTTCCGCTTTTCGAGCAGGAACTTTCTTGACCGCCGGCTTAGCTTTAACCACTGGGTCGGTTGGTCCGGTGAAAACAACCTTGTCGTCGTCTTCGGCAACCGCGATTATCTTGTCGTCGACTTTGAGTTTGGTCGTTCCCTTTGGGTTCAACTCAAGGCTTCCGTCGCCGTGAGCCAGGCCGATGATGCTGGCTTCATTGAAGGAAACAAGAGCTTCCCGGTAGGTTTTGCCGGCCAGGGCAGGCACCGCCTGGAAGTAGATTTCGTCACCGCCAAAATCGAGAAGATCTAGGGCAACCGCTGCAAGACCTGGCTGGCGGCTAGCCTGAGCGGTCACTCGAGCGATCACATCATGTGAACGAATGGCGATGACCTGACCGTTGGTTGTACTTACTAGAGCTTCTGAAGTGTTGGCGTCATCTAGCTCGGCGATCACCTTTAGGTTTGGATTCGTGTTGACCGACTTAACGGCAAGCACAGTGGAAACAACGGTTGCGTCGCCGGCTTCGTCGGCATCTAGGATGATTACCGACTTTGAGTTCGATAGATTTAGTCGCTTTAAGTCCGTTGGATTTGTTGGATCCCCAGATCGAGTAATTACCTTGAGTTTGCCTAAGCCTTCGGCACGAGATTCAATCTCGTCCTCCATGAAATCGCGCTCAAGGTTCGACAAAATAACGACTCTTGCATTGCGTGCATTCGCGTTTGCAGCTGCCAGTTCTTTAAGGATGGGGAAGACGCGGTTTGACCATCCAAGAATGAGTGTGTGATTGCTGTCGATGATCGGGCTTTTACCTTTGCGCAGCTTGGCGAAGGCTCGATTGATTGCTGCAACAAAGAACGCTGTAACGCTGGCGGCAATACTGATTGTGATGACCCAATTGAGAATGAATACAACTCGATCAGCCCAGTTCTGAGGGGGCTGCGGGGTATATAAAGATGCAAACCAGTCAAAGAAATTTTCTAGGCCAATCGGTTTTGGAGGCAATGTTCCTTCAGGAAGAATTCCTGGAAGGGAATAAAGCGTGTACTTTGTCAGCACGACAAATACCGACAACAACGCAAAAGCTAGGAAAAGGTAAAAGACGAACGCGCTTGACTTGGCAATAGAGTTGTCGAAGCTGTAGCGGGCTTTTGTCCAAAAGCCGACCTTGGGTCGAGGCGTTGGATTTACTTCGCCGCTTGCTCCCTGACCATAGGAACGATTATCTGCTTTGTTATTAGACATGCCAAAAGTCTAGTTATTTCTGCAACCAGACTCTCCCCTTTTTCGCTTTCGCGAATATTTGTTGGAAAGTTGGTGTTCTATCTCGATCTCCACAGAACAACCTGTGTGTTTCGAGCTGGTCTTTTGCCTCGGGCCAGGCTCTCGATGCCGGTTTCTCCAGCAGCAAAAACACGGGCCCCAGGACGATTCATGAGTTCGTTGGCGAGTGCGGTTTCCAAATCACGAACGCGCTGCTGTAGTTCGCTGTTGCTATTTTCCAGTTCCAAGATTCGACGAATGCCTTCAAGGCTCACACCTTCGGTTGAAAGCCTGGCAATCTCTCGAAGTTGCACCACATTTCGCATTGTGTAGCGGCGAGAGAGGCCACCGGTTCTCACCGGCGTGACCAAACCCATGCGGTCGTACTGACGCAGGGTTTGCGGGTGCATGAACGCTAGTTCGGCCGCAACTGCGATGGCGAACATCGGTGTGTTTTCGTCGAACTCTTCCATCATTACCCCTTACAGAAGCCCGGCTTTTAGGAGCAGGTCTTCTCTTGGATCTTCCTGTGGCACTAACTCGTTGAACTCTTCCAGCTTTTTCTTGGCTTTTTCGCTGAGGTGGGAAGGTATAGCGATTTCCACCGTTGCCAGTAGGTCGCCAATTCCCTTTGAGGAATCCACGCCTTTGCCCTTAACGCGCAGAACGCGTCCGTTTGGAGTTCCGGGGGCAACCTTGAGTTTCACCGGCTCACCGCCCAGGGTTGGCACCTGAATCGTGGCACCGAGCGCTGCCTCAACGAAGGTAACCGGAACCGAAACGCGAAGGTTGTTGCCATCGCGAACGAAAACCGGATGCGGCTTCACGTGAACGCTCACCAAAAGGTCGCCAGACTCTCCGCCATTTGGCGAAGACGCTCCCTTTCCGCGAACCTTCACCTTTTGACCGTCTTGGATGCCGGCGGGAATTTTCACCTGCACGGCTCCACCGCGGTCGAAGTTGAGTTTGAGCGTGGTTCCCTTGATCGAATCAATGAAGTCGATGGTTGCTCGGTGAGTCAGGTCTTGCCCGCGCTGCGGGCCGCCGAAACCTCCGAAGCCACCGCCGCCACCGAACAGGTTCGAGAAAACATCCTCGAAACCGGCCCCGCCGCCAGGGAAGCCTTGGGCTCCGCCAGGGAAACCCTGACCGCCGGTGAACCTTGGGCCTGAACCCATGGCTCGCATTTGGTCGTATTCGGCACGCTGATCTTTATCGCTCAGAACGCTATAAGCTTCCGAGATTTCCTTGAACCTAGCTTCAGACTTGGCGTTGTCTGGATTGGAATCAGGGTGAAACTGGCGAGCGAGTTTTCGGTAAACCTTTTTCAGCTCGGCGTCGGAAACTTCCTTGGTTACTCCAAGGATTTTGTAAAAGTCTTTTTCGAACCAGTCTTGACTCGCCATTTTCTAACCCTATTCCGGAATGTTTACGGCAACCATCGCTGGTCGAAGTAGACGATCGCCAAGCATATAGCCTGGCTCAACCACGTCGGCGATGATGGTTTCGGTAACTTCAGCCGAAGGGGTCTGAGCCAGAGCGTTGTGTAGCTCTGGGTCGAATTTTTCACCCTTCTCACCAAACGCCTTAAGGCCAAACTTGTCGCCGGCGTTGCGAATCTTGGTAACCACCGCTGCAAAGGGTGAGCCTTCAAGGTCGCCGTGTGCTTCGGCTCGCGAAAGGTCATCGAGAGCAGGTAGCAGCGCACGGAAAGCTTCCGCAATCGCCATGTTTCTGGCTTGATCGCGATCGCGTTCCACGCGGGTCTTGTAGTTCACGAACTCGGCCTGCAAACGCTGAAGGTCGTTGAGTAACTCGGCCTCTTTCGAAATAGGTCCGGTTTCTTCAACTAGATCGGCTAACTCCTGGTCGAGCTGGTCCGAAGTTTCCTCCGGACCAGTCTCTTCAGGTGAATTTTCGTCGGCCATTACTTCTTGTCGTCTTCGTCGTCAACAACTTCGGCGTCGACCACGTCTTCGCCCGAGTTTGCCTCTTCAGCTGGAGCCTCTTCCGAAGGAGCGGCTGCGGCAAGTGCCTCGCCCAACTTCATGGCTGAGGTGTTTAGTTTCTCCTGAGCAGACTTCACGGCTTCGATGTCTTCTCCCGCGAGCGCGGTTTTCAGTGCATCGATGTCGGCCTGAACTTCAGCCTTCACTTCTTCAGGCAACTTGTCGTCGTTGTCTTTGATTACCTTCTCGGTTGAGTAGGCAAAGTTCTCCGCGCTGTTGCGAGTCTCCTGCTCCTCGCGACGAGTCTTGTCTTCGGCCGCGTGCTCTTCAGCTTCGCGAACCATGCGCTCGATGTCTTCCTTTGGCAAGCTGCCGCCACCGGTGATGGTGACCGACTGCTCTTTACCGGTGCCCTTGTCCTTGGCAGACACGTGCACGATACCGTTGGCATCGATGTCGAAGGTTACTTCGATCTGTGGAACGCCTCGAGGTGCTGGGGCGATTCCGGTTAGGTCGAAGTTTCCTAGCGACTTGTTGTCGCGGGTGAACTCACGCTCTCCCTGGAACACGGCGATGGTTACCGAAGGCTGAGAGTCTTCAGCGGTGGTGAAGGTTTCCGAACGCTTGGTTGGAATAGCGGTGTTGCGCTCGATTAGCTTGGTCATGATGCCACCCTTGGTCTCGATTCCGAGGCTCAGTGGGGTTACGTCAATCAGAAGAACGTCTTTACGCTCACCCTTTAGAACACCAGCTTGCAAGCTAGCACCAACTGCAACAACCTCGTCTGGGTTTACACCCTTGTTAGGTTCCTTGCCACCGGTTAGCGACTTCACTAGTTCGGTAACTGCCGGCATACGGGTCGATCCACCAACCAGCACAACGTGTGCGATGTCGGCAACCTTTACTCCCGCTTCCTTGATTACGTCGGCGAAAGGCTTTTTGGTGCGGTCTAGTAGGTCAGAGGTCATCTGCTCAAACTGGGCGCGGGTTAGAGTTTCGTCTAGGTTGGCCGGACCGTTTTCGGTTAGCGACAGGTAGGGAAGCTGAATGTTCGCACTCATCGACTGCGATAGTTCCTTCTTCGCCTGTTCGGCTGCTTCCTTTAGTCGCTGCAGAGCAATCTTGTCGCCCGATACATCAACTCCGGTGGTTTCCTTGAACTTCTTCACTAGGTGGTCAACTACACGCTGGTCCCAGTCGTCGCCGCCGAGACGGTTATCACCCGAGGTTGAACGAACCTGGATGGTTGAGAATTCGTCGTCTTTGCCAACTTCTAGTAGCGAAACGTCGAAGGTTCCTCCACCGAGGTCGAAGACCAGGATGAGTTCGTCTTCTTTACCCTTGTCTAGGCCATAGGCCAGCGCGGCAGCGGTTGGCTCGTTGATGATTCGAAGAACGTTAAGTCCGGCGATTTCACCAGCATCCTTGGTTGCCTGACGCTCGGCGTCGTTGAAGTAGGCCGGCACGGTAATTACTGCGTCGGTTACTGATTCGCCAAGGTAGGTTTCTGCATCGCGCTTTAGCTTTGCCAAAATGCGGGCCGAGATTTCCTGCGGGGTGTACTTTTTGTCGTCGACTGCGAAGGTCCAGTCGGTTCCCATGTGACGCTTCACCGATGCGATGGTGCGATCTACGTTGGTTACTGCCTGACGCTTGGCGGTTTCACCAACGAGCACTTCGCCGTCTTTGGTGAATGCAACCACCGACGGGGTGGTGCGGAAGCCTTCTGCGTTAGCGATTACGGTGGGCTCTCCACCTTCCAGCACGCTAACCGCGCTGTTGGTGGTGCCGAGGTCGATGCCTACTGCACGTGCCATATGTGTTTCTCCTTGTTTACTCGCCCTGAGGCGATCTTTCGGTTTAGCTACTCAAAGTTGAGTGGCATTGACTCAAGTTTCACAAACTCCAAGACGTTTGTCAAGTAAGAAACCTGAAAGTTGAGTGTGAATCGCTCAACTTTGAATTCGTTACCTAAAAAGACAAACGGTCTAGAACATTCGCCTAAGTGCGGTCTTAGGATTTACCTATGACGATTAATGCGGCTCCGAAGATTAACAAACGCGCTACTCTCTCATGGGCACTTTGGGACTGGGCTGAACAGCCTTACCCAACCCTCATGCAAACCTTCATCTTCCCCGTCTACCTAACCGGAACAGTTGCCGCTGGAATCAAGAACGCCGACCAGCAGCTCGGTTGGGCCACCGCCATCGCCGGACTTTTACTGGCCCTAATCGCTCCCGTTCTCGGCCGCCGATCAGACGAAAACGGGCGTCGCAAACTTTGGCTACTAATCAACACCGGCATTCTGGTGATTGTCACCGCAGCCAGCTTCTTCGTTGAACCGAAACCGGAATACTTCCTCATGGGTCTGGTGCTCTATGGAATCGGATCTGTCATTCAAGAATCAGCATTCATCAACTACTACGCCATGCTCAAAGGCGTAACCACCGAAAAGAACATCGGACGAATCTCCGGCTATGCCTGGGGTCTTGGCTATGTTGGTGGAATCATCCTGCTGCTAATCTCACTAGTCGGTTTCGTATTGCCAGATAACCCATGGTTTGGCATCGGCAAAGAAAACGCGATTCATGTTCGCACCATCTTCTTATTCGCTGCAGCCTGGATCCTGGTCTTCACCATCCCGCTACTCCTCTGGGTTCCTGAAATCGCCAAAAAGGCTGGCGCTAAGAAGGAATCAATCCTCCAGTCTTATGCCGGTCTGTATAACCAGCTAAAGACCTTGCGCAAGCAAGCACCAGAAACTTTCAAGTTCCTAATCTCAAGCGCTGTTTACCGCGACGGCCTGGCTGGAGTCTTCACCTTTGGTGCAGTTCTCGGAACTCTATCCTTCGGCTTCGACACCCAGTCGATAATCTTCTACGGAATCGGCGCCAACATTGTTGCCGCCATCGGTGCGGCCATCGGAGGTCGTCTCGACGACATCGTTGGTTCACGAACCGTGATCCTCGGATCACTAATCGGACTAATGGTGAGCGCCAGCGGAGTCTTCTTCTTCCGCGACTACGGTCAAATCACCTACTGGGTCTTCGGGCTGCTACTAACGCTATTCGTTGGCCCTGCCCAAGCATCGAGCCGAACCTTCGTTGCTCGCTTCACCCCAGTTGGTCGTGAGGGAGAGGTGTTCGGCCTTTACCAAACCACCGGACGCGCCATTAGCTTCCTATCGGGCACCATGTGGGCACTGAGCATCGCTGCCGCCAACTACTTCCTCGGCGGAGACAAGAACACCATCTACGGCATCTGGGGTCTCATGCTGATTCTGCTGGTTGGTACGGTCCTGCTATCGCGGGTGCACCCACGTCCGGCAGTTATCGACGCCTAGTCCGAACGTTCTTATTTGGCGGTGAGCTGAATCGTTTGCGCCTCGGCGCCGGCGAACTCAAAAGTCACGTTGACTTTGTCGCCGAACGTTATTGGCTTGGAAAGCTCCATCAGAACCAGGTGCTTTCCAGATTCTCGCAGTTCCAGGGTTTGACCAACGTGGATCTCAATACCATCTTTTAGAGTTTGCACGGCTGAACCCGCGCGGTCCACGATTAGGATTTGCGAGGCCGCTGAAGTTGTGGCTCCGGTGAGGGTTACAGTTCCTTCGGCGCGGTTGGTGATATCGGCGGTAACAATTGCTTGGCTGTCGCCCACGGTTATCGTGGCGTTTTCGATAATGATTCCAACCCGAGGAAGTTCGTTGGTGACTTCGGGAGCGCAGCCGCTGAAACTGAGGGTGGTGAACAGGAGGGCAATGATTGCAAATAGTTTCTTCAACATTGTGTGCCTTTGATTACTGGTTAAGTGGTTCGTTACCAACATCGGTTCGGTAGAAGTTTATAAAAGATCTTGATGCGGTTGGTCCGCGCTGTCCCTGGTAGCGGTTGTTGTATTTCTCGCTGCCGTAGGGGGTTTCGCTCGGGCTCGAAAGCTGGAAGAAGCAGAGCTGGCCAACCTTCATGCCAGGCCACAACTTGATTGGCAGGTTCGATACGTTGGCGAGTTCGAGAGTTACGTGACCCTTGAATCCTGGGTCAACGAAACCCGCGGTGGAGTGGGTCATGAGCCCTAGGCGTCCGAGTGAAGACTTTCCTTCGAGGCGAGCTGCAATGTTGTCTGGCAGGCTTACGAACTCATAGGTTGAGCCGAGCACGAATTCGCCGGGGTGAAGAATGAAAGCCTCGTTTGGGTCAACCTCGATTAGCTGGGTGAGGTCGCTCTGGTCTTCGGCTGGGTCGATGTAGGCGTACTTGTGGTTATCGAACAGACGGAAGAAGCGATCGAGACGCACGTCGAAACTGGAAGGCTGCAACAGGCTCATTTCGAGCGGCTCTAAACCGATTTGGCCCGATTCGATTGCTGCGCGGATATCGCGGTCTGACATAAGCATGGTTCTAGGTTACCAAGTCAAAATGCTAGAAAAGTCCGTCGTAGTTTGGGCTAGGAGCTTCGCTCATGAACCTCTGCACCTCGGGGTCGATCATTACGTCGCGCAGGGTGATTGGTGCGGTGAGATAGAGACCCTCAAGTGAACGAACGCGACTCAGAGCCACATAGGTTTGACCGGCCGAGAAGGCGTTGCCGCCGAGTTCGATAACCACTTCGTCGTAGGTCATTCCCTGCGACTTGTGAACGGTAACCGACCACGCGAGACGTAAGGGTAGCTGGCGGAATTCGGCAACGGTTTCCGGAACTAGAACTTCTTTGAAGCGTTGGGTGTTTTCGTCGAACACCTCGTCGAGTTGATACTTGATCTTCTCCCAGGTCGACTGGTGAACATCAAACTCTTCATCATCAACCTCAACCTTGACGTGGTTGTGGGAAACGATTTTGGTAACGTGACCGATTGTGCCGTTTACCCAGCGACGGCTGTAGCCACCGTCTTTCGAAGTGTTCTGGTCATCGTTCTTGATGAACATGACCTGCGCGCCAATCTTGAGCTCGAGGTTCACATCGGCCGGAGGGGTCTTGCCAAAATCTTGCAGAGTGCCAATGGGAATGTTGGCTTCGAAAAACTTGGTGTCGCCTGGGGTGTTGGCAAGACGGCTGGCGTTGTAGTTGTTAACTTTCACGTTCACGCCGGAAAGACGAATGGCGTCTTGATTTTCCGGGTAACGGTTTCCCGCTTGGTTCAGAGTGTCGAGCATCTCCTGAGTCACGCTGCCATCGCGAATGGCGTTCAGGATTGCAATGAATTTGTCGTCGTGCTGGCGAAAGTTTTCGTTTAGTTCGTAGCGAAGTAGTTTCGACTCCGACCAAACCTTGGCGTCGAAGAACCAGTCGGAGCGATAAGTCTCTTTGAGGTAGTCGTAACCCTCAACCCCAGGTTTCACCGAAATTGGGGGCAGCTGATAGGGGTCACCAAACATAACCACCTGAACGCCGCCGAACGGGCCCTTGTTTTTGCCGCGGGCGGTGCGAAGCATGGTGTCCATGGCGTCCATCAGATCGGCACTGACCATCGAAATCTCGTCGATTACCACGATGTCTAGCGAACGAAGCGCGTCGCGGGTTCGGCCATAGAGATGTTTGTGCAGCGGCTGAATGCCAAGCACGCCGTTTGGTGGAATACCGAAGAACGAGTGGATAGTGGCACCGCCAACGTTATAGGCGGCAACCCCGGTTGGGGCAACCACGGCCACGTTCTTCTTGGTGTTGTTCACGAAGTGGTTCAGCAGAGTTGACTTACCCGTGCCGGCACGACCGGTCACAAAAATGTGATCGTGTTCTTTCTCAAGAAAATCGAACATAGCGAGCTGCTCTTTAGAGAGGTTTATTTCAAAAGTCATTGCTGTTCCCCGTCGCGCTTTGTTAGTTTTGCCAACATCGCGTTGTAATCGTCCACGTCTTTATTACCACTGCGGTCTGACGCGCGATCTAAACGTTTCGCGTCTCGAACATCGGATCTAAACCATTGGATGGAAACGATAATCGTAAGCACAGCGGCTGGCATTTCGCCGATGCCCCACGCAATAGCGCCACCGGTTTGTTGATCGGTCAGCGGATCTTCTCCCCAGGTTCGCCCCATCGCCCCATACCACTCGGGCAGAAGCAGGCTTTCGCCGTTCATCAGCGACAGGCCGAAGAAGGCGTGGAAAGCGAGCGTGGCGATCAACAACATCAGGCGAAGCAGGTGAGGGATTCTCACTGGGCCAGGGTCAACGCCAACCACCGCCTGAACAAACAGGTAGCCGGTGATTAGGAAGTGCACGATCATCCACTGGTGACCCAGGTGGTCTTGAGTTGACCAAGCAAAAAGCGGGGTGAAGTAGAAGATAACCAGCGAAGCCGCAAAGTTGATGGCGGCGAAGATCGGGTTGGAAACCAGTTTGGCCCAAGGCGTGTGAACCGCCCAGAGCACCCATTCGCGCAAGCCCCGCGAATCGTCCTTGCGGGCGTCACTAGCTCGCATGAGCAGGGTCACAGGGGCTCCAGGCACCAATAGCACCGGCACTCCCATGGTGAGAATCATGTGAGCGAGCATGTGAACCGAGAACAGATACTGCTCATAAACGTTTAGCGGTCCGTTGGTGATCCAGAGCAGTAGACCCATTCCCAAAAGCCAGCTGATGGTTCGCCCGATTGGCCAGTTATCGCCGCGCTTCTTGAGCTTGCGAACCCCGTAGAGGTAGAGCGCGGTGGCTGCCACCACAATCACAAGCCAAACCAGATCAAGTTTGTAAGAAGTGAACCAGCGGTCGAGGGTCAGTTCCGGCGGCAGTGGCGAACCGGTGAGAATCACGGCAGGAGAGTCGAAGTTGGTTAGGTTCAGCTTCGAGCTCGGAGGTTCCGAGTGCCCGAGGCTAGTGCCAAGACCGAACGCGGCTCCCATGAGCGCCAGCTCGGCGACCATCAGCCAAGCGAAAGAAACCTTCGACGGCTGCCGCAACAACCGAAGTCGATAGCAGGCACCGAAGAGACCGAGAACCACCAAAATTCCAACTTTTACTAAAGTAACGATTCCCCACTCGGTGAACAGATACCTCAAATCCACGATGCGAATCGACGCAGCCGCTATTCCGCTCACCGCGGTTAGACCGAAGGCAAAGAGGGCGAGGGTTGAATAGCGTTTCGCCAGCACCTCCCAATTACCTCCGGCAGAAACCTGGAAACCTAGTTCGATCAAACCGCCAACCCAAACCACCGCTGCCACTAGGTGAATACCCATCGAGTTCACAGCCATGTCGTGACCGGCGGTTCCGGCCGCGTGACCGATTACCGCCAAAGGAACTAGCGCGGCCAAGCCGAGAGCAGCCACAAAAATTACCGAACGAAGCGAAGCTATGGAAATCGCTAACAAGCTGATCACCACAGCGGCTAAAACATTTAGCGATAGCGCTTGGCCCAATGCCACCTCGGTTAAAAACTGGGTTAGCCCGGCACCAAAGTTATTGCCTAAAGAAAATTGCGATCCGGTTATCCACAGATAGGTTGCAAGTAGGTGAAGAACCCCGAACACCGCCCATGCCATAGCCGCGAGTGAAACTCGCGTCAGTAAGCGCGTTAGCGCTTCGGATTTTTCTGAAAAAGCCCAGGCGGCGAAGACCAGTGAGCCAGCGGTCATTGCCATTGCCAAGTTCTTTATCGACTGCAGGATCGGCTGAACCCAACGAATGAATTCACCGGGATCACCCAGTGCCAGAGGCGCATTACCCTTTGTGTAAGAAAGCGTCAACCAGATTGCCAGTGCAGCAAAGCCGTAAACCGATAAAACCCCCAGAAGGCGTTTGCTCAATCTTCAACCTTTGGAAAAAAGCGACCGGTGCGCGCAACGTACTTCGGATACTCTGGAAACTTGTCTGCCAAGAACTTCTCTTCCAGCTCGGCCTTGTATCTCAGCACAACGTGAAGGGCGATAGCAAGGAACAGTTGCGGAACCGGCCCGCTGGCAATGCCGATACCGTAACCAACCAAAAGTAGTCCGGTGTAAACGGGGTGACGCATGCGTCTGAACACTCCGTCGGTAACCAGCTTGGCGTCGTCGCTAGGCTTCGGCCAAACGATTCGCAAAGACTTTAGAACCTTGTCTTTATCAGTGCCCGAAAGTTTGGGAAGGGATTTGGCGAACAATCTCCTCAGCGCCACGAAGATCAGTATTCCGCCGCCGAGAAAGCAGAGGACCCCGACGAATTCAAACAGGAAATCCAGAAGACCGAAACCCACGTGGTCATTCGGCCAGAAAAATAAAAGCGCTAATAGCGAGAATTGGCCAAAGACGAAAAGTCGGGCTTGCTGGGTGGGGTTCACCTGTCCATCTTAAGCGAGAAGGCGCCGGCCGAAGCCGACGCCCTCCACAAGAAGGAAATTACTTCTTGACTGCAGCCTTTAGCTTGCTTCCAGCCGAAACCTTTACGGTGTTGGTTGCAGCAATCTGGATGGTTGCACCAGTCTGTGGGTTACGGCCCTGACGAGCAGCACGGTGACCCTTCTCTACTGAGATCCAGCCTGGGATGGTGACTTTGTCGCCCTTGGCAACAGTCTTTGCGATGGTCTCGAACAGTGCGTCAACAACACGGTTGACAGCGGCCTGAGATTCACCAGTGTGTGCAGCAATAGCGGCTACTAGCTCGCCTTTGTTTAGAGTGTTAGCCATTTGGCCCTCCGATGTTTGAAAGAATGACTAGTTGTTAGTCGCTATAAATCTATGCCTCTGTAAAAATCGCTAGGTTATTTGGCTCGGCGTGTCTAAATCCCTTTATTTATGCGGTTTAACGAAAAACCGCCACCCGAAGGTGACGGTCTTTCTATAAAACTTGATTTACCAGGATGACTTGGTGATACCTGGAAGCTCGCCCTTGTGAGCCATGTCGCGGAAGCGAACACGAGAAACACCGAACTTGCTTAGGAAACCACGTGGACGACCATCGATGGCGTCGCGTCCGCGAACGCGAACTGGCGAAGCGTTGCGTGGAAGCTTCTGTAGACCTAGACGAGCCTCTTCGCGCTGGGCGTCGGTGCTGTTTGGGTCCACTAGTGCCTTCTTTAGCGCTAGACGCTTTTCTGCGTAACGCTCAACGATTACTTTGCGCTTCTCGTTTTTAGCGATCTTGCTTTTCTTGGCCATGTGTTTAGCGCTCCTCGCGGAATTCAACGTGCTGACGTACGACAGGGTCGAACTTCTTTAGCACGATACGGTCTGGGTCGTTGCGGCGGTTCTTACGGGTTACGTAGGTGTAACCGGTGCCGGCAGTCGACTTCAGTTTGATGATTGGACGAACGTCCTTGTCTTTCTTAGCCATTAGTCAATAGCTCCTTAGATCTTCTCGCCGCGGGCAAGTAGTGAGGCAACTACCGACTCGATACCGCGAGCGTCGATTACCTTGATGCCGCGAGCACTTAACTGAAGGGTTACGTTGCGCTTCAATGAAGGCACGAAGTAAGTCTTCTTCTGGATGTTTGGGTTGAAGCGACGCTTGGTCTTGTTCTGGGCGTGCGAAACCGCGTGACCAAACTGTGGCTTGGTCTCAGTCACCTGACAGTAGGCTGCCATTTCTTCTCCTCGTTAACAAGCCAGATGAAGCCCAGGATTTGGGTTTTGTTT
>CAEZUR010000010.1_pt1 | contig 20730 bp, 16 predicted proteins | sample 7264531 | NCBI WGS metagenome assembly CAEZUR01 (sample SAMEA6813835, study PRJEB35770) | uncultured Rhodoluna sp. | biome: Freshwater; feature: Freshwater reservoir; material: water | place: Czech Republic | collected 2016-04-20 | depth 0.5m m | reverse complement strand
TGGGAGCAGCTTGCCGGAATCTCAGAAACGGTTACCAGTACCGGTGCGTCACAGGCGTACCAGCGATAGGAGATAACACTCTCGGCTGGGGTCCAGGTACCTCTCGTGGCCGTGAGCACTTGGCCACCGTCGCGTTGGCCGCTCACAGTTGGTAAAGGATCTGCCACCGGTGGTTGATCCACTGGGTCGGCGCTCGATTTTGTGATGGACACCAGAGAACCAGCAGCATTGGTTCCGGTGACGACCGCCAAAAGATACTTACCCCGATCGGCAATTCGAATCGTGTAATTTGCGCTGGTGACCGCTGTTTGTGAACAGGTCGCTGGAATCGCGTCAACCGTTTCCGGAGCCTGCAAAACTTTGGCGCTGCAGGTGTACCAGCTAAAACTCTGAACCGGATATGGCTTTTTCCAACCGGCAGAAGCGCTCCAGACCGTTCCAACACTCGGTCGGTCGGCGGCACCGAAACCATCTGGCGGGTTCAAAACCGCGTCGGACAAAATTGTTGGGAAGTCGGCGACCGGGTCGGTTGACGCTGAAAAAGCCATAACTTTGGTTTCCGAAGCACCAACCTTGTTGGACTGTGCCACCGAATAAACCAGATACTTTCCGATGATGCTGGCGGCGTCGGGGATCATAAAATCTGTTTTGTTGGTGCGGGCCAGCGCTTTACAAGCGGCAGCTGGCTTGGCCGCCACTCTGGCTTGCTGCCTTGACGAACAGGCATACCAGGATCGTTTGATGCTTGGCGTCGGGCTAGGGAAGCCTCTCCAAATTCCGTCGGTGCTGGTGACCTTGGTCTCAACTTTGGGTAGGCCAACAATAGTTGGCGGCACTACGTTATTTACCTTTTCGGTTATCTGAATCGTAGATTTTGAATAGATAACGCTGGCCCCAATTACGTTGGCGCCTCTGACCGCGGCCACCAATGATTTGCTCGGATCCTCGAGACTTAGTTCATAACTTGCGCTGTTGGCACCAGCGATAACTTCACACTCTTCGCCAAGTTCATCGTTTACCTGCAAAAGCTTGGGGCATCGATACCACTGGTAGGTGATGGCCGCATCGGCAGGGGCCCAGGTTCCCGAACTAACAGTTACCGTTGCGGTGCCGCCGATGAGAAAGTTTGTGACTCCGGAAATGAATGGCGGAACCTTATTCACCGGTCCCGGTTTTATGGTGGCTGAGGTGGCTGAGTAGATGGTTGCGGTTCCCACCTCGTTGGTTACCACCAGACGAACTACCAGGCGCTGGTCTTGATTCCATGGCGAAGCGGGGATCTTGAAGTTGGCTTCCTTGGCGGCCGGGGCAATCAGTTCGCAGGTAGCTGGCAAGGTTTCCTGGGCGGTAATGGTTAGGTCGGAGCAGACATACCACTCGTATTTCTTTTCCACCGCCGGAAATGCCTTCCAGGTGTCGTACTTGGCCTTAGCTGTTAGCTCATTGAAGATTGTGCCAAAGACCTCAACCGGATGGTCTACAACCGGTGCCATCCAGACCGCGGTGGTGGTAGCGGAATACCAGTCCGCGGGGCCGTGCACGTTCACAGCTTGAACGTGAATCATCAGGAATTTTCCACGAACCGTTTCATCTGGAATCAGGGTCGATGAGTCAGCGCCTTCGATTACCGCGCACTTTTGAGCGGCGTCGGGAGCAACGTCGAGCCCTTCCGCGAGCGCAAGGTCACAGGCCAACCATTCGTAAGACTTGGTAGGTGTTGGAGTTCCCTGCCACTGACCACCATCCGTGCCAATAGACAAGCCGACCACCGGGTTTTTCTTTCCGGCCGGGTAGGTGAATATTGGGTCGGCAATCTTCACCGGACCAGACACTACCGCTAGCGTGTGCTGCGACCAAGCAGAAGAAGCTCCGGCCGGGTTGGTTCCAGTAACTCTAAGAATTAGGTACTTGTCAAGCTGCGCAACAGTTGGTTTATAGGTTTCACCAGTGGCTTTTGCTATCGCTAAACAGTCTTGAGGCAGACCCAGAACCGGCAAATCAGAACTCGAATCGCAGGCGTACCACTGTCGAGTAAAGTCCGGAGCTGGCGATCCGTCCCAGCTACCAACGTCCGAAGAGACCGACAAGCCAACGAATGCTTTCCCGGTGAGCGTTGGTGCCACCAAGTTACTTGGTGGAAGATAAACCTCTGCGGTTGATGCGCTGTAGGCAACCCAGTCATGTCCGTTCGAGTAGGTGACGGCCGCGACGAGGAATTTTTTGGCATCAGCAACGACCGGCCGATAAGTTCTTTGGGAAGCGTTGAGCTCGATTAGCGAACATGAGGTATCTCGGAATTCAGACGCGATGCTCACCCTGTTGTCGCAACGGAACCAGCTGTACATGCTGAGCGCGGGAGTGGGGTCGCCAACCCATGATCCGTCGGTAACGGTTACATCGGTTAAAGTACTCGGATTGTTTGCGCCAGAAACTGAAACCACAGGCGACACCGTGTTCACCGGCCCAGTGCTTACCGGTTCGGTTGTCGATGCCGACCACACGGTGGTTTCCCCGGCGGCGTTACTTGAGGTAACCGCCTGGCTGAGATATTTGCCTTCCTCAGCCAATGTAAGTTTCCATTTGCCGGTGCTTTTTTCAAGGACCGTGCAGTCATCAGGTTTGACCGAGGTTGGTTGCATTACCTGAACGGTGCAAACCCACCAATTATGGGTTTGCTTTAGGGTAGGCGTGCCTCGCCATACTCCGTCGGTGGCGCTAAGAGTGGCCTGCACGTATGGGTATCTTGATTGAATAAGTGGAGGCGTAACGTTGACCGGTGGCTCAACCACAAATTTTGCAGTCGAGGCCGTGAACACCTCGTCGAGGTTTGAGTTTTCCGGGTCATCGGTTTCGGCATTAAATTTGTACGAACCACGGATGTGAACACCTAAGTACTTACCGGCTAGGTCGCTAGTGATTTTCAGAACTCGCGACGAGGCCGAACCGTCTTCGCGATAAATCTCTTCACACTTGGAATTCAGCTGGGTCACGCTTTGAGTAACCACTTTGGTACAAGCAAACCATTCGTAGGTATAGCCGTTTGTGGCGGCACCGCGCCAACTTCCGAGTGTTGCTTCAACCGTGTAACCCACGCGAGGCGACCCGTCTTTGGCTGCCTGCCCAGTTCCGTAAATAGTTTTTGAACCCTTAAGGTACTTCGGCTTTACATAAACCCTGGCAGTGGTAGTGGAAAACCAAGTTCGGTTTTCGGTACCGTTGGCGACCGTTACTTTGTAACCCAAAAACTTGGTCTCGTCTTTGTAAGTCACGAGGTATTCAAAATCGGTTTCTTTTTTGATCAAACTGCAATCGGTTGGAACCACATCTTGAACGGCGGTATGTGGCGAGGTACAGATGTACCACTGGTAAGTGAATTTAAGGTCTTCTGGGGTTGCCTGCCACGAGCCTGGGCAGGTCCAAATACTTGCTCCAGCATCAACTTCTGAGTCGCTTTCAATTCCGCAAACCACAGGCAAACTATCGTCCACCAGTTTCGGTGGCGATCCGATTATTCCGGTGCTTCCGCTCGCTCGGGTTACCGGACCCACCGTGTTTCTAGCAGATATCTCGTAGTGAATGGTTTCGTTCACGTCGGCATCGGTGAGAGTGTAGCTGTCGGTGACGGCACCGAGAATGGGTAGTTCGCCGCGGAACCATTGAATCGACGGAGTGGCCGCGGGGAACGCGGTAAGCCCATAGTTGCCTGCCTGCAGGGTTTTACCAAGCCACTGATTTCCGCTAATGGTTAGGCTCCCGGTTACTTCAGGTAGCTGTAAAACCTGCAGGGTAGATGCGGTGTATCGGGTAACTGAACCGAGGCGGTTTTTTAGCGTCAACTCCAAAACGACAAACTTTGTTACATCGGCCTGAGATAGCACGTAGCCACCAAAGTTTGCCTGGGTGATAACGGAACATTTAGTGGGCGAGAATGCAGAGGCAAAAACCACTCGAGTATCACAACGTAACCAGCGATAGGTCTGAACCGGCGCCGGGGTGCCCCGAATTGAAAGTGGCATCAGGGTTAAAACATCACCTTTGTTTCGAACCGCCGCAAGTTTCGGTTCGTCGTCGAAGCGAATATCTTCACCAACATCCGTTGTTGATGGAGAGTAGATGATATCGCTGGCGTAGGGGTTATCGGCTCGCACCGAAACACTCAGATACATCCCCGCATCGGCGGTTGAAATCAAATAGTTCTTTGATGTGGCGCCAGAGATCGCCGTACATCCAGGTTGAGGCGAAACAGATTTCACGGTCGCGGAGCCACATCGATACCACTGGTAGCTAAATGTGGGGTCGGGGAGCGCAGTCCAGGTTCCGTCGTTAGCGGTAACGGTAGATCCAACCTTTAAGGTAGCTGTGCCAGTGCTGGGTGCCTGAATTGAAACACTTTTCGGCCCGGAATTAACCAGAACGGTGGTGACCGTAAATCGTTTGGCCGAGCCAAGCTCGTTGGTCACGGTAACCACAGCCAGCACGTATTTACCAACGTCGGCGGAAACGAATTCGTAGGTCGATAAAGTCGCGCCAGCAATCAAAGTGCATCCAACTGGAACAGACGCCGAGTCGGTATTGATCAAACTTGTGCAGCGATACCAGGCGTAGGTCTTGGTTGCCTCAGGAATCCCGCGGACCACGCCGGCGTTGCTGGTTAATGGGCTTCCGCCCAACACATGCTGACTACCAACGGATGGCGGTGAATCAAAACTTGGTGCCTCAAAGACTTGCTCTCCGGTGGCCGACCAAATTTCGGTTAGTGCCAAGCCCTGAGCAGCAACAGTTTTTGCACTCAGATATTTTCCCGAGTCGGCCCGCACCGGTGTGTAGGTTGCGAGGTTTGCACCTGTAATTCGAGCGCAACCGTTGGGCTGTGTTGAGTATTTTGACGAAACCGGGGAATCACAGCGAAACCACGATGTGGTCAAAGTAGGCCTTGGGTAGCCACTCCAGGTAGTGGCTCCGGCATTGACCGCCGAACCAACTCGAATATGTCCTGTTGCAGCGGATGGTCGCAGTGCCGTGAGGTTGACCACGTCACCCGAGACGATGGAAGTTGAGGCTGAATACCGGGTGGTGGAGCCAGCCGAATTTTCGAGGGTAACTCTAACCGATAGGAAACTTGCCTCGTATTCAATTCCAATAAGAAGGGTCGATTCCGTCTCCCCAGCTATCTCGCTGCATGTGACCGGAGCAGAACTTGAAGCCAACTGTCTCTCGGAGCATTTCATCCACTGATATTTGGGAAGCGGAGCACCACCCACGTCTGAGGCATTCGGAATCGCGGTGAGGGTTTGCCCGGATACTGCAGTGCCGGAGATGCCTGGGTCGCTAGAAAACAGCGGCTTAGTTTGAACCGTAAGATCCACTTGGGCAAAAGCCGTGGCCTCTCCAATTGAGTTGCTAGCGGTTTCGGCAACGGTTACGTATTTGTCTTGCCACTCAAGTAGAAGAGGAATTCTGCTAGAAGTTTCGCCAGCGAGCGCATCGCACCCGGGCGGGGCCAACGCGGCACCGGAATTCACGGGGGCATCACACAGATACCACTGATAAGAGAGGCTAACCGCGGGGCTAGCCGACCAGGTGCCGGCTCTAGCAATGATGTCACTTCCAACTACCGGTTGACCGGTGGTTGCGGTGCTGGAATAGGTTAAACCAGGTGCGCTGGTCAGAGTCGGTGCCGCTAATACCTTGGTGGTTGAAGCCGAGAAGCTGGAAACAGGAGCACCGCTATTAGCCGCATTTGTGGCGTTTACCTGAACTACCAAAAACATGTTCATCAAACTTGCGCCCGGTGTGAAGGTCGACTGCGTGGCCCCGACAAGAGCTGTACACAAAGCATTCTTAGTGCTCGCTGCAACCACAGCCGCCGTGCACGAATACCACTGATAACTAAAAGTTGGACTCGGATCGGCCAACCATGCGCCATTTAGCGCGGTAAGGGTTGAACCGACCGCAACCGGGCTTCCGGCAATGGATGCAGCTGCACTGAGTACGGGCACTTGCATCGTCACGGCGGTTGAAGCGAGCCGAGCGGTCGAAACAATGGTCGCTCCATTTTGCGCGGTGACAAAAGGAACCACGTAGCTTCCAACATCACTGGCAGTAACCACATAGTTGTTAGCCGTTGCCGCTATCTCCGCACAGCCGGTTGGGGCATTCGCCGACGCTACAAATGCCTGGGCACAGCGAAACCACTTATAGCTGTATGTGGTTGCCGTGACCCAGCCGGTTAGATCCACAGCGAATTTGGTATTAAGGGTGGCAGTTGTCGACTGCGTGAATTTAACCGAACCACTTGCTCCCGTTGCGGTGAGCAAGGGCAGTGGTGCCGCCGTGGCTCCGGTATCGGTTGTGGCCGAATAACTGGTTACTCCCGGGCTTGGGTTGACCGAGTTTTTAGCGGTAATTGCGGCCAAAATATACTTGTTCTTTTGAGCCGCCTGGATTGAAAATGTGGCTCCCACCGCCCCACTGATAAGTGAGCAGCCTGCTGCTAACGTCGACGATGCGTCGGCTACTCGACTCGAGCACGAGTACCAAGCGGTTTCGTAGGTTGCTACTGGGTCAGACTCCCACGTGCCAGGGTTTGCCACCAGCTCGGAACCGACTCGAATCTCTTCTGGAACGCTGAGAGTTGTTGGCGTTGAGGGAAGAGGTGCAGTGCTCGCCCGAACCGCCGCCGAAGCCGGCAGGCTAGCGACTGGAAATTGGCCTAAAATCAAGGCGAACAGAGCGAGTAGAGCAGTGAAATACCGCTTAGTTACTAGCATCGCTCCCCCGAACAAATCAAACAGGAATTTAAGTCTAACGCCCATGGCTAGCCAGTAAATCGGAGATTTTGCAGCCATTCCTGTGGTTGACTAAGCGCATGGACAACCTATTTTCCCTGCTGGTCGGTATTGCCGTTTTTGGCTTCGTAACATCGGTCACACCGGGACCAAATAACACTTATCTACTAACCAGCGGAATGAACGTTGGGGTTGGCAAGTCACTCAGTTACATCAACGGAATTATGGCCGGTCTAACCCTCATGTTTTCGTCGATGTATTTGGGAATCGGTACCCTGTTCGACATTTACCCCGATTTGCAGAACTGGCTTAAGTACATAGGGTTTGCCTACATTCTTTACATGGCTTACGGCATCATTTCGTCGACTTTTGCCGGCGCACATGCTGAAGTTCGCATTGTTGGGTTCTTTCGAGCCACAGCCTTTCAGCTGATCAACCCAAAAGCTTGGATCGTAGTGATGACCGTGGTGGCAGCTTTCATCCCAGAAAACGCTGATTTCTTCCAGGCAGCCACGCTTTTGGCGGTTTTTCTGGTTGCCACCTATCCCGGTGCGGTGATTTGGGCGGTTTTCGGCGAAGTCATGTCTGGTTTGCTGTCCAAACCGTCGCTTAGGCGGATTTTCAACGTTTCCGCAGCCATTTTGCTCGTGATTTCCATGGTTCCGGTGCTCTTTTTGTAGTAAAAAGCTCCCTCGAACATAGCTTTTTGATAACTTTCGAAAATATATACCGCGACACACCGAGACCTTACAAAATGCAAAATTTTGCTGACGTAGTATCGCTCTACAACTAAATAGATCTGCAACTAGGGGACGCCAGTGAAAGTCTGACGTGAACCTGAAAAGGTTCTCCAATGATAGACCTGGTGCCGATCTGAAAAATCACTATCGCGGTTCGCGAAGGGTGCGGTTTCGGTGTCTCTAGATTTGATAGAATTAAGCAGACATTGGTAGCGGCAACTCCTTCTAAAACCGCTAAGGCCCTTTTAGAAACGAGTAAAAAATGAGTGCTGCAGTAGCAACCGTTTACACCCTTCCAGCTTGCGTACAGTGCGACAGCACCAAGCGTCTGCTAACCCGCGAAAACATTGAGTTCAACGTTGTTGACCTAAGCCAAGATGCTCAAGCTCTTGAGATGATCCAGGCCCTCGGTTACACCGCTGCCCCAGTGGTTATTGCCGGAGAAGAACACTGGTCGGGTTTCAAAATGGACAAAATTCTAGCTCTCAAGAACTAGCAATTTAACGTGGCGTGAAGTGTTCGACATCGTGTACTTTTCGAGTGCATCTGAAAACACCAAACGCTTTGTTGAAAAGCTAGGAATAAAGGCGAGTCGTATCCCTCTTTTTTCCAAAGAAGTCGAAAACTTTAAAGTAAAAAGTGACAGCATCCTGGTGGTTCCCACCTACGGTGGCGGAGAAGACAAAAGAGCAGTACCAATACAAGTAATCAAGTTCCTAAACAACCCTGAAAATCGGAAACATATCGCCGGCGTAATTGCCTTAGGTAACACCAACTTCGGTGAAACCTTCTGCATCGCCGGCGACATAATCTCCGAGAAGCTGCAAGTCCCACTTCTCTACCGAGTAGAGATCCTGGGAACCCCCGACGACGTTATTGAAGTAAAAGAGAGAATCAAAAAATTATGGAACGCACGACAGAGCTAGCTCCAAACGAGGTCATTTCCCGTTTCGACAACGGTGAGCTTGAGAACGCCATGAGCTATCACGAGCTAAACGCCATGATCAACCTTTGGAACTCCGAAGGCAAGATGCAGCTTGAAAAAGACAAGATGGCCGTGCACAAGTACTTCCTTGACCACGTGAACCTAAACACCGTGTTCTTTCACTCTCTCCGCGAGCGCCTCGACTACCTAGTTGAGCACGAGTACTACGAGCCTGCCGTTCTAGCTAAGTACAAGTTTGAGTTCCTTGAAAAGATAAACGAGTTCGCCTACTCGAAGAAGTTCCGATTCGAAACTTTCCTAGGTGCTTTCAAGTTCTACACCTCTTACACCCTAAAAACTTTCGATGGCACCCGCTACCTGGAGCGCTTCGAAGACCGCGTGGTCATGGTTGCCATTGCCCTAGCCGACGGCGACGAAGACTTCGCTCTTCACCTGGTCGAGGAAATGATTTCCGGTCGTTTCCAGCCAGCCACCCCAACCTTCCTTAACTGCGGTAAGAAGCAGCGCGGCGAACTTGTTTCCTGCTTCCTGCTACGTATCGAAGACAACATGGAGTCGATCTCTCGTTCGATCAACTCGTCGCTTCAGCTTTCCAAGCGCGGTGGCGGTGTTGCTCTAAGCCTTTCCAACATCCGCGAGTCTGGCGCACCGATCAAGAAGATCGAAGGCCAGTCGTCTGGAATCATCCCAGTGATGAAGCTTCTAGAAGACTCCTTCTCTTACGCCAACCAGCTTGGCGCTCGGCAGGGTGCCGGTGCCGTTTACCTAAACGCCCACCACCCAGATATCTTGAAGTTCCTCGACACCAAGCGTGAGAACGCCGACGAGAAGATTCGTATCAAGTCGCTTTCCATCGGTGTGGTCGTTCCAGACATCACCCTTGAACTGGCTCGCGAAAACGAAGACATGTACCTCTTCTCCCCTTACGACGTTGAGAACGTCTACGGCATTCCGTTCGGTGACATCTCGGTTACCGAGAAGTACCAGGAGATGGTCGACGACCCTCGCATTAAGAAGACCAAGATCAAGGCTCGTGTTTTGTTTGAGCGCATCGCTGAACTTCAGTTCGAGTCCGGCTACCCATACATCATGTACGAGGACACCGTTAACAACGCGAACCCAATCAAGGGCCGCATCAACATGTCGAACCTCTGCTCCGAGATCCTTCAGGTCAACACACCAACCACCTACAACGAAGACCTCAGCTACAACGTAATCGGTAAAGACATCAGCTGTAACCTTGGCTCGCTAAACATCGCGAAGGCCATGGACGGCGGCAACCTAGCCGACACCGTTGAAACCTCGATCCGTGCGCTAACCGCAGTTTCTGAAATGTCAGACATCCAGTCGGTTCGCTCAATCGCCGACGGTAACGCTCGCACTCACGCCATCGGCCTAGGCCAGATGAACCTTCATGGATACCTAGCTCGCGAGCACATCCACTACGGTTCGGAAGTTGCACTCGACTTCACCAACATGTACTTCTACACCGTGGTTTACCACGCGATTCGCGCCAGCAACCTACTTGCTACCGAAAAGAAGTCTTCGTTCGACGGCTTCGAAGACTCGAAGTACGCCAGCGGCGAGTTCTTCAACAAGTACACCGACCAGGTTTGGGCTCCAAAGACCGAGAAGACTGCAGAGCTCTTCAAGAAGGCCGGCATTGCTATCCCAACCCAGGACGACTGGAAGAAGCTAGCCAAGTTGGTTATCAAGAACGGTATGTACAACCAGAACCTTCAGGCTGTTCCACCTACCGGTTCGATCAGCTACATCAACAACTCAACCTCATCGATTCACCCAGTGGCTTCGAAGATCGAAATCCGTAAGGAAGGAAAGCTCGGTCGTGTTTACTACCCAGCCCCTTACCTATCTGATGAGACCAGCGAGTACTACGATGACGCTTACGAGATTGGCCCAGACAAGATCATCGACACCTACGCCGAGGCAACTCAGCACGTTGACCAGGGTCTCTCACTAACCCTATTCTTCAAGGACACCGCCACCACTCGCGATGTTAACCGTGCCCAGATTTACGCATGGCGTAAGGGCATTAAGACCATTTACTATATCCGTATCCGCCAACTAGCACTTGCCGGCACCGAAGTTGACGCCTGCGTCAGCTGCATGCTCTAAACCGAAACCGACAGAAAGATTCCGAAATGAACACGAAGCTCGCCATCACTCGGCCGGTTAACTGGAACAAGATCGAAGATCCAATCGACCTCGACGTTTGGAACCGCCTCACCTCTAACTTCTGGTTGCCTGAGAAGGTGCCACTAAGCAACGACATCCAGTCTTGGGAAACCCTGAAGCGCAACGAACAGCTGCTAACCATGCGTGTGTTCACCGGCCTCACCCTCCTCGACACCATCCAGGGAACCGTTGGCGCCGCAGCACTGCTACCAGACGCAATCACCCCTCATGAAGAGGCTGTTATTACCAACATCGCCTTCATGGAAAGCGTTCACGCCAAGAGCTACTCGAGCGTGTTCTCAACCCTCTGCTCAACCGACGACATCGAGCAGGCCTTCCGCTGGTCTGAAGAGAACCCATACCTCCAGAAGAAAGCCGACATCGTTCTTGGTTACTATCGAGGCGACGACCCGCTAAAGCGCAAGGTTGCTTCAACCCTTCTAGAAAGCTTCCTCTTCTACTCGGGCTTCTACCTACCGATGTACTGGTCAAGCCGAGCCAAGCTCACCAACACTGCCGACCTAATTCGCCTCATCATCCGCGACGAAGCAATCCACGGTTATTACATCGGCTACAAGTTCCAGCAGGCCTACAACCAGGAAACTCAGGCACGCAAAGACGAAATAAAGCTTTACGCCTACGATCTTCTTCTCGAACTTTATGAGAACGAAGTTAAGTACACCGCCGACCTCTACGACGAACTGGGCCTAACCTCAGACGTCAAGAAGTTCCTTCACTACAATGCGAACAAAGCCCTGATGAACCTCGGCTTCGACGCCTTGTTCCCGAAGGATGACTGCGATGTAAACCCTGCCATCCTCTCAGCGCTATCCCCTAACGCCGACGAGAACCACGACTTCTTCTCAGGATCTGGTTCAAGCTACGTTATGGGTAAGCACGAGTCGACCACAGACGACGACTGGGACTTCTAGCCCTAATCAACTCCCAAGTCCTTAGCGAAAGGACCCCATGAGTAATACGCCAAAGATTTTGGTTGTCGTTCACGACATCGACGACCATCTCAATGAGATGGCCAACCCGATTGCGGAGGCCGGCATCCGAATGGTTACCTGGGATGTACAGAATGACGGTGACGGACTTCCTGAGCTAGACCAACTTGCTCAGTACTCGGGCATCATTTCGCTAGGCGCCCATGCCGGTGTGCTCGAAGAGGCTGAACATCCTTGGATGAGCCACGAGCGCAAGATCATGCAGTGGGCTCTGGAGACCGAGACCCCGCTACTGGGCCTTTGCTTCGGCTCGCAATTACTAGCCTCAGCGGCGGGCGCTAGGGTCTATAAGGCCGAGACTGGCGAGTTTGCCTGGACCAAAGTCGACATGCTTCCAGAAGCTGCCAACGATCCGGTGATCGGCGCTTTGGGTGACACCGCAGACGCCTTTCAGTTTCACTACGACACTTTCGAATTGCCAGAAAACGCTGTTCTGCTTGGCGAAAGCAGCGGAACAATCGAGGCTTTCAGGGTTGGCTCGAGCGCCTGGGCAACCCAGTTTCATCCCGAGGTCGGTCTCTCTCAACAGTTAACGTGGCTAAGCACCTATCGTCGTGCGTTCCTTCGTGAGGGCATCAACCTCGAAGAGCAGATTGCTAAGTCACATGAACTGGCGGCCAGCTACCGCAAACAAGCTTGGGCGCTGTCAGAGGCCTTTGCGAAGCAGGTTTTAGCCTTCCACAGCCGTTAGCGCCAAGCTTGTAAAACAAAGAAAATCCCGGCCCTCGTGAGAAGGAACCGGGATTTCGTGCACCCCCTCGGACTTGAACCGAGAACCCACTGATTAAGAGTCAGTTGCTCTGCCGATTGAGCTAGAGGTGCTTGTTGTTTTTAGCAACGAGTTCCAACATTACCAAAGGATGTTTGACTAGGCAAACGCTAGGCTATTGGTATGAGTGACGTTCGTTTAGACAGTGGAGTTAAGGCTCCTGTATTTACCCTCCAGAACCAGAACGACAAGGCTGTTTCCTTGCCTTCGTTGGCGGGTAAAAAGGTAATTGTTTACTTCTACCCAGCGGCTGCCACCCCTGGTTGCACTAAAGAAGCCTGCGACTTTGAGGAGTCGCTAAACGTCTTTGCTGCGGCAGGTTACGCTGTTCTGGGTGTTTCGCCAGACAAGCCAGCAAAACTTTTGAAATTTGCTAAGGATCAGGGTTTGCACTTCGACCTTTTGTCTGACGAGGACCTTGCGGTGCACAAGGCCTACGGCGCTTACGGTTTGAAGAAAATGTATGGCCGCGAATACGAAGGTGTGCTTCGCTCAACTTTTGTGTTGGATGAAAAAGGCGTCGTTGAGTTGGCTTTGTATAACGTGAAGGCCACCGGGCACGTAGCCATGCTTCGAAACCTCTTAGGTCTCTAGCTACCGTTGGCTTCGTTGAAGCCATCGACGCAGCCACTCTCAAAATCATCAACTGAGAAGTACTCCACGCTCTGCTCTCCCGCGATACCTGCGTATTCTTTACAAAATGCTTTGATGTCGCCGTTGGCAAGTAGGTCTAGGTTGTCTTGAGAAATAGCCCCACCGAAAATAGTTCCGGCCTTATAAGAAGGACTGAGAAGTTCCTTAGTTGAAACGCCAGCGCATCCGGCAAGGCCAAAACCCACTGTGGTTGCTATGACCATTGTGAGAAGTTTTTTCATGTGAGCCCCAGAGTCCTGATTGAAACTTGTTCCCTGAGTCTAGTTGGAGATGGTTTTAGATACGGGTTTTGAAAACAGCAGAATTGCTGTGATGCCAGACACCGCGAAGATAGTTATGCCTAGCCAGAGGATTCCGCTCTTGCCGTCGATGGTTCCCCAACCGAGACTGATCTGAAGGAATTGCCAGAAGATCAGAGCGGAGCGACCCCAGCGCTTTAGGTCGTAGAGGGCTTTGGTGGCGGCGGCTAGAAAGACCGTGGTTCCAATCATGAGTGCAACGATGGCGGCGAGGATAGGTAAGTCGTTGGCTTGGTTGGTTATTAGGCCATAGCCGAAGTATATGGTTACTGCTGCGGATGTGAGAACTTCTAGCGCAACCAAGGTCAGGGCGAGGTTCAGCTGAATCGGTTTGGGGCTGGGCATGCGCTCGTCCTAAGAAATTGGGTCTTGATTAGTGGTTGGTTCTGTGAAACGATTTAGAGAGGAAACAAAGGTTTCAAATCTCTAATCAAGAGTAAAACACCCTTCAGTTTCTACCCACTAAAAGCCATGTTTTGTTTGGTTTTTTGTTTTTGTTTACAGTTCTAGATAAAGGAATAACCGCATGGATATGCACTGGCAAGATGAAGCTAAATGTCTCACCGAAGATCCAGAGCTATTCTTCCCGGTTGGCAACACCGGGCCAGCGGTAGATCAGATTGATCAGGCAAAAGCCATCTGTCGCGAGTGCGCGGTTTCAACCAGCTGCCTCGAATACGCCATCAAAGAAAACCAGGACACTGGTGTTTGGGGCGGTCTTTCAGAAGACGAGCGTAAGTCGCTAAAGCGCAAATACGCTCGTGCTCGCCGCGCTAGCTAAGCGGTAATTCAACCACAACCGTGGTGCCGCCTTCTTTAGGCGAAAACCAGTTGATACTCCCCCGAAGTTCGCCTTCGATTAGCGACTTCACAATACTTGTGCCAAGGCCTTCCGTGAGCTTTTTCTCCGGGAGGCCTTTGCCATTGTCAGAGATGGTTACGGTGAGTTTCTTGCCCTTGCGTTCGGCGTTCACATGAACCACGCCGGAGCGGCTGGCGAGGCCATGCTCAACTGCATTAGTGACAATCTCGGTGATCGCCATGGCGAGGCTCGTGGCCTTCTCACTTGGTAGCGTGCCGAACTTGCCGTCGATAATAGTCTTCACGTTGGTGCCGGCTGACGCGGCCACTTCTGAGGTTAGTTTCAAGACTCGGTCGAACACCTCGTCGAAGTTGACCTCCTGGGTTAGACCAGTGGAAAGAGTGTCGTGAACCAGTGCGATCGCAGCGACCCTGCGCATGGCTTGGTCGAGTGCGTCCTTAGCGTCTTTGCTGTCGGTTCTTCTGGATTGAATGCGAAGAAGGCTGGCCACGGTTTGGAGGTTGTTTTTCACACGGTGGTGAATCTCTCGGATGGTGGCATCCTTGGTAATCAGTTCTCGTTCCTGCCGGCGAAGTTCCGAAACGTCACGGCACAAGATGATGGCGCCGGTTCGTTCATTCTTGCTCTTGAGTGGCACGGCTCGCAGGCTAAGGGTCATGGTTGATCCTTGGGCATCCGCGCGCCACGGGGAGCGGCCATTCACCACAACGGTGAGGTCTTCGTCGGAGCGCATGATCTTGCCAGTGGCTTTCTCCATGGCCTGCTGCAGGTTCTGACCAACCAGTTCTTCCGATATTCCGAAACGATTGAAGGCGCTGAGCGCGTTGGGGCTGGCGAAAGTGACTGTGTCGGTGTTGTCGAGGATAAGCAATCCGTCGTTGGCTCGCGGGGCTCCCCGACTAGATCCGGTGGTGTTCTGGAAGTCTGGGTAGCTTCCCTCTTCAATCATTTCGAGAAGCTCATTGCCAACCTTGCGGAAGTTGATGCGCTGCTTGGTAGGGTCTCGCACTTCGCTGAGGTTGGTGTGAACCGTGACCACTGCTATGGGTGACGTGAAGTCATTTTGATTCGGCTTGATTCTTCTTCTCACCGGAACGGCTCTCACGCGCATCGAGATTCCGTCGTAGGAATCCGGTACCGGAAGGTCTTGATGGGTTCCGGAGGAGAAAGCCTTGGTGACTTGCTTACTCCAAAGTTTCGCTGGAGTTTCGCCGATGATGTCGCGGTAAAAGAGCGTGCCGGCACTCGATGGTCGGGCATGGGCGGCGGCGATGAAGTCTTTTTCATCCTTTGCTTGAACCCAGAGCACCAAGTCGCAGTTCACCAGGTCGGCTACCATCTGCCAGTCGCCAATGAGCAGGTTTAGCCACTCAACATCTATGTTGGGAAGCTTGCCGCGCTTTGATATCAGTTGGCTGAGGGTGGACACTCTAAAAGTTTATTGGTGAGTTGGGCGATAGCGTTTCTCGCAGGTGATTTTCGTCTTGCCAACGCTAGCGGGAGATGTTCGCTTTCGGAGAGTTCAAATGACGCCTGGTCGTCGGGGATGGAGGCAAAGATTGTCTCTTTGGTGAGGGTTTTGAGAGCGCTGGAGATCGCTGGTTTGGGATCGGATCGATTTAGCACGATGAGGCGGTTTCGTTGAATTTCTTGTAATTCGGAGAAGACGGCAAGATATCGAGACACAGAAAGTTGAGACGCATTTAAGACAGTTATTGCCTGATCACACTGAGCGAGTGCGACCCTAGTGGCAGTATTTCTTGGGACCGGATTGCTCGGCGAGGTGAGCTGATCCTCGAGGTGAGAGGCGAGGTCGAGAATCACTATTTCGAACTCGAAGCGGCACAGGTTGATTAGGTGAGTCACGGTGTCTTGGGATATTTCACCCCAACGTCTTGTGCTAGCTAGGCCGGTGAGGCAATGAAAACTACTCTTTCGGTAGTTCACCCGCACGCTCAGGCGATCGAGTTGCTCACGGTCGAACCGTCCCTGTCGAATCAACCTGGCACAGCCGGTTATGGCAGCAGTGGGCTCGGTGATCCCCAAAAGGGTTGAGATCGAAGGGGAATAGGTGTCTAAATCAACCAAAACAGTTTTCTTACCCAATTCGGCGAATTCGTAGGCGAGATTTAGGGCCAACGATGACTTGCCGGTGGAGCCGGTTGGTCCGGATATGGCGATTACTAGTGCTGTCGTGGCTAAAGCCGTTTTGGGTTTCGGTTTGCTCCTAACCAGGGTGAGGGTCATTCCAAATCGCTCATGGTTTCGTGCAGAATGAGCGAAATCCGGTAATTCGAGTCAACCGCGGTTAGAAGTGTTTCTAGATACTCAGGTTCGATTCTGATTTCGACCGAGGTGGTTATCTGGGCCATTGAATTAGTGGTTTCCAACGAAACTACAATGGCGCGAAAGGCAACCGCCTCGGGCGAGCTTGCCAGGTCTTGCGGGGTGGCCCAAACGTCAACCTTGTCTCCTACCGAAATCGCCTTCGATATTTGGGGAAGGTTGTTGAGTCTGATTGGAATTCGTTGATCGGAAACTTGCGAGACTCCGGTCTTTGACAGCAATTCACCCTTGGTCATTGATCTGGCGGCGATTAGGTCGGGCTTCAGTTTGGAGAGGTAGATGCTAGCCAGATCACCGATTGGAAGCTCAGTTTGAGAAACGAGCTCGGAAGTTATTGGTTGACCTTCGGCGATTGGTGTTTTGGCAATTAAAACGGTTTGAGTGGCAGGGGTTAGATTCACTGTGACCACAGCAGTTACTAATGCCGTGGCAAGCGCGAGAAGAGATGAAATGGGCAACAGGTATTTCAAACTAAGTTTTCGAAGCTTTAGTTCCATCAGTTATCGTCCGCATGCACTTCTAGCCAGGCTAACCGCTCTATGGCCACAGCCAGAACCTCGTTAGGCGACTCGAACAGGATGAGAGCGTTCATCACCTGCAACACTCGGCCCCGCCGAATCTGTTGTCCGTCGCCGCTGAGTGAATAGCGAACGAATCTTCCCGTCAGGCTTTCTGAAAGCAAAGCGATGTCGTCTTGCGTTTGAACATCCGCTAAGGGGGTCTGGTTGAAAGTCAATTTGGCCACGCCTAGAGTTCGATGTGGTTGGAAGCGCCAAATCGCCTTCCCTGAGATGAGGCCGGCCACGAAGTTACTTCCGAGCACCGGGCGATCCAACGTGATTCGATTCCCGGCAATAGATGCCGAAAGGCGGTTAAGTCCAAACTTTTGGGTCTGGTTGGCTTTGGCCAAAGCGGTTTCAAACTGGGTTTCTAAGTCTTCAAAAAGCGCATCGAGATTCATATAACGATTATTTGGAAAAAGTCGACTCCCTGAAAAAGTTATCCACAATCACCGGCTTTTTACATAGACAAAAACTCTAGGGAGTTTTAGCGTGTCTGGAATAGAAAGGATCTGGGGATGGAATCGAAAACCATGAGTCCGGGGGAAATTGCACCAACCGATGCGTCAAGAGAACTAGCGTTCATCGCTCCGGCAATCATCGAGGTAATCGAGGGCGCCAGAAGTGTTACCCAACTTGGCGGCCTGATCAACGAAGACGTTTACCAAACCCTTCGAAGAAGAGCCATCGAGCAAGCAACACTTCGTCGTGAACGAGGCCTAAAGCCGGCAAGCTATCCCAAGGTTACGGTAACCAACATTCATCAAGAGTTGCAGCGACCGGGTCTTATCGACTCGATCGTGTTATTACGAATTAAGAATAGAACTCGAGCAATGACGGTGAGACTGGAACACCGAATTGGCCGCTGGTTGGCCACTGCAATTACAGTGCTCTAGCTCTTGAAGAAGCTACTACCAGGAGTGTGGCCACCCTTGTTTGGCTTAGGTTCCTGGGTAACTTCAGGAGTTCCCTCTTCGCTTGGCGAAGTGTAGGTAAGCTCCTCGGCCACTGGTTCAGGGGTTTGAGACACCTGAACTTCGAGATTGAAAAGGTACATGATTGACTCTTCGCGAATGGCGCCGGTCATCTGCTGGAACATTACGTAACCTTCACGCTGGTACTCAACCAGTGGGTCACGCTGAGCCATGGCACGAAGGCCGATGCCTTCCTTCAGATAGTCCATCTCGTAGAGGTGCTCGCGCCATTTGCGGTCGACTACCGAAAGCACCACGCGGCGTTCGAGTTCACGCATGGCTTCGTCACCGATGTCGGCAGCCCTTTTGGTGTATGCCACTCGGGCATCGCTAACCAGCTCGGACACCAAGAAATTCTTGGTAAGTCTGGCTCGGGTACCGGCCTCTTCTAGAACCTCAGAAATTTCTAGACCGACCGGATAGATTGCCTTCAAATCAACCCAGAGGGCCTCAAGGTTCCAATCCGATGAGGCCTCGCCAGCGTGCTGGTTTACCACGGTCTCGATAACGTCAACCAGGAAGGCGTCGATGCGCGGAGTGATGTCTTCGCCTTCGAGAATCTGTCGACGGTCGTTGTAGATTGCGTCGCGCTGACGTGACATCACGTCGTCGTATTTCAAAACGTTCTTGCGAATCTCGGCGTTGCGACCTTCGAGCTGTGACTGCGCGCTGGCGATTGCCCGCGAAACCAATTTCGATTCGATTGCCATGTCGTCTGGCACATCGCTGCGGTTCATCATGGCAGCGGCTGGCCCTGAGTTGAAGGCACGCATCAAATCATCGGTTAGTGAAAGGTAGAAACGAGATTCACCTGGGTCACCCTGACGTCCGGCTCGACCGCGCAACTGGTTGTCGATTCGGCGCGACTCGTGACGCTCGGTGCCGAGCACATAAAGACCACCGGTTTCAATTACCTGTGCTGCTTCTTTGGCAACGGTTTCTTTGATCTCGGCAAAGGTTTTGTCCCAGGCGCTCTGATATTCCTCTGGGTTGGTATCTGGGTCTAGTCCCTTAGACGCTAGAGCCTCCACGGTTAGGAATTCGGCGTTACCACCGAGCATGATGTCGGTGCCTCGTCCAGCCATGTTGGTGGCAACTGTAACAGCACCAAGGCGCCCGGCTTGAGCCACGATGTGGGCTTCACGAGCATGGTTCTTGGCGTTGAGTACTTCGTGTCGAACTCCGCGCTTAGCCAAAAGTTTCGAAAGGTATTCGCTCTTCTCAACCGAGTTCGTGCCGATCAGAACCGGTTGGTTGGTTGCATGCCTGGCTGCGATGTCTTCAACAACCTGAGCAAACTTTACTTCTTCGTTCTTGTAAACCAGGTCGGGCTGGTCGAGACGAATCATTGGCATGTTGGTTGGAATAGCAATAACACCTAGTTTGTAGGTGCTCATGAATTCGCCGGCTTCGGTCTCGGCGGTACCGGTCATACCAGCGAGTTTGCCGTAACTACGGAAGTAGTTCTGCAGGGTGATTGTGGCCAGAGTCTGGTTCTCGGCCTTAACCTCAACGCCTTCCTTGGCTTCAACGGCTTGGTGCATGCCTTCGCTGTAGCGACGACCAGCCAACATGCGACCGGTGTGCTCGTCGACGATTAACACTTCGCCATTCATGACCACGTAGTCTTTGTCTCGCTTGAACAGCGCTTTGGCGCGAATTGCGTTGTTTAGGAACGAGATGAGCGGGGTGTTCGCCGACTCATAAAGGTTGTCGATACCGAGGTAGTCTTCGACCTTCTCGATTCCGCCCTCAAGAATTCCAATGGTTCGCTTCTTTTCATCAACCTCGTAATCGATGATCGGCTCAAGCTTGTCAACGATCTTGGCAAACTCGTTGAACCAGCGGTTGACATCGCCTGATGCCGGGCCAGAAATAATTAGTGGGGTGCGAGCCTCATCAATCAAAATCGAGTCAACTTCGTCGATTATGGCGTAGTAGTGGCCTCGCTGAACCAGCTCACCCTGGCTGTGGGCCATGTTATCGCGAAGGAAGTCGAATCCGAATTCGTTGTTGGTTCCGTAGGTAATGTCGGCTTGATACTGCTCGCGACGTTCCTGAGGATCCTGTCCGGAAATAATACAACCGGTGGTCATTCCAAGGGCGCGGAAAATGCGACCCATAAGTTCACTTTGGTATCCGGCAAGGAAGTCGTTTACGGTCACAATGTGAACACCGCGACCGGCAATCGCGTTTAGATAGGCGGGAAGGGTAGCGACCAGTGTCTTACCTTCACCGGTTCGCATTTCTGCGATATTGCCTAGGTGAAGAGCTGCTCCACCCATGATCTGAACATCGAAGTGGCGCATACCCAAAGTTCGGCTGGCGGCTTCGCGAACCGCGGCGAAGGCTTCTGGGAGAAGGTCATCAAGTGACTCACCGGCGGCAAAACGTTCCCGCAGGGCTTGGGTCTCGCCCCGAAGTTGTTCGTCGCTTAGAGTTTTGAAGTCTTCTTCGAGAGCATTTACGGCAACTACGTGGTTGCGTAAGCGGGCCAGCACGCGACCTTCGCCGGCGCGAAGCAACTTACTAATCAATGATGCCAAAACGACTCCAAGCCTTACGGGACACTCTTTTTACAATCTTACCCGTGCAAACTGGATGTGAACCCTGCTCTAAACCAAG
>CAEZUR010000009.1_pt1 | contig 21039 bp, 20 predicted proteins | sample 7264531 | NCBI WGS metagenome assembly CAEZUR01 (sample SAMEA6813835, study PRJEB35770) | uncultured Rhodoluna sp. | biome: Freshwater; feature: Freshwater reservoir; material: water | place: Czech Republic | collected 2016-04-20 | depth 0.5m m | reverse complement strand
CTTTACCGCATGGGGGCTCTCAAGGAAAAACAGGCTCTTGACGACGCGATGAACAGAATCGAATCTGAGGCACTCCGCATGGGCGGATTAGTCGACAATCTTTTGACTCTGGCCCGCCTCGATGAAGCCACCGATTTGGCGCTGGTAGAAACCGACTTAGTTCCCATTGCATTAGAAGCCGCCAAAGACGCCTCAGTTGCCGAACACAAGAGAACCATCTTGGTCACCGATTTTGCTGGCAAAAAAATAGGTTCAAGCTATCGGGTGAAGGCAAAGGTCGACGCCATGGCACTACGTCAGGTTTTCACCAACCTGCTGGCCAACGCCAGCCGCTTCTCCCCTGCCGACAAAACCGTTGAGTTGGTTATAGGAATTCAAGGGAGTAAGACCGTGATCGAAGTTCGAGATCACGGCGAAGGAATTCCCAAGCAGCTGCGAGAGAAAGTGTTCGAGCGATTCTTCCGTGCCGACAACTCAAGAAACCGCGAGACCGGTGGTTCAGGTCTTGGTCTGTCAATCGTGAAGACAATTCTTGACCGCCACAGGGCAACCATCGTGGCTCTTGAAACCGATGGCGGCGGAACCACCATGCGCATCGAACTGACCTAAGTTATTCACAACTTTTCGCAGTCTGGGTAATTAGTCAACCGGTCGGAACAACATTGTTCTCATGACTATTTTCAGCGTAGACAGCGAGCAGGTTCTCGCTGCAAACCACACCATTCAAGCAACAATCAGCAAGCTACAGAGCGAAGTTGAGTTGCTCCACTCCCAATTGCAAAGCCTTGAAGGCTCCTGGCAGGGAGCTGCCGCCACCAGTTTCCAAGACCTGGTGAAGCGCTGGAAGTTAACGGCAAACGGAGTTGACGTGCAACTTAGCGAAATCGGCAGGGCACTAACCCATGCCGCAACTCAGTATCAGGAAATTGAAGCAGCCAACCTTCGACTGTTCCAGGGTTAAAGAAAAGTGGCGGGTCCGCAAGGACCCGCCACTTTCAATGTACTTACTAGAAGTCCATGCCTCCGCCTTGAGGTGCAGGAGCTGCTGCTGGCTCTGGCTTTTCAGCCACAACTGCCTCAGTGGTTAGGAATAGTCCGGCAATCGAAGCTGCGTTCTGCAGAGCCGAGCGGGTTACCTTTACTGGGTCGTTGATTCCAGCCTTCATCATGTCAACGTATTCACCGGTAGCGGCGTTTAGACCGTGACCCGATGGAAGGTTTGCAACCTTCTCGGCAACCACGCCAGGCTCTAGGCCAGCGTTGATTGCGATCTGCTTCAGCGGTGCCGAGATAGCAACGCGAACGATGTTCGCACCGGTAGCCTCGTCGCCAAGTAGGTGTAGGTTCTCGAACGCAATCTTGCCTGCTTGTAGCAATGCAACACCACCTCCGGCAACGATGCCTTCTTCGACGGCAGCCTTGGCGTTACGAACGGCGTCTTCAATGCGGTGCTTGCGCTCTTTGAGTTCAACCTCGGTAGCAGCACCCGCCTTAATTACCGCTACACCACCGGCTAGCTTGGCTAGACGCTCCTGTAGCTTCTCTTTGTCGTAGTCGCTATCGCTTGCTTCCATCTCACGACGGATTTGGTCAACGCGGCCCTTGATGGCAACGCTGTCGCCAGCGCCCTCAACAATGGTGGTTTCGTCCTTGGTGATTACTACCTTGCGAGCGTGACCTAGTAGGTCTACGGTTGCGGTTTCTAGGCTCAGGCCAATCTCCGATGAGATAACCTGACCACCGGTGAGGATGGCGATGTCCTGAAGCATGGCCTTACGGCGATCTCCGAAACCAGGTGCCTTCACGGCAGCCGACTTGAAGATTCCGCGAACCTTGTTTAGAACGAGAGTGGTTAGCGCTTCGCCTTCAACATCTTCGGCGATTAGCAATAGTGGCTTACCAGTCTGAATGACTTTCTCCACGATTGGAAGAAGTTCCTTCATGTTCGAAATCTTCGAGTTCACGATTAGCACGTAGGCATCTTCCAGGATGGTCTCCTGGCGGTCTGGGTCGGTTACGAAGTAACCCGAGATGTAACCCTTGTCGAAACGCATACCTTCGGTTAGCTGAAGTTCGATACCAAAGGTGTTCGACTCTTCAACGGTTACTACACCTTCGCGGCCAACCTTGTCGATTGCTTCGGCAATGAGGTCACCGATCTGGCTGTCGCCAGCAGAGATCGAAGCGGTTGCGGCAATCTCTTCCTTGCTTTCAACAGCCTTGGCCTGAGCGATAAGCTGCTCGATTACGGCTGCGGTTGCTTTTTCGATTCCGCGCTTGAGGCTAATTGGGTCGGCTCCGGCTGCCACGTTGCGCAGTCCTTCGCGAACCAAAGCCTGGGCGAGAACGGTTGCGGTGGTGGTTCCATCGCCGGCAACGTCATCGGTCTTCTTGGCAACTTCTTTTACCAGTTCGGCGCCAATGCGCTCGAATGGGTCTTCAAGTTCAATTTCCTTGGCGATCGAAACGCCATCGTTAGTAATGGTTGGGGCGCCCCACTTCTTTTCCAACACGACGTTGCGTCCGCGTGGACCAAGGGTCACCTTTACGGTGTCGGCAAGGATGTTAAGGCCGCGCTCTAGACCGCGGCGTGCTTCTTCATTAAAAGCGATAATCTTTGGCATTTGGGTTCTCCCGAAATTCAATCTAATTAGCACTCGACCTGTTTGAGTGCTAATTCATTTTTAGCACTCTCTGGCCAAGAGTGCAAGACAGTAAAAACGGCACCACCTAAAAAAGGTGATGCCGTTTTAGAAAAGCTGGTCGTTAGATTAGTACTACCGAAGCAGCCTGAGGACCTTTTGGTCCGTCGGTTACGTCGAACTCAACGCGCTGGTTCTCTTTTAGCTCTTTGTAGCCGTCGCCACCAATTGCTGAAAAGTGAACGAAAACGTCTGCTCCGCCGTCCTGAGTAATAAAGCCGAAGCCCTTCTCAGAGTTGAACCACTTTACGGTTCCTTGTGCCATGTGTATCTCCTGTATAACTTTGTGCCAAGGCCCGAATTAATCCCGAACCTAGATCGACCCAAAGCGTGAAGCGATAGGGCATTTGTTACGACCTACTTTGAAACTTACGCTAAAAAAGGCATATCAACTAATCGAATATTCAACCTTGATGAAAGTGTTACAAAGCGTTTGGGGCGAAAATTACTTGTAATCGGCCCCAAGCACCACGGTAATCGGGTCGATGTACTGGTTCGAAACTTCGATTGAATAACTTCCAAGGTCTCCGACGAGGGCCTTTGCCGCATCATTTAGCTGATCCGAATTGATGTAGATCACGGTCTTTTCGGCAGAGACTCCCGAAAGACTATTGGCTGCAGTTACTACGTTCCAGCCCTTGTCGATCAGCTTGTGGGCAACCGTGCTAGCTAATCCGTCCTGGCCAACGGCATCAATAACTTTGGTCTCGTTGATTCGAAGCGGGTCGACGCTGGTTTTGGTGGTGTTGTCGCTAAAGGCGTTTAGGTCGAGTTTGGTTCCGCCGCCGAAGAAGGTTTGGTAGCCGAATAGGCCTCCGCCGGCAACTAAGGCCGAAATGCTGAAATAAGAGATGAACTCTAGAAACTTTTTCCCGGCGCTCCGACGTGCTCGGCGACGCCCAGGTGCTGGAGCAACCTGATCGAATTCGTCATTTGGGAAGTTTTTAGCCATCGGTAATGTTTAGTCTAAACGAGTCAACCGAATCGAAATCGAGGAATGAAGTGAACTATCAGGTTTCTAAAAGCGAAGAGCAGTGGCGCGAGGAACTAGACCCAATGGAGTTTCACGTCTTGCGCGAAGCAGGCACCGAACGGGCCGGCACAGGTGAATTACTGAACGAAAACCGGCTTGGAACTTTTTGCTGCCGAGGCTGTGGCGCAGAGCTATTCAAGAGTGAAACCAAGTTCGACGCCCACTGTGGCTGGCCAAGTTTTTACGCCCCGAAAGCGGGCGACGCCGTTGAGCTTATAGAAGACCGCAGCCATGGAATGGTTCGCACCGAAGTTCGTTGCTCAAACTGTGGCGGTCACTTAGGTCACCTGTTCGATGATGCTCCGCAAACCCCAACCGGCGATCGCTTCTGCATCAACTCGGTGAGTATTACCTTTACTGAGGAGTAGTTTCAAAAGCCTCGTGAAGAGTGACCAGCTTCAGCTTTCGAGATTTAAAGACATTTAGTATCTGGGGAAACACATTCGGTGTGGCATTGCTGTTGGCGTGATCAATCACGATTCGCCCGTTGGCAATCCACTTGGTTGCCGATTTCAAAACCGAGGATGACGAAACTCCACTGCCTGATGCAAACGAGCCGTACCAGAGCATTGGCTTGGTGAAACCGATTGAAGCGGCGACCTTGATTACTCTTCCGTCAATCTCCCCATAAGGAGGTCGGAAATAGGGCTTACTGCTAACGCCATACTTTTTCAAACAGAAAGCTTCGCAACGATTTAGTTCCTGTTTAATCTGGGCATCGGAAAGTTTGGTGAGGCTACGGTGAGTTTGAGTGTGATTAGCCAACTGGATTTGCCCGCTGTCTTGGAGTGCCTTTAGTCGTGTGGCGTATTTGGTCCAGCCCGGCGCTCCCGATAGTACGAAGAAGGTGATCTTCACGTCGGGGTTTTCTTCAAGCATCTTCACGTAGCGACCGAGCGCTGCCGATGAGGCGCCATCGTCCACCGTCCAGGCAACTCTTTTGGTGCTGGAATGAGGGAGCGATGAAATACTCCCCTTGGGCCAGGCGATTGCTGAATCGGCCAAAGTCATGAAGCCGGCAAGAGCCAGCGCAAACAGCGATTTGCGAGTAATGGCCTTGGTCTCCATGAGCCGACTATGGGACTTGAACCCACAACCCCCGCTTTACAAGAGCGGTGCGCTACCAATTGCGCCAAGTCGGCATTCGCTTATTTTCAGACACGCTCATAAAAACTTGCTATTTAGAGCGAAATCGCTCAAACTAATCTTTAGGTGTTCCTTAAAGCTATAACCATCCTATAAGGGGAAACAGATGAAGAAGATCGGGATTTCACTACTAGCAGTTACCGCGCTGATCGCAGGGCTATTCACTGCGACCCCGGCCATGGCAACTAACCCAGCCTGTACCGTCACCATTACCCAGTCGAATCAGACCTTCAAGGGTTCCGGCGCCGCTGACGTTATCTGTATCAACGCCAACAATGTGACCGTTGAGGCTCTCGGTGGAAACGACATGGTTATCGACAACGGTGACAATAACATCATCAATCTTGGAGATGGCTCCGACGAATATGACGGCACTAATGCCGACGGTTCAACCGTTGATGGCGGAGCTGGAAACGACGAACTGACCGGAACCCCAGGCGATGACGACCTTAGCGGTGGCCTAGGTGATGACACCCTAATTGGTGGCGCTGGAAATGACACCCTAATTGGTGGCGGCGGGGCCGATGCGCTTTTTGGACAAGCTGGCGCCGACAACTTGAGCGGTGAAACCGGTAACGACAGCGCCGACGGTGGCGACGGTGTTGACACCATTGAAGGTGGTGCCGGCGATGACTCGCTGATCGGTGGTTATTCCGACGACACCATTAGTGGAGGCACCGGAAACGATGATCTTGAGGGAAGTGCTGGCGAAGACAACATCTACGGTGAAGTTGGCGAAGACGTTATCGACGGCGGACTCGGAGACGACATCATCGCTGGCGGTGACGGCACCGACGTTCTCGAAGGTGGCTGGGGACTAAACATCTGTGACTACTCGGTCCGCGAAGTTAGAAAAACCACTTGTATTTATGACGACGCAGCGCCAGTTGTAACTGGCTTTGGTTGGGACGCTGTCTCCTACGAAGTAGGAATCGCGGCTACCAAGGCCACTGCAAGTTTCACCCTGACCGACGATGTTTCCTCCGACACCGTGCAACTCGAGTGCTACGGAAACAACCTTCGTCTAGTCAACTTCACGATGTTCTGGAACGGAGCTCAGTGGGGTCTCTACGGAGATAACTCGGTTCGGTTGGCTTCAGTGTCTGCCGTTGCTTCAGCTGGCGAAACCAAACCTCTTAACCAGGCGGCTCAGTTCCAGATTGAAACCACGATTCCTTACGGCACCAAAGCCGGTGGTTACGAATGCAACCTCATGAGCCGCGATAACCTAGCGCACTACAGCTACATCAAGGTGAGCTCGATTACCGTAACCAAGTCGGCTCCGGCTCAGGCATTTGACGAAGATGCTCCGACCCTAACCAGCTTCAGCTGGGATAAGTCTTCATACGACGTAACCAACGGCGATGCCGAGGTTAACTTTGACCTTGCACTAGCTGATGAGAGTGGCGTAAAAACCTTCCAGTTGAATTGCTATGGCGGTAACAAGAGCCCGCTCACTCTCTACTTCTTCTGGTCAGGAAGCGGTTGGACCTATCACGGTAACCGAACCGCCGAAATCACCGCTTCGAGCGGTTCGAACACCTCTCTCGCGCTCTCGGTAAAAACCAGTGTTCAACGTGGAAACCGGCCAGCAACCTATAGCTGTTACGTGTGGACCATGGACATGCTCGGTTACAACCACAGCATTATCATCAACCCACTAAACATCACCCGCGACCTAATCGAGTGCGGTTGGGACGACGACGCCCCAGGACTAGGAGGACTACCTGGTGGTGGATGTGGCGCTGGAACTGGTGGCGGTGACGGCGGTGGCGGTGACGGCGGTGGCGGTGACGGTGGCACAGGCGGTGGCGTTTCACGCGGAGACACCTACTGGGACAAAGATTCCTACGAGATCGGATCTACTTTTGATACGGCTGTCTTCTCGATTCACATCAGCGACCAGTCGGGGATCTCTTGGTTCAACGTGTTCTGCTATGGCCAAACTGGAATGCAGCCCGTTTCGATGCGTGTTGCACGAGCCGGAGACGGATGGTCGGTAGTTGGAATCAACAACGCGAAAATCCTTAGCTACGAAGGCACCGACAAGGACCTTCGAATGGACCTTCAAACGGAGATTCCTTTTGGTACGGTAGCGGGACCTCACTCCTGCTACGTTGATGCCACCGACGGCTTAGATCACCGCAACACCATCGCGGTGGCGGGTTTTACTCTCACCCGCATTCCTCCTGGTATGCCGAATGAGCCAACCAACGTTGTCTACACCCCAACCGAAGGCAAGCCAAACGCGGGACTCCTCACGTGGACTGCACCAACCTTCCTTGGCGAGCCAATCTTGGATGCCAACGGAAACCGTCAGGTGTTCCCAGATGGCCGTGTTCGTGGTCAACTTGGTGACTACCAGATCGAGTACTCGATCGATAACGGTGTTACCTGGAAGTTGATCAACGACGGCTATTCAAGAACCACTAACCTTCCGATCTCCAACCTGATCGCTGGAACCAACTACTGGTTCCGGGTTCGCGGCGACAACGGTGGCAATGCAATTGCCTACAGCCCTGGTGCTCCTTGGTCTGAAATTCTGCGAACCAGAACTCCGGAGCCGGTAGTTGCTACCGCGCCAACCGACCTAGTGGTTTCTGGGGTAACGAGCACCGGTGCAGTGCTCCAGTGGCGTGCGCCATCTTTCAACGGCGGAGCTCCGATCACCAACTTCAAGGTGGAAACTTCGCGCGATGAGGGCCTAACCTGGCGCAACATGGCCAAGGCAAGTACCAGTTCGGTAAACCTAAAAGTCACCGGACTTGCTCCTGGAACTCACTACCAAGTTCGAGTGGCTGCGGTAAACCGCGCCGGCGTGAGCGACTGGGTTACTGGCGAATTCCTAACACTTGCTGGCCCTGCCACGAAGCCGATGAACCTTTGGGTTTCTAACCTGACCGGAACCACCTTGACCTTGAACTGGGGTCTCCCAGAATCAAACGGTGGAGCTCCAATAACCGACTACCAGATTGAAGTTTCTAGCAGTGGCGGTAGCGTTTGGACCACAATCAAGGATGGCGTTTCTGCAATTCGCAACCTGAACGTGTTCAACCTGGTGAAGGGCAAGCGCTATGTATTCCGTGTTACGGCAAAAACCTCTAACGGAATGGGTACTCCATCAGATGTGCTAACTGCAAACACTCTGGTTACCGCACCGAGTGTGCCTACCGGGCTTACTTTCAGCGGTCTAACCTCAGACACAGTTTCATTCAAGTGGACACCGCCGGTTGATAAAGGTGGCGCTGCCATCACCGATTACACCGTCGAAATTTCAAACGACGATGGTGAAAACTGGATCGACATCGATGAAACCGAATCAACGAACAGATCGTTCACAGTTCGTGGAATGGTTCCCGGTGGCACCTATCAGGTTCGCGTGGCGGCGGTTAACATTGTTGGCTTCAGCCAGTTCATGACCGGCACCTTCACCACCAAGACTTTGGCGCCAACCGCGCCAACCGACTTGACGGTAACCAGCGATGCAAGTACCGCAGCACTGGCCTGGACGATTCCGGTGAGCAACGGTGGCGCACCAATCACCGACTACCGGATTGAAGTGTCAAGCAACTGCAGCAGCTACACCGAGATCGTGCACGAGGCCAACAATAACCTCGGCTTCACGGCAACCAACCTGCTACCTGGAACCAAGTACTGCTTCCGAGTGTCAGCGAAGAACTCGGTTGGCTTCTCGGCTAGGTCTCAAGTGGTTAGCGTGGTCACGGCGGGTAATGCTCCGGCTGCACCTACCGGTTTGGGAATCAAACCTGCCAAGAACACCGTAACGCTCAGTTGGGCCGCTCCGGTGGTCGTTGATGGCAGCTCGGTTCGTAACTACGTGGTTGAGTTCTCGAGAGATGGTGGAGTCACCTGGCTAACCGTTGCCAAGAGAGTTTCCAACAGCCGCTCGCTAGTAATCAGTGGGTTGAAAACCAAGTCAACCTACAAGTTCCGAGTAACGGCAACTAACGATGTTGGCGACTCGCCAGCTTCGGCAGTGCTTACGGCAGTAACTAAATAGTTAGTTGACCGGGGCGACGGTCTGCAACCACTGCAAGAACATTGCAGCGTTTGCGGTCTCGCCTCGGTACTGCTGACCGTTCACCATAACAAACGGGGTTCCGCTGAAGTCTAGGGTTGAGCCTGGAACCTTCTGAGTCCAGACCACCGAACCCTTGTTCTTTGCCCAGGTGGTAAATACCGGATTGGTAATGCACTCAAGTGCCGCTGGTTCGGTTACGCCAGTTTGCTGCGCGATCGTCGAAAGATCCTCGTTGCTTGGCCCGGCAGTTCCCTCATCCGGTTGGTTGCTGTAAAGAGCTTCGTTGTAGTCGAAGAAGTTGCCCGGTGATTTGTCGGCCACGCAAAGCAGCGCATTGGCTGCGCGGCTCGAGTACTCGTTCACCGAGTTTCCGTCGAGGAAAGAAATCGGGTGAATTTCGAGGGTGTACTTGCCTGCGGAAACCAGCTCGCGAAGCTGAGGCATGTTGGGAACCTCGAAAGCCTTACAGGCAGGGCACTGAAGGTCCTGGTAGAGCACGATGTTCGGAACGTTTGGGTCAACTTGCGATTTTGAAGTTATGACCTGAAGGTCTTTTCCAACTCGAATTCCGCCGTCGAAAATAGCGGTGACTGGGCCATCTTTCGCTTCCGGTGGAGTTGGTGGCTGCGACGAAGCTGCCCACCAAACCCCGGCGATGATGCCTAGGCCGGCAAGAACAGAACTTGCCACAAGAACAACTTTTTTGCGACCCTCGCTTTTCTTCTGAGCTTCGCGCATGGCCTTGGCCTTGGCTCGGGCTGCTTCACGCTGCTGGTCGCGGGTTAGTCGTTCGTTGCTCATAAATTACCGTCCTTGGTTCATCACAATCTTGTGACAGTCAGAGGTTCATTCTAAAACACGAGCCTGATAATGCCATAATTGCTATAACTTGAAACGACCGTTTCAAGCTCTTACACAAAGGATCGTCCGGCACGTACCTGCCGGTTTAGGAGAAATATCATGGCAACAGTTTCATTTAGACAAGCCACCCGCCTGTATCCAGGCACCCCGCGCCCAGCCGTAAACGAGCTAGACCTTGAAATCAAGGATGGCGAGTTCCTAGTGCTTGTTGGTCCATCGGGTTGTGGAAAATCGACCAGCCTTCGCATGTTGGCAGGTCTAGAAGAGGTAAACGCCGGTTCGATTTTCATCGGCGACCGCGACGTAACCGACATCGAGCCTAAAGACCGCGACATCGCTATGGTGTTCCAGAACTATGCTCTTTACCCGCACATGACCGTGGCCGAGAACATGGGTTTCGCTCTAAAGATTGCCGGCGTAAACAAGGAAGAACGTGCCGCTCGCGTGCTTGAGGCAGCCAAGCTGCTCGACCTGCAGGAATACCTACAGCGCAAGCCAAAGGCCCTTTCCGGTGGTCAGCGTCAGCGCGTGGCCATGGGTCGTGCCATCGTTCGTAAGCCGCAGGTTTTCCTTATGGATGAGCCGCTTTCTAACCTCGACGCCAAGCTGCGTGTTCAGACTCGCACCCAGATTGCTTCGCTACAGCGACGCCTGGGTGTTACCACCGTTTACGTAACCCACGACCAGGTTGAGGCCATGACCATGGGTGACCGCGTTGCCGTGCTAAAGGATGGCGTGCTTCAGCAGGTGGCAACTCCTCGCGAACTCTATGAGCGTCCACTAAACGTGTTCGTTGCCGGATTCATTGGCTCACCAGCCATGAACCTTCTTCAGCTGCCGGTAACAGCTAACGGCGCTGCCTTTGGCGACACCGAGATCAAGATCGACAAGAGCGTTTTGGCTAAGACCAAGGAAAAGACCATTACCGTGGGTCTCCGCCCAGAAGACGTTGTAGTTTCGAAGACCGGTTTGGCTCTAGAAGTCGACGTGGTTGAAGAACTTGGTGCCGATGCATTTATCTACGGTTCGGTAATGCTCAACGGAGCTAAGGCAGATGTGACCGTGCGTGTTGAGTCAAACGGTTTGGTTAAGGCCGGCTCAAAGGTATTCATTTCGCCTTCAGGTGTTTCCCACCTGTTCGACGTGACTACCGGCGCTCGTCTCAACTAGCGGGTTCTCACAAAAACAAAAAACTGCCGCGGCAGCTCCAGCAATGGGGCTTCCGCGGCAGTTTGTTTTTAAAGCTAGTTCTTGGAACGCAGCTTGGAAACCTCGTAGAGGGTCACGCTGGCTGCGATGCCGGCATTGAGCGATTCGGTGTTCGAGCTGATTGGAATACTCAAAATCGCGTCGCAATTTTCGGTAACCAGGCGGCTCAGGCCCTTACCTTCGGAACCAACCACGATCAGCAGCGGTTCGCGGCCAAGTGTGAACTTCTGAAGGTTCATGTCGCCGTCGCCATCTAGGCCAACCACGAACACGCCCTTCTTCTTGTATTCCTTGATGGTGGCGGTGAGGTTTGAGGCTAGAGCAACCGGAATTCGGGCTGCGGCGCCGGCAGAGGTCTTCCAAGCGCTGGCGGTAACACCGGTCGAGCGTCGTTGCGGCAAGATAACTCCGTGTCCGCCAAAGGCCGCTACCGAGCGAATGATCGCTCCCAGGTTGCGTGGGTCGGTAATGCCGTCTAAGGCCACGAACAGCGGCTTCTGCCCTCTGGACAGCACCTTGTCGAGCAGGTCAACCGGGTGCTGGTACTGGTAGGCAGGAACCGAAAGCGCGATTCCCTGGTGCACGGCGTCGAAACCGGTTAGGCGGTCGATTTCCGGCTTGGTGATGTCATTGATCGGAATCTGTCGAGCGTTGGCTAGTGTGATGGTTTCTTTGACTCGATCGTCCATTTCGATTCGGTTCGAGATGTAGAGAGCGGTTGCTGGAACCTTGGCGCGAAGTGCTTCGAGAACCGAGTTACGACCAGAAAGTACCTCACCGGAATCGGCAGCTTTTGAAACACCCTTGGTGTTGGTGCGGCGAGCACCGGCAACGCCAGCAGTTCTAGCGGTAGGTGCGAGAAACTCGCCCTTACGAGTCGATTTGCGCTCGGCGGGCTTGTTGCCTTTGAAAGCCTTGTGACCTTTGCGCTCTTCAGCTTTTGGGGTTGGGCCTTTGCCCTCGAGCGCCTTGCGTCGAATGCCTCCAGAACCTACCGTTGGGCCTTTTTTGCCTTTAGCGGTTCCGGGTCTTTTTCCCTTGCTAGCCATTAGTTGCTCCACATCCATACGGTCTTCTCGGCCTGATCTTCAATGGTGACACCCATAGCCGTTAGTTCAGCGCGCACCAAGTCGGCGAGCGCATAGTCTTTGTCTGCTCGAGCTTGGTTGCGCTTAGCAATCAGGCCCTCAATTAGTTCCGCGGTTTCCGCGCTGGTAACTTTTTCGTTACCGCTCAAATCTATGCCAAGAACCTCGGCCATTCGAGTCACTTTGGAAAGTGCCTCGGCTACCGAAGCACTATCGCCACTATCGAGTGCCGTATTTCCGGCGCGAACCGTCTCGTGCAACACCGCGAACGCTTCGGGCACGTTGAAGTCATTATTCATGGCTTCCACAAATTCGTTTGGCAGCTCTGTCTTAGATACGTCGACGATTTCAGCGGCACGTCGCACAAAGTTCAACACTCGCCCAACGGCGCTCACCGCATCAGCTAGGGCGGTTGCTGAATAGTCGAGGCTTGAGCGGTAGTGGGCAGAGGCCAGCCAGTAGCGAATCGCCACTGCGTTGGCCCCGGCAAATAACTCTTCAACGCTCACGCCGTTGCCGAGCGACTTACTCATCTTGGTGCCGCTCACAGTGACCAGGCCGTTGTGCATCCAGTGTTTGGCAAAGCCGTATCCGGCGGCGCTTGACTGAGCTAGCTCGTTCTCGTGGTGAGGGAAGCGAAGATCTAAACCACCGCCGTGAATGTCGAAGGATTCTCCCAGTTCACTCAGGGTCATCGCCGAACACTCGATGTGCCAGCCTGGTCGACCTTTACCCCATGGTGAATCCCAAATAGCGGTTTCAGGTTCGCCAGGCTTAGCGCTTTTCCAGAGAGCGAAATCTTGGGCAGCGCGTCGTCCGCCGCCAATTTCCTCGCCCTCCATGTTTTCTAACTTCTGATTGGTTAGTTCGCCGTAAGTTTTGTGAGAGGCGGTGTCGAAGTAGACATTCGAAGTGCCATTGCTGGCCAGATAGGCGTGACCTCGCTCGATTAGGCGCTCGATAAAGACAATCATCTGCGGGATGTGTGCGGTGGCGTGCGGCAGTTTGGAAACGTTTGCCCACAGGGCGTCGTAAACACCGTTGAATTCGTTCTCAACCTCAACGGCCAGCTCTCGCCAGTCGCGCCCTAGCTCGGCAGCATTAACCAGGATTTTGTCGTCGATGTCGGTGACGTTTCGAACCAGGTTCACATCAAGACCGTGACCAATGCGAAGCCAGCGTGCCACGATATCGAAAGCCACCGCGCTACGCAGGTGACCCACGTGCGGAGCCGACTGCACGGTTGGGCCACAAACGTAGATTCCCACCTTGCCGGCAGTTAGAGGCACGAAGTCGATCAGACTTTGCGCTTTGCTATCGAAGATCTTCACAGGTTCAGCCTACTTTTTGGCTTGCTGAATAAGTGCGCTTGCCACAACCGCCACGCCTTCGGTGTTTCCTAAGAATCCGAGCCCGTCGGTGGTGGTGGCGCTCAAAGTAATCGGTGCGTGAATAATTGCGGTTAGTGCCTGTTCAACGCGTTCACGCATTGGAGCAACCTTGGGTCGGTTGGCAATGATCTGAGCGGAAACGTTGATGACGCTGAAACCGTTGGCGTGAAGTTTGGCGAGTGCGCCTTCCAGGAAGACCTGGCCATTGGCTCCCGAAAACTCAGGGCGGTCAACGCCGAAGTTGCTGCCGATGTCGCCAAGGCCGGCTGCCGAAAGCAAGGCGTCGACAATGGCGTGGCTGAGTGCGTCGCCGTCGCTGTGGCCATCGAGCCCGCGCTCGCCCTCCCAGAGGATGGTTCCGAGGTAAAGCGGTTTGGCATCATCATCGCTGAAGCGATGGGTGTCGGTTCCGATTCCGGTTCGCTGTTCTCCCCCAACCAGGTGGCTGGCGAGAATTAGGTCGTCTTGCGTGGTCACTTTCATCGCGATTCGATCGCCCGCAACCGAAAGAACTCGATGACCGAGTGACTGCACCAAAGAGGCGTCGTCGGTATGCTCTTCCGTTACCGCGGCATAGCAATCGCGCAGAAGTTGAGCGGGGAAACCCTGAGGTGTTTGAGCAACGCGAAGTTCGCTTCGGTTTACGGTTTCCAAAACCTCTTCACCTTCGGCACGTTTAACGGTGTCGTGCACCGCAACCACCGGCACCACGCCGAAGCCGCTCTCGCGAACTTCTTGAACCACGCGATCGAAAACTTCGGTTGGGGCAAAGGCTCTGGCGGCATCGTGAACCAAGATGATGTCGGCGGTGTGATCTGCCTCGGCTAGTGCGAGCGCAATTGATTGCTGTCGGGTTGCCCCACCGGTGACCACGGTTAGCGTTATGCCGGCCGGCACGTGCGGCGATGCTAAAGCCAGGAACTCACCCTGGTGGCCAGGCGTTGCCGCAATCACCAACTGGGTTAGGCCCTTGGTGCCGATGCTTCTAGAGATTGCATGTTCAAGCAGGGTAACGCCGGCTACTCGAACCAGAGCCTTGGGAGTTCCAGCACCGAGCCGCTCGCCCCGACCCGCGGCAACCAAAATAACCGCAACGGACATAATTACCTTTTAGGTTAGGAAGCTAAAACTTCGTCGAGCTTTACGCCGGCTTTTTCTTCATCAAGCTTTAGAGCCAAAGCCAACTCGGAAATAAGGATCTGACGGGCCTTGGCCAGCATGCGCTTTTCACCGGCAGACAAAACCTTGTCTTGGTCGCGACGCCAAAGGTCGCGAACAACTTCGGAAACCTTGAGGACATCGCCGGAAGCAAGCTTTTCTAGGTTTGCCTTGTAACGGCGCGACCAGTTGGTTGGCTCTTCGATGAACTCGGCGCGAAGCACTCCGTAAACCTCTTGAACACCTTTTTTGTCGATGACATCTCGAACGCCAACGGCTTCAACGTTTTCGGCTGGAACCTGGATGGTTAGCTTGTTCTTTTCGGTAGCCAAAGCGTTAGTGGTGTCTTCGGAAGCCTTCTGAATGATCTCGAGGGTTAGGTAAAGTTTCTTTTCACCTCGAATGGTTCGGTCGGCTACTTCAATGATCTTCGCTGCTCCGTGGTGAGGATAAACAACGGTTTCGCCAACAACAAACTTCATGTGACTAATTCCCTTCGAAACGTCTAATTTACCACGTTTTGGCGCATAAATAAAGGGTTAGACTATTACCCGTAAAGCAAAAATCCGGAGGAAATTGTGGTTGTTCGTAAGTTTGTAACCGCCGTTGCTGTAGCAACAGCTCTAGTTTTAGGAACAACCGGTTGCAGTCTTTCCCACAACGTCGCAACCATGCAGCATTATGCCCCAAGCGATGGTGCCCAAATAACCGTCGACGGCGTGAAGGGCTTGAACCTCATTTACCTCACCCAAAATGTCACAGACTGGGGCGGCCTTGAGGTCGGAGCCATTATTGGCTCGTTCGTAAATACCACCGACCAGCCGGTGCAAATTCGCCTTCAGTACCAGATCGACGGCTCACAATCCGTTGACGTAATTGCCGCCCAAACTTTCGACTGGGTCAGCGAAATCATCATGCCCGGTCAGAAATACGACCTGGGCTATAACGAAAGCCCCGCCATTTACGGGGTTGCGCTGAACGCCAAGAACTTGGTTGCTAAGCCTGGCGACCTAATTTCGGTTTTTGTTGGAGTGAACGATGCCCAAGGAGTTCAGGTTCTAGTACCTGCCCTGGATGGCGCACTTGAGCAGTACAAAACCTTGGTGGATAACCTAGCCGCTATCGATGAAAACTCGGCGGAGTAAGACTCTAAGCTTCGAACTTATAACCCAAACCGCGCACGGTAATGATGTGCTGTGGCCTGGCCGGATCGGCTTCAACCTTCGAACGAAGACGCTTTACATGCACATCGAGTGTCTTGGTGTCGCCAAAGTAATCGTGACCCCAAACGCGGTCGATGATTTGACCTCGAGTTAGCACTCGGTTCACATTTTCTAGCAGCAGCTCTAGAAGTTCAAACTCCTTGAGCGGCAGGGCCACTTTGTTGCCGTCAACAAAAACCTGGTGGCGATCAACATCCATGGTGACCGATCCGCCAATCAGCATTCCGTCTTGAGTGTCTTTGGCCGAACTCTGAGCCTTCCGACTCAAAACCTTGTTGATTCGCGCCAAAAGTTTTGTTGACGAAGCCAGCTTGGTTACGTAGTCGTCGGCTCCAATTTCCAGGCCAACCACTTCATCGGTTTCCGAGTCTTTGGCGGTCAGCATGATGATTGGCACATCGGAGGTGAGTCGAATGGTCTTGCATACCTCGTTACCGCTGATGCCGGGCAGCATGAGATCGAGAAGAATCAGATCTGGGCTGGAGTCGGCAAAACGAGCTAGCGCCTCGTTGCCATCAACCGCGAAAATAACCTGATGACCTTCTCGTGGCAAGAGACTGCCGAGGCTAAGGCGATACGATTCTTCATCTTCAACAACCAGGATTTTAGCCAAGATCTGCCTTCCGTTTAGTTAACTTCAAGACTTTCTTATCAACCGCAGGTAACCGAAGGGTAAACGTAGAGCCAATTCCAGGTTTAGAAAAAAGTTGCACATCGCCGTGGTGAGTGAGCGCGGCATGCTTCACAATGCTCAATCCAAGGCCTGTTCCACCGGTTTCGCGAGAACGAGATTGATCCACGCGGTAAAAACGCTCGAAGATTCGAGTTAGGTCTTCTTTGGCGATTCCAATGCCCGAGTCTTTAACCCGAATCTCAACCAGGTTGTCGTTGGTCTCCAGAACCACCGCAACCGTGGCGCCGGCATTCGAATAGATGATGGCATTTTCAATCAGGTTTTTCACTGCCACGGTGAGCATTTCGGCATCTCCGATGACTTCGATTCGAGGCTTTTCGGATTCAAATTCAATCGTGACATCGTGCTTTTCCGAACGCCAGCTATTTCTGTCGATGGCTTCCTTCACGACGTCGACGAGGTTTATCTGATTCGAGGTTGCTACCCGAGAGACGCCCTGAATTCTTGACAGCTGGATGATGTCTTGAACCAGCGAACTGAGACGTTTTGATTCTTTTCTGATGTTCTTAACCAGCTTCGGCAAGAGCTCCGGCTGGTCGAGTGAATTCTCCATGGCTTCGGAGAGGAGGCCAACTGCGCCGATCGGAGTTTTTAGCTCGTGAGAAATGTTGGCCATGAAGTCTTTGCGCATTTCATCCAGACGATGGCTTTCGGTTCGATCGTCAACAATCAACAGCACATTTCCATCGCCCAATGATTTGGCTCTGGCGGTGATAAACAGCTTCTCGTCTTTACGGCCGGTAGGAAGCGAGGCCTCGATTGACAGAACCTCTTGGGTTTCCCTGGCTTTCACCGCCAACGTTGACAGTCTCTTATGAACCAAAGTGCGTCCGTCGACCAGACCCAGTGCAATGGCCGCCGTGGTAGCTCGAACCACATAGTTCGTGCCGTTCACGATTAGAGCGGAAGGCCCCAATACTTCCAAGATCTCATTGACACCCTGCATCACAACGTTTTGGGGTTTCGGTTGAGTGACCTTTTTTCTCGGACGAAGCACGAACACCAAGATGACGCCGAAAATACCGAGCGCAATACCGGCTAGAAAAGGTCCCCAAAAGGTTGGCTCCATAACTAAAGACTAGGTGAATCCGCCCGCACTCGTGTTCAGGGTTAGGAAACGGTTTACCCCAAGTTCTCGCGAAATTAACCAAAAGGTGGCAATCTTTCATCTATGCGCGAAGTTTTTCAAACCGAACTCAAAGAAGTTCAGACCCGTCTCATTGAGATAGCCAAAGATTCAACCCACGTGATGGAGTTGGCTTCGGCCGCTTTCCTTACCTCAGATGTCACTCTCGCCGACCAAGCCTTGGCTAGCGCCGATGCCATCAATGAGAAAGCACTGTCGCTAGACGAATCCGTGATCCGCATTCTGGCTCGTCAGTCGCCGGTTTCTCGTGACCTACGCATCCTGGTTTCAGCACTTCGCATTAGCGCATCGCTTGAGCGCATGGGCGCCTTGGCCGGACACATTGCCCAGATTGCGCGTTTCCGTTACCCAGGCTCTGCGGTGCCAAGTGCACTAGCCGACACCTTCAAGGAAATGGGTGAACTCGACATCAGACTTGGCAACAAAGTGGTCAAGCTTCTTGAGAACACCGACCTAGATCTCGCCAAAGAGATTCAAGCGGCCGACGGACGTGTTGACGAGCTTCACCGCAAGGTTTTTGATGTTGTGTTGGGCGACGACTGGAAGGAAAACGCAATGTTCACCGTTGACGTTACTCTGGCCAGCCGTTACCACGAGCGTTTCGCCGACCACGTGGTCGACATCTCGGCCAAGGTTAGTTACCTAACCACCGGCACCTGGAACGAAACCGAGTAATTTACTTCTTGTCGCCTTGCGCTGCCACGGCAGCAGCTCCAGCGGCGGCGGCCTCCGGGTCGAGGTATTGACCTCCGGCAACCAGTGGCTTGAAGTTTTCATCCAACCGATAGACCAGAGGAATTCCGGTAGGAATATTTAGTTCCGCAATTTCGTCATCCGATAGCCCGTCGAGGTGTTTCACAAGTGCACGAAGACTGTTTCCGTGGGCAGTGATCAGAACCGTCTTGCCACCTTTTAGGTCGTTCACAATTTCCTCGTTCCAAAGTGGAAGCATGCGAACCAAAACATCTTTGAGGCACTCGGTCTTCGGAATGTTCGAACCTAGCTCGGCATAACGCTCGTCGTGAGCCTGCGAATACTTATCGTTGTCGTCGATCGGTGGCGGTGGCACGTCAAACGAGCGACGCCAGGTCTGAAACATTTCCGGACCATACTCGGCCAAGGTCTGAGCCTTGTCCTTGCCCTGTAGAGCGCCGTAGTGACGCTCGTTGAGACGCCAGTCGCGCTTCACATCAATCCACACCCGCTCGGCAGCATTTAGGGCGATGTGAGCGGTGTTGATGGCACGCTTTAGCTTGGATGTGTAAACCAAATCTGGCTTCAGGCCAGACTCAGCCAGGAGTTCGCCCGCTCGTTTGGCCTCGGCGCGACCCTGGTCGCTAAGTTCAACGTCTACCCAACCCGTGAACAGGTTTTCCTGATTCCAAACCGAGTTTCCGTGGCGCAACAAAATGACTGTGTATTGAGGTGACATGCCTTCAAGTTTAGTCTTGATAGGTGGCATCAGCTAAAAGGATCGGCAGCGTAACGCGCGGCACAACTAACCCAAACCGGTTACGTCGGGTAGATCGCTTTATCGCCAGCCTGCCGATTGTAAAAGTGAAAAATGCCGTGGTGGTCGACCTTGGTTACGGAGCTTCACCGATAACCGCAATCGAATTGCGCGAGCGTCTGCTGAAAGTAAACCCAACGATTCGAGTGGTTGGGGTAGAGATCGAGAAAGATCGAGTTGCCAGGGGTTTAGAGGTGGCCGAACCAGGTCTAGATTTCCTACTCGGTGGTTTTGAAACCCCGTTACCCACCGGCGTCGAAAAAGCCCACGTGATCAGAGCATTCAACGTTCTTCGCCAATATCACGAACGAGATGTGAAGCCGGCCTGGGATCTAATGGTTTCGAGGCTAAGTGAAAACGGCGTGCTGGTTGAAGGCACCTGCAATGAAATCGGTCGGGTAAGCAGTTGGGTCACGGTAGCCAAAACAGGTCCGATGCTGTTTACCATTTCCCTTCACCTGGGAAGTCTCGAACAACCGAGCATCGTTGCCGAAAGACTTCCTAAGGCACTGATTCACCACAACGTTCCCGGTGAGCGAATTCACGATTATCTCAAGACCCTCGATCAGGCGTGGGCTTCTCACGCACCGCTGGGGACTTTTGGGGCTCTGCAACGTTGGCTGGCCGTTTGTGAAAGTATGACGGCTTCCGGTTGGCCGATTGTGTTGAGTCGCAAGCGTTGGCGCCTCGGCGAAATCACGGTGGATTGGTCGGCGGTTAACCCGAACTAAACCTCTGGGAGTTCCTCGCGAGCATCGTCCTCGCTCATTCCTGTGGCGCAGAGCAGGTCGACCAGCATTGGGCGGAGTAGCAGCAGAACCGATGCCTCACGCAACTGATCAGCGATGCCAAACTTCTTTGGGTCGAGCTGATGAATGACTTCCAGATATCCAGCCCTTGCCGAGAACAGAAAATCTTCGTTTTCGGTGGCCTTCGCCAAATCCGTGGTTGCCTCAAAGATTTGCTCGATCAGGTCGGCCAGATAGGGGCGTTTAACTCCGTCGCGAATCAGGAAGTCGACGCGGCGAACAATCACCCGCAAGTTCCTGGTTGCCAAGTCCATTCCGCGCATCAGACGCAACTGAGCACTGAGGTCGTGGCGCTTCTTTTTGAAAAAAGGTGACAGGCGGGAAATGGAAACGGCGCTATCGAGCGACATTCTCCAGTTATCCACCAACGGCTGAGTTTTGCGAACTTTCACCAAAATCTCGTCGGCCTTTTCCACGTCAACGTCGCGAAGTGCTGAACGAAGTGAATCTAGTGAATCTAAGAACACCGTAAACAGCGCGGCCGCATCCTTTAGAGCCAACCCCTTCGGGTTTCTAGGAATAAGCACGGTGACCAAAAGCGAGGTGACCGCGGCTGTGATTCCATCGAGCGGGCGATCCCATAGGGCATCCGGTAGCGGCAAGATTTGAATGAACATCGCCTGGATGCCAACCGTTAGAGCAAAGCTGGAGCTCTGGGTTACGAAACGAGCGGCCAGTAGGCAGATCAGCAGGGTAACCGCTAACTGCCAAAATCCCTGACCGAACCAGTTCGCCAGAAGTTCGCTACCGACCAAACCGGCCACGATTCCGACCGATGATTCAATAACGCGACGTGGTCTGGCGTCGCGGGTGAAGCCGAGGGTGGTGATGGTTACCGTTACGGCCAAAAGCGGGTTTGAGTGACCCAAAACAAAAAAGGCAAAAGAGTATGACGCCAGTGCTGCGACCACAATTTGGATTGCCGGAGGAATCGATTCGATTACCCTGGCTAGAGCACTTTTGAGCGTCCAGGAAATATTCATCGTCTGGATCGAAGCAGGTTATTGCGCGGCACGGTAACGGTTT
>CAEZUR010000008.1_pt1 | contig 21087 bp, 16 predicted proteins | sample 7264531 | NCBI WGS metagenome assembly CAEZUR01 (sample SAMEA6813835, study PRJEB35770) | uncultured Rhodoluna sp. | biome: Freshwater; feature: Freshwater reservoir; material: water | place: Czech Republic | collected 2016-04-20 | depth 0.5m m | reverse complement strand
GCGGCCAGCGCTGCACTCAGTTTGCTGGTGGTGGGATCGGTTCCCGCTCAGGGTGACACCTGCACTCCTATAAAGAAAGAACTGGCGGCGGCCAAGCTTGGCAGACTTTACGCCTACGCGGTAGATATCACCACTGGCAAAGTTCTAGTCAACGTTCGCTCCAATGAGCAGACTGCTTCGGCTTCGGTAATGAAGACCATCACCGCGGCAGCTGCCATCAAATTCATCATCAAACCCAGACAGGTAGCGGCTGCTTTGCCTTATCGAGCAACCACATCGGTTTTGACCATCCCAGAAGAGCCGGGAACTTTGGTGTTACGCGGAGGGGGAGACCACACCCTAAGCCGAGTTGGCGCATCGTCTTACACAACCTATTACCTTCCGGGCGCTCACCCAGCGAAACTTAGGATCTTGGCCAGTGAAGCGCTCGCGGCTCTGCCGGTGGGCACTGTAATCACCAAAATCGTTCTGGATGACACCTTTTTCAAAGGCCCAACCTGGAACCCGAATTGGTTGGCCTATTCCAGAACCAATGGCGACATTTCACCAATCACCGGGCTAATGGTTGATGCCGGTCGAGTGAACCCAGATCTAACCGACAAGGCTTACAGCGGTGTCAGGGTTTTAGATCCAACAGCGCAGGTTGGCCGTTTCTTCAAAACCAGGTTAGGCGCTGCTGCCAAAGACGCGAAGGTTGTAAAAGGAATAACGCCGGCCACTGCAATCGTCCTAGTTTCCAAAGAATCACAACCAATCGAAAACTGGATTCGTCACGCTCTAAGAATTTCTGACAACTCCGAGACCGAAGTAATTGCCAGGCACACCGAACTTGCCATGGGTTTGCCAAATAACTACAAATCGGTTCAGCGAATGGGTCAACGTTTGTTCGCGAGCATTGGCGTCGACTACAAAAAGCTGGTTATGAAAGATGCCTCCGGTTTGGCATCCACCAATCGGGTTACTCCAAAGCTTCTGGTGGCTCTGATGAGCGCTGCGGCAAATCCGGAGAGCGACATCGCCCAACTTCCAGAACTGATGGCAACCTCGGGGGATGGGGGAACGTTAGGTGGTCGATTCCTCAACTACAACAAAGCCACGAAACGATACGATCTGGTGATTCCCAACGGAAGTATTCGAGCCAAGACCGGATATATCGGAAGCGTTTATAGCCTGGCCGGCTTAGTAACCACCGCCGATGCGCACAAAATCGCGTTCGCAATTTTCGCTGCTTCAGATAAAAAGAGCGGACGCGTCGTTGGTGTTGGAACAAAGACCGCCATCGACGACGTAGTTAAAAAGCTTTACGTTTGCGGGTCTACGCTTTAGGTTTGCGGGATCTGCGGAACAATAACCACGCAACTACTGCCACGCCGACCACTGCCAGCCCAGATCCCACAAACGGCGAGAGGGCATCGAAAGTGTTTGCGGCAGTTTTCGGTTCGCTTGCTGGGGGAGTGGCAATAACCGTTGGTGTTGGTTCCGTGGTTGGAGTATCGGTGGCGCAGGCTGGGGTGGTGTACTCGGTTTCGGCGTTACCAGAAACACTGAAACTGAATTTTCCGCTGATCGGGTGCCCATCTTCGGCCAAAGTTCTCCAAGTTACCTCGTAGTCTCCTTCGGTGGGAAGAAAGGCATTGGTGTAAATGCGATTTTCTTCGACTCCAGAGCAGTCGGCGTGAACTTCGTTCCCAGATGGGTCAACCACCAAGATTTCGGTTGAATTTGCCAGTTCGAGGATTTTGTCGGTGAACTGAACGCTAACCACCTGTTCACCCGGAGCCACGGTTTCACCGGCGGCTGGCGAGGTGCTTTCAACCTCGGTGTGGGCAAAAGACGGGTTGGTTTGGAAGATCAAAAATAGGAATACTGCGAGGACGGCTAAGGCATTTTTCACAGGGCGCATATATGAAGTCTAGGCATGTCTAGGGGCTTGGTTAGACTTGAACGGAAAGTCGCATTGGAGAAATTTTGAGCAACGAAAAACCTAGGTTTGAGTTTCTGAAGCAAACCCTGCTTGGCGCAACCAGCGGCGCTCTCGTGCTCGGTTTAACCATCTGGGGAATTAGCGCAACCGGCACCCCGTCGGGCACTCCAACCGGAACTCCAACCACTACTGCTACCGATACCCCAACCGCAAACCCGGCTGCCTGCTCCGTGAAAGACCAGTCAACCGATGCCAGGCTTGGATCACTTTCGGCTCAGGTTATCGATTTGGCCAGCGGCAAAGTTCTCTACGATAACGGTGGCAAAAATCCTGCCATCACTGCTTCATCGATAAAGCTCGTTACCGCAACGGCTGCCATGCAAGCCCTCGGCCCAAACTTTAGGATCACCACCAAAGTGGTCTACTCGGCAGCAAAACCAGACACGGTTGTGCTGGTGGGAGGGGGCGACCCAACACTTTCGCGGTTGGCAACAGGTTCATCTGTTTATTCTGGAGCTCCTCGCCTGAGCGATTTGGCTCAGCAGGTGAACGACTGGGCGTTGGCCCAGGGCATCACCGAAATCAAGCACCTGGTTATCGACTCAACTCTGATTACCGGATCAACTTGGGAATCTAGCTGGCCAATTGCCGAGCGAACCGGTGGCTACCAGCCGCTGATTACCTCGCTCATGGTCGATGGCGATCGCGCCAACCCCAAGGCGGCCACCTCTGCCAGGAGCACCGATCCAACCGGTCGTGCTGCGCGAGAATTCAAAAAAGCCTTGGGTGCGATTGCTGCTAACGCCGACATCAGTTCTGGAATCGCTGCCAACGGCGCTTCCAAGATTGCCGAAGTGAAGTCGGCCAAACTGCCAACGCTAATCAACTACATGATTTCGGCGAGCGACAACACAATTGCCGAGTATCTGGCCCGTCACGTTGCCATCTCTCAAGGTCTTCCATCAAACCTTGAATCAATTCAGATGGGTTACCAGAAGGCTCTGAACACTATGGGTCTCGACTGGGCTGGCGTGGTAATCAAAGATGGCTCAGGTGAATCTAAAAATGATTTGATCTCACCCGCGTTTTACAACAACCTAATGGCCAAGATCCTAGGCGGCGACGCCAACCTTCAGAGCGTTCTAAAGGGATTGCCAATTTCAGGTAAGTCAGGAACTTTAGCCGGTCGCTTTGGCGGCAAAAACTCGGTTGCTCGCGGTCAAATCTTTGCCAAGACCGGAAGCATCTACCGCGCATATGCCCTGGTTGGCTATCTGAACGCCAAAGACGGTTCTCGTCTCGCCTTTGCCATTCTGGCTTCTGGCTCGGCCACGAACCAGAATACGAAGCTTGCCATTGATAACCTCGCTACCGGTTTTTACAACTGCGGCCTCGAACTATCTAATGACTAAAGCTCTTTTTATAATCGACGTGCAGAACGACTTTTGCGAAGGCGGGTCGTTAGCCGTGGAAGGCGGTGCAGCCGTTGCATCGGGAATTACAAATTATCTCGTTGAACATCAGAACGACTACGACATAGTTATTGCTTCTCGAGACTGGCACGATGCCAATAGCGATAACGGCGGGCACTTTGCTGCCGCCGGAGAAGAACCAGACTTCGTGAATACCTGGCCGGCTCACTGTGTTAGCGACACCGCCGGGGCCGAATACCACCCAAATCTAGACCTCTCGATGATCGACCTCCACATAGAAAAAGGTCAGGGTAAACCTGCCTATTCAATTTTCGAAGGCACCAACCGTGCTGGAGTAACCTTTCCCGAATTAATCACTGAGCTTGAGGTAAACGAAGTAGATATCGTGGGAATCGCAACCGATTATTGCGTTTTAGCCTCGGCACTCGACTCGAAGGCATTCGGTCTTGAAGTTCGGGTGCTTTCACAGCTAACTGTCGGGGTAGCAAAAGACTCAAGTGAATTAGCCTTAACTAAGTTGTCAGCCATTGGCTGCGAGATTATCTAGGAGAAAAATTGTCGCAAACTCTGACCCCTGCCTCAGGAGCCAAATACTGGGTTCGACTCTTCCTGCCTTTTGTGATCACTTTCGCACTCACCGTGCCTGGCCTTTTCCTAGAACTTAGCCACTCGAAGATTAGTCCCGTGGTTGGAATGCTTGCCTTCGGTGGCGCTGTGGTTGCAGGTGCATTCGTCCTCGGTTGGATCAGCGAAGCAGCCGAGCTTGATTTGCGAGGAGGTCTTTCGATTGCCTTACTGGCCGTTATCGCAATTCTTCCCGAATACGTGGTCGACTTTTATTTTGCATATGCAGCCGGTTCTGACCCAACAATGGCCGCCTATGCGTCAGCTAACCTAACCGGAGCCAACCGGCTACTTCTGGGTCTGGGTTGGCCGGCAATGGCATTTTTCGGTTACCTTGCCGTTCGTAAGCTTCGCGACGAAAAAACTGGTCAAAACTTTAAGTTTGGCGTGACTCTCGAAGAGGAATCTCGCGTCGATCTTGCCTTCCTAATAGTTGCATCTTTGGTCGCAGTAATCGTGCCTCTAACCCGCCAGTTCGACATCTTCACCGGTATCACTCTGATTTTTCTATTCGTGCTTTATCTGGTTAGAGTCTCAAAGCAGGACAAAGAAGAACCGGAACTCGAAGGCATCCCAGCCCTGGTCGGGGCTCTTCCAAAGTGGCCTCGCAGAGTCTTCCTCTTCCTCGCTGCGGCTTTTGCAGCGTTCGTAATCATCGTGGTCGCTGAACCTTTTGCCCACTCGCTTATCGAAGCCGGTAAAGAACTAAAAATCGATGAGTTTATTCTGGTGCAGTGGTTTGCCCCACTCGCCTCTGAAGCCCCGGAGTTCATCGTTGCCATTATGTTCGCCCTTAGAGGCAAGCCAGCAATCGGTTTGGCCATCCTAGTTTCAAGCAAGGTCAACCAGTGGACGGCCTTGGCTGGCTCCCTTCCGATCGGTTACGCACTCGGCGGCGGACAAGGCGGGTTGCCAATGGATCCGGTTCAGGTAGAAGAGTTCACACTAACCATTGCCCAAACCGTTTTTGGTGTTGCAATTCTGCTCAGCCTCAGACTCGGCAAACTAGATGCGATAGCGCTCGTGGGGCTCTTTGCGGTAACCCTAGTGTTCCCAAACCCTGACATCAGAATCTGGGTTGCTTACATTTACATTGCCTTAGCCATCCCTTTGCTGGTTTATCGCTATCGCGAACTTGGTCGAACCATAAAAGCGCCTTTCCGCAACACCTTAAACTAGTTGTATGAAGCCCTTACGTGTAGCGATTTTTGGCGCTGGTCCTGCCGGTATTTATGCGGGAAATATTCTGGCCAGTTCCTATGAAAACGTGACTATCGACCTTTTCGATTCGCTACCAGCACCCTATGGATTGATCCGTTACGGAGTGGCTCCGGATCATCCTCGGATCAAGGGAATTGTGAACTCGCTTCACGAGATGCTCGATTCTGGGAAGATCAGCTTTTTCGGAAATGTGGAATTTGGTCGTGACCTAACACTTGAAGATATTCAGCGTCACTATCACGCGGTCATTTTTGCTACCGGAGCCATAAAGGACGCCACCCTCAGTATTCCGGGAGTCGAACTTGATGGCTCGTTTGGAGCCGCCGACTTCGTTTCGTGGTACGACGGCCACCCAGATGTTCCCCGCAGCTGGTCGCTAACCGCGGAGAACGTTGCCGTGCTAGGTAATGGCAACGTGGCACTCGATGTTGCCAGAGTTCTAAGCAAGCAAGCCAACGACATGCTAACCACAGACATCCCGGCCAATGTTTACGAAGGCCTCAAGGAGTCGCGCGTAACCGATGTGCACGTTTTTGGTCGCCGCGGCCCGGCCGACATCAAGTTCACCCCAATCGAACTTCGCGAACTAGGTGAAGTTGAAGATGTTGAGATTGTGCTCTATCCGGAAGATTTCCCCGAAGGATGGTTCAACGAAGACGCCGAAGGTGTTACCAACCAGCACCGAGTGATGGCTCGAGTTCTCCAGTCTTGGCTAGAACGCGATTCCGCGCCAGGCAAGCGTCGCTTACACCTTCACTTCTGGCACCAGCCAAAAGAGATTCTGGGTGAGGGCGGCAAGGTAGTTGGCATGCGTTTTGAGCGCAAGGGTGAAGTGCGCGACTATCAGGTTGAGGCAATCTACCGAGCAATCGGTTACTGGGGCAGCGAACTTACCGATGTTCCCTACGATTCCAGTAAGGGCGTTATTCGAAACATCGACGGCAGAGTGGTCGATGAAAAAGAGAACCAAATTAGTGGCCTTTATGCCACTGGCTGGATCAAGCGTGGGCCAGTAGGTCTGATCGGGCACACTAAGAGCGATGCCATGGAAACAATTGCCAATTTGGTTGCCGATGTTGAAACTTTGCAAGACCCAGCCGAGCCAAAGCTTGAACAGGTACTGGCACTTCTTCAGAACCGCGGAGTTACATATACCGATTGGGCTGGCTGGTTGAAACTCAACGACCACGAGCTGGGTCTAGGGTCCAAATTTGTTGGTCCCGTATCGCGAGAGCGCGTGAAAGTTGTTGACCGATCTGAGCAAGTTGACATCGCTCGTGCCGAGAGTTTCTAAGCTTTCAATCCTGTTGCCGATTGGCAGCAAAACTAAAGGCTAAGAACGCTTTTCAAGTAGTCGGCAACGTCTTCCATTACGCGCTCGTCGATTGAATGGCCCAAACCGTCGTAGGAGTGAATCTCTGCCGTGGTGTGAGCTTTGAGCCAAGTCAATGTTCTTTGAACCGCTTCTGGGCTAATCACATCATCCTGAAGCCCGCGACAGTAAATGACCTTTGGTTTCTCAGTTGCAAGTAATGAATCCGCGGGTTGCACAACATCGAGAGTGAAACCCGCCAAAATTACCGCGGCGGCGACACGTTCCGGTCTGGTGCGAAGTAGTTGCGTTGCCATCAGCCCGCCCTGAGAAAAGCCCAAAACAATCAATTGCGATTTCTCATAAAGGTGGCTATCAACCCAGCGCCAGATCGCTTCGGTGGCCAGTTCAACATCGGGTGAGGGAGGGTTACCAGGGGTAACTCGATTTGCCCACGCGAAAAACCCGTTTCCCAAATCGACCGGAGCTCTGAGTGAGTACCAAGGCAAATTCCCAGGGAGAAAGCGAACCAAGCCTGGCAGATCTTCCTCGTTGGAACCGTATCCGTGTAGCAGAAGCACAATCGGTTTTCCGGTTTCCAGGTTTTCGAGTCGTCCCGAAACGAAGTCGGTAATTGCGAGGCTCATCTAGCCAGATTACGGCGAATATTGACCGAAAACGACACTAAATCTCGTCAAATGGCACTTCTAACGAATGTCTCGAGTTCCCTGTAAATCACTAGTGTTTTTATTGACCTATCAAGCCTTATTGATAGGGGAAAAGTTGAAACTTCACAACGTCTCAATTTCGGTTCGAGTGCTTATTGCAATGGCCCTGAGCTTCATACTTGCCATGGGAAACGTTACTGGCGCATCGGCCGCTGGATCGACTGCACAAACCATCTCTTGGACCACGAATGTGCCAACCCCTAAGTTTGTTGGTGACGCAGATCTCACACCATCGGGCGCAACAGCATCATCTGCTTTAGCCGTGACATACGACGTGACCAACTCTTCCGATATTTGCAGTTTAACAGGAGCCGGAAAAATTCACCTTGATGGCGTTGGAACGTGTACGGTGATGGTGAACCAGGCCGGGGATGGCACATTTGCTGCCGCTCCACAAATTACTAAAACCTTCTACGTGATGCCGGCTGAACAAAAGAATCTGAATGGTCTAACAGTTTGTTTTACCGCTCCATGGACCCATTGTGAAATCAACGGGCTTAGCTATGGTTGGGACTACGCGACGAGCAAGTACACGACATTTGCAAAGACCGGGGAAACCGCAACCATCCTTGCCAACCAGAGCTCCGGAGCGGGCCAGCTCGGAGGAACTGCGGTTGCATATCCGGTGAGCGGAACCGCCACCGGTTTCTACACCAACAGTTCTGGAGCCGCTGAGTCACTCAGCTGCTCGATCTCGGTAACTGGAACCGGTTCTCACTCCGTAATCATCGGAGCAACCAGCCTCAGCGTCTCCGCCTCAAACGGCTCAAGCTCATCCAGCCGTTCTGGAACTATTGCCGCGGGAGCAACTGTCGCAGTATCATCAGTCTTCTCCTGGACTTCGAACTACAGCCAACCGGTTCGTTGGATTTTGCCTTGCACAATCGCAGGACGCAACTTCACCACAGATAGTTTTACCTCTTCAATTCGTCCTTCGATATCATCGATTACACCAAACAACGGGCTCCTCACCGGTGGAATAAACATTGTGATCACCGGCGCTAACTTTGGTGCCACTGGCGCCTCGGTGACGGTAGACGGAGTGAACTGCCCAGTGGTTGGAAGTCACACGGCAACTTCGATTACCTGTACCGTTCCATCGTCAGGCGGTGTTGCAAAACTTGCCAACGTAGTAGTCACTGCAAGCGATGGAACCTCGGGAACAAAGGTTGGCGGCTACTCTTATGAAGCCGCTAGTTATCCCGTGCCAACTAGTACTCTCGCGCCGGTCATCTCCACTTCGGCTGCTTCACCATATGCGGTTGGTAGTGCAATCGCCAGCACCACCGGAACCTGGAACATGAACGGCGACCCAACCACAAGCACAACCGTTCAGTGGCAGGTTTGCGCCACAGCTCAGGCACTACTTTGCACCGATATCAGCGGGGCCACAGGAACTCCATGGTCATCAACTGCCGACGTTGCCGGCAAATACCTTCGCAGCGCCGTCACGGCAACCAACAATGGCGGATCAACCGTTGCCTACTCAAACATCCTTGGCCCATTTGCTAAGGCAGCTCAAAGCATTGCGATCACCGCCATCGCCAGCAAATCGGTAGGTGTTGCAGATTTCTACCCAGCAATCACCTACACTCCGGCCAATCCGGTTCGCGTTGCCACGTTAGGAAGCACAACTACAAATGTTTGTAGCATCGTCGACAACAAGATTCACGTCGTTGCCAACGGAACATGTTCAATTACCGCAGACCTTGCCGAAGGGGACACCTTTACTGCGGCCACTCAGCGGACTGCTTCGTTCCAGGTGGTTGCACCAACCTTCACTGGAGGCACGAACCCTACGGCTCCAAAGTGGAACGTACCTTATAGCTACCAGTACGTTTACTCCAACCCAAACGCCACATTCAGCATTACGAGTGGGGCACTGCCTGCAGGGCTGACCATGTCTAGCTCGGGCCTCATTACCGGAACGACCTTAGAGCAGCCGTTAGTTACTCCTTACAATTTCACGGTGAGTGCTACTGACGCCAGCGGAACTCAGGCGGTAGATAGTACCTTTACCATTGCCAAGGGAACCTTGAGGATTGTTTCATCTGGCGTGCACAGTTTTGTGTCGTCAAATGGAAACCTTTACGCGACCGTTGATACAGCAGCCAATCCTGGAGCCATCGTGCAAAATGGCACTCAGCCGGTCACTCCTCTTGGCCAGGAAGTAGGTTGGTGGTGGTTCACCACGAACACCGCCGACATCTGTGAAGTAACCCGAGGCGGATTGATCACGGTGAAAACCGGGGGATTCTGTAACCTATCGCTCAACACGGATGCACCGAGCTGGACCGCAGGGTTGCTCTTCTCTGATATTTGGACACAGAACGTTCCCGCTCCAAAGCCAAAGAAGTCAAATACCATTACCTTTGCTCAACCAGCTGCGGTAGCCAGGGCAACAGCCGACTTCACGCCGGTGGCATCGGCAACTTCGGGAGTTGCACCGACCTTCACCTCTAGCACTCCTGCAGTTTGTACCATCGTGGCAGGCAAGGTGCACTTAGTCTCTACCGGCACCTGCACCATTGCGGCTGCCGGAGCTGGAAGTGCCACTTTCAACTCGGCCGCCGCGGTTACTAGATCGTTCGAGGTTCTGCCTTCACCAGATGCACCAACAATTACTGCGGCAACCGCGGTTGGTGCCGCTGGTTCAAGCGCCCTAGTTACCTTCACCCCGGGGCCGTTGAACGGCTGGACCCTTACCGGTTATCAGGTGTCTGCAACGCCCGCCAATGGAACTTTCGGATTCCCGGCAACGGTCTCGTGCCCAACCGCTGGTGTGGCTTGTGTGGTGCCTGGTCTAACCCCTGGCGTGCAATACACATTCGTAGCCTCGACCCTGGCATCGAATGGACCGGCAACCGCAAAGGTGAACTCACTTCCATCGTCACCCGTCTTGGTGTTGTTGCCGCAGACCATCGAACTTCTAACACCCGGGGTAAAGCGACCTGATGCTGGATCTTTCCCACTTTTCCCAGCGTCAGATGTAGGCGACTCAATTAAGCCGGTGGTTACTTCGAGCACTCCTTCGGTTTGTACTGTTGATGCACATAACATCGTGACGATTGTGGGAGCTGGCACCTGCACGGTTACCGCCAACAGCGATGCGGTAACCTCGAGAGGCGCAAGTTTTGGTGCTGCGGCTCCGGTGACGGTGAGTTTCTCAGTGTCGGCTACGGCTCCGGCTGTTACAACCATTTCACCCTTAGCTGGAGCGCAAGTTGGAGTGGCGGTTGCCATTGTCAACACGGCTGCGGCCGGCAGCGCGGTAATCCCAGCCACTGCGGGAACCTGGTCGGCCACGGGTCTGCCCCAAGGCTTGGTCATCGACACCAAATCCGGAAAGATCACCGGAACACCTTTGGCTCCTGGAGTCTACGACCGCATTTTGGTAACCGTGAAAGATAAGGCGGGCGTGATTGCGTCGAAGCCACTTTCACTAACCGTTTCGGCTGCTCCTGGCATCGTTGGGCCAAGCACCGTTGCCGTGGTCGCAGGGGTCGAGGCCGTTGTAAATGTTTTGACAGCCCTTCCTGGCACTGCAACGATTCCATCGACTGGCGCCTGGGCGGTTACCGCAGGTACTCTTCCTGCAGGACTCACCCTAAACCCAAATACTGGCGTGGTAACTGGAACCCCAACCGGAGTGGTTGGCAAGGTCACGGTAACCATCACACTCACCGACTCAGCACCGCTGACCGCAAACAAGGTTCTAATCTTTGACGTGGCTGCGGCACCAACCATCGCTGGTTCGAATGCCACTGAAACTATCAACGCAGTTGCTGGAAAGGCTCTAGTTCCCGCAGTAGTTCCAGCGGTTACCCCTGGTACCGCCGGTAAGCCTGCCAAGGGTGCCTGGACCTTCGTGCCAATTGCACCAAGCGCAGCGTTACCAGACGGCCTTGTGTTCAACCCAGACACCGGAGCCATCTCTGGCACTCCAACCGTTGCTGGTAACTACACCTTCGATGCAGTGTTCACCGACGGCAAGAGTTTGAAAGCAACTAAGCGTTACAACCTGGTAGCAGCGAATCCGCCAAGCATCAACACTTCCTTGATGTTGCCGGTTTACACCATCGGAACATCGCCTGCGCTGAACGTTTCACAGGTAAAGGCGGCTGGAACGGCAACCATCCCCGCTGCAGGCGCTTGGACTGAAGTGGGTAACGCGCTGGCTGGTCTTGGTTTGGCTCTAAATGCCGACACCGGAGCCATCACAGGCACTCCAAAGACGGCGATAACCAAAGACCTAAAGTTCACGGTGAAACTAACCGACTCGGCAGGGCTCACCGATCAGGTGACCTTCACTTTGCCGGTTATCAAGCCAGGCACCAATAAGACCACATTGAACCTGCCGGTGGAAATTGCTGGCGGAACCCTAATCACCGATACCTTGTTCGACCTAACGTCACCTGCAGCTGGCGCATCATCGATGAGTCTGCCGATAACGTATTCGGTCACCGCAACCTCGATCACGTCTTGCTTTATCGACGTCGACAAGAAGCTACACATCATTGGAACCGGTGTTTGTGGTGTTACTGCGACCAGCGGAACTGCGGCAGCTAAGAACGTTTCGTCGGCTACTCAGGCTTTCAATGTCTTGAAGGCTTCGCAGGTACTCACCGTGACCGCTCCAGGTCAGGTGATTGAGGGCAGCGACCCTGAAGCCACGGCAGATGAGGCAACCGACGACCCAGCTGGGTTTAAAATCTCGGCCACTCTAAGTTCCGAACTCGATCCAGTCTTTACCGTAATCCCTGCGAAGAACCCAAACGGTTCAGACCGTGACCCAAACTGCACGGTTGATGAAACAGGAACCGTATCTTGGCTCTACGACATGCTCTTGACTGCTACTAGCCCAGGCTATGACGTAAATGGAAACAAGTGTCGAGTTGCAATTTCTCACCCGGGTGACAGGAACTACGGGGCTGTCGAAACCCAATACCTAGATTTGTCAATAGTGCATGTTACTCCTTCTGCCGTTAGCGATGATGACGCAGAACAGCCACCTGTTTCAGTCGGACTCCCGAGAACTGGCGGGAGCATTATGAAGGGTGGCAATGGTTTCACTGTCAAGGTGACTCCAACCGGCGTAACCGTTAAGCCGAAATCAGTTGGAAAGTGGATTGGCCCTATAACTGCGGATATCAAGATTGAGTACACGAAGAACGGGGAAACGCTGTCGCAGTCTTGTTTCACTGCTTTCGGTATCGCAATCAAAGACTCTAAGGGCAAAATCGTTACCAACCCTGCTCTCGAAACTAAAGCAGCGATTGCCGCCCTCACCAAGCCTTATCGAGCTATGACCAAAAACGGACCCAAGGGCTACCTATCCGATAAGGTTTTCTCGAATTCGATCACTTGTGCATTGAACAAGGACGCGGTTGCTTTCTTTAAGGCCGGCGGGCAAATCAAGGCAACTGCGGTGGTAATCCGTGACCGTCGTTGGCCAACCACCTACAAACGCCAGAAACTAACCGGAGAAGCAATTACTCCCACAATCATTAACTGGAACCTGACGGTCGGATAGCTTTAAGCAAAGAAATCGACCCTAACCACCACTTAGGTTAGGGTCGATTTCTTTTACGGTTGGTTCAGTTTTAGGTGGCGTTCCCTCAGCGCCAAAAACAGCGGAAACACGAACGCGATAGCGGTGATTCCCGAAAGCACAACAAGGATCCAGGTTCGCTTCATGCCGATTCGAGAGCTTTCGGCGAACATGAAAAACACGCAAGCGAATGCCACAATGCCAAGGTCAAAAGTGGCCACTAGGTCAACTGCAGTGGCCGTCCAAGCCAAACCGTAGTCTTGCCCGCCCATAACCGCGAGGTAGTTGAAAATCCACGCGGTAATCAATCCAGCCGCAGCTAGACCTAGGTAAATCCAAAACAAGACGGAGTTTTTCATCTTTAGCTCAGCAGCGCTAGCGCTAGAGCCACGAAGATTCCCACGAAAATAATCGGAGTTAGGTACTTGGCAACATGAAGCCAAGGGGATGTCTTGGCAATGGTGGCGGAGATGCGGCTGCCTGACCTTAGCGACGCAATGTCGACTGCAATGGCCTGCGCTTCGTGAGCGGCCGAAAACTCAACGAGAGCACCCAAGATGCCTGATGCCAACAGGATTCCAAGCACACCCCAAATCGTGTAGGTGCCTGCTTCCCGAACCGCCGGCACTAGACCGGCAGTGGTAATCAGCAGAAAGGTGGGTGCTAGTTGGGCAAAGACCAGCTGGTTTCGGGATTTGTTCCAGAGTTGGATAAGTTCTTGCTCGTTCAATTTATTGCCTTTCGGTTTCTCTAATTCAAGCATTTTTGTTAGGAGCCCGCGAGTTAGGCTGAATCATGCGCAAATTCGTCACGGTGGTTTTAGTCCTAGTAGTGGCTTTAGTCGGTTTCACCAATCCGACCTCACCATCGGTTGAAACGGCAGCCGCGGTGACCACCGGACGGCCACTTCCCAGCTGGGCTAAGAGCGCAAGCATTTATGAAGTCAACATTCGCAGCTTCACCACTGCCGGTACTTTCAAGGCTTTCAAAGCTCATCTTCCTAGGCTGAAGAAGCTTGGGGTCAAGATCCTGTGGCTCATGCCGATTCACCCGATTTCCGAAACGAAGAGGATTGGAAGCCTGGGTTCGCCCTACGCGGTGGCCAATTACAAACAAGTGAACCCGGACATGGGAACTAATGCCGACTTTTTGTCTCTGGTTAAGGCCGCGCACGCTTCCGGCTTCAAAGTTGTGCTCGACTGGGTTGCCAACCACACCGGCTGGGACAACGTTTGGATGAGCAATCCGAGTTGGTACACCAGAAACAATGCCGGGGTAATCCAGCCTCCGAACCAAGACTGGCTCGATGTTGCCGACCTGAACTACAGCAATGCCGACATGCGCGCGGCGATGCTCGATGCCATGAAGTACTGGGTGACCACCTTCGACATCGACGGCTTTCGCTGCGACTATGCCAACGGTGTTCCCACTGCCGCCTGGGAGGAAGCTGCCAGACAGCTTGATGCAATCAAACCGATGTTTATGTTGGCTGAGAGCGAAGGGGTTGCCGACGAGCTTAACTCCGCTTTCAACGCCAACTACTCATGGAGCCTGCTCTCGCGCCTAAACAGCGTTGCTAATACAAGCGATCCTGATGCTTCCTATCTAACCTCAACGTTGGATAGCCTGACCTACACCTATGAAAACGGATCATTTCCAGTTACCTTCATCACCAATCACGACCAGAACTCTTGGAATGGCACCGAATACGAGCGACTTCACGGTTTTGTGAACCGCTTCTCGGCTCTTTACTTCACAGTGCCAGGAATGCCTCTGATCTATTCAGGTCAAGAAGTAGGTTTCAAACGCCGTCTTCAATTCTTCGACAAAGATTCCATCACCTGGCCGAAGTCGTCGTCGATGACTACCTTTTACACGAAACTGGTTTCCCTGAAGACCAAGAACCCTGCCCTTTGGAACGGTTCAGCCGGGGGAGAGCTCGTTCAGTATGACGGCACCAATGCCAAGGTACTCACCTACAGCCGCCAGAAGGGCTCCAGCAAGGTTGTGGTTGCCATCAACCTTGGTGCTTCGAAGGCTAAGACCACCATTGATACCGGTAGCGCATTCAAGGGTTTCTACTACGACTACAGCACTGGTAAAAAGTTCAAGGTCACATCAAGCCGAATGACCATTTCGGTCCCCGCAAGCGGCTTTGTGATTTACTCGACCGCACTCGTCAAGTAATCCTCAACGGATATTTCGTAGATCAGTTCAAGCCCGTCTTCTTCGTCGATTTGTTCGCCCACTAGCGGGAAACCAAACTTTTTGATGATTGCAATCGACGGCAGGTTTTCCGGGCTAACGGTGTAGCGGAGGAATTTAACATCTGCTTGGGTAGCCGCCCAATCCCACATTCCACTCAACGCTTCCGTGGCAAAACCCTGACCCTGTTCTGTTTGAGCTATTCCCAAACCAATTTCGACCATGCCGCGTTCATCGGGCCCGCCGTGAAATGAAATACTGCCAACCCCAACGTTTCGCCCACGATCAACAATCATTCTGAAATACCAGCGAATGTTTTCTGGCACGTTTCGAACGTCGGCAATGCGGTTGGCTCGAGGCAGATTCTCTCCCGATAGAACTCCGTAGGGATTTACAAACGTCCTCTGGCGAAAAACCTCGGGGTCACTTCCCAGTTCAAAAAGCTCTTCTGCAGTTAGGCAGTAAAGGTCTAACCGTTCGGTTCGAATGAGTTTGAAATCTTGAGACATTAGTCGTGAAGAAACATCTTTCCAGCAACCTTTATCACAGCGGCCTGCGGCAGCAAACGCGTTGCCTTGGCCATGAAACTATTTTGAGCCCCAACAATAATCGATGGTTTCGAAGATTTTGAATCCAGTGCTTTGAATGTTGCTTTCACCACATCACTCACCGGAGCCAATCCGCTGGCGGGGCTCACCTTAAAACCCTCATCAAAGAACTCGGTGGCGGTAGCGCCGGGGTTCACGGTCAGCACGCGCACGTTGGTGCCAACTGTTTCACCCCAGAGCGCTTCGGTGAACGAGCGAACAAAGGCTTTGGTTGCGGCGTAAACGGCCATTCCGGGCACAGGCTGGAACGAAGCCGTGCTGGCAATGTTCACAATCACGCCGTAGTCGCGCGAAAGCATTCCTGGCAAAACCGCAGCCGAGAGGTCAACCAGCGTGGCCACGTTTAGCACGATCTCTTGCTGAATCTTTTTGCGGTCTTCCTTAGCAACCCTTGCGTTGGTCCCAAAGCCAGCATTGTTGATCAGAATGTCGGCTTGAAGTTTTTGGCGGCCTAGTTCGTCCATGAGTTTTTGGCCGGCGTCGAGCGTTGAAAGATCGAGTGCCACGGTGGCAACCGAAACGTTCGATTCTGCCTTAATGTCGGCTGCAATCTTGTTGAGAGAATCAATTCTTCGTGCCACCAAAACTAGGTTGGCACCGCGCTTGGCAAACTCGTGGGCGTAGGCCAGACCAATGCCCGAACTAGCTCCGGTGACCACTGCTGTTTTCCCTCTAAAGTTCATTTCAATCTCCCGTTTTTGCCTAGATGTCTACTATGACACGGACAAAGAGACATGGGCTCGGCTGAGTCAGTTGATTCGCTTTCAAAGCGCTGACCCAAGCTTTTTGTCCGCTCGGATCAACCGCTTGAGCAATTCGTGGCCTGCGATTGCGCAAGCTTGAGTTGCCTTCCTTCTATCTCTGTAATTCATGTTCTCGTTTTCGGCTAAACGTGCAAACTCATGAATCCAACGATTTCTGGAGTGTATCCATTTTTCAAATTCATCAACCAGCGAATGGTCATCGATAAATTGAATTTTCAAGATTTTGAATTCTTTGATGGTTGCCGCTAGTTCACGGAATACCAATTCTTTTCCGGTAGCGCGACTCAAAATACTTTCGAATCTATCCGTCGATACCGAATCAATCAAAGCGATAGCTTCTAGGAAAAATCCCATCTGTATAGCCTGTTTGATTTTGAAATGAGTCACCTTGAGAAGTTGATGCCTCAGCTCGCGAACATCTTCCGAGGTTTTGGCGCGACTTCGTCTCCAAGCTTGCATTTTGGGCTATGAAACTTTCTTCACACCACTTGTTTTTGAGACACTGACATAACCTGGTTTAGTCGCGGTCACACGAATCGAAAGTTTTCGATTTTTTGCGGAAGTCGGAATCTTCAACGTAGCTTTGGTTGCCTTAGATATCGGCTTCCCGTCCAATAACCATTGATAGCTTACGTTGGGGTTCTCTAGCCAAACACCGGTGACACCGGTGACAGTTTTTCCGACCTTCATGGTTCCCGTGATGCTTGGAATTGGCGGAGACGCAAAAGACCTCAGTGTAATTTTTGACGAATATGGGGTTATCAGTGTCACAGTATCGTGGCCTAACTTTGTCGCGCGCAGTGTCAGTCGAATTCGTTTTCCAACGTCAGCCACCGCTACAACGTAGTTTTGACTCCTACCTAGCACTGAACTTGACCCCTCTCGCTGCCATGCGTAATCCAGCGTTACAGTTGGGTCCCAGAAATAAGGCGCCGCGGATAGACTTTCGCCAAACTTCGCAGCGCCAATCACAGTCAAACTAGTAGGTGCAGATATTTTTCCTCCTGTAACCATTTGTGTAGGGGCGCTCTCAGTAAAGTGCGTTAGAAAGCCCACCTTTGAAGCTTCGACCTTTAGGGACAGTCTTGTTCCTGCGACCTCATTTGAAACTAAGTAACGGTCGTCAGTCGCGCTTTCAATTTCAACTCCATCTGATAACCACTGATAGGAGAGGCTCACTCCGCTATCCCATAGACCTGAATTAGCCAACAAGATGGAGCCCACCCGAGGGTCTCCAGCTACTACTGGAACCGATTTTCTCGTCTGCCATCGGTTCAAAACAGTAGGACTTGGAACTAAGACTTCCTCATCCGTTCCTGTTCCCACACCAGGGCCAAACCCCCAACCTTTGGTAGCCCCTTGGGTTGTCACAACAAACATTCCGCTTAGCCCCGCATAAATTTGCTGAATGTCGCCAGTACCACTGATCTGTACAGGTTCAGATTTCCCTGGTTCCTGGGGTGAACTTCCATCTCCGAGGGGTCCGCCACCCCAACACCACAACGTTCCGTCTGATTTAATCACACAACTTTTTGAGCCTCCGACGATTAGATCTTTGATGTTGTATAGACCTTCAACTGTTCGAGGTTCGAGAACATTTTGAAGCGAAGCGAAGCCGGATTGATATTCGTAGTTAGATCCCCAACACTTGACTGTTCGAGTTATGGTGAGAGAACACATGTGATTGCCTCCACCAGCAACTTTTATGGCTGGGAACAGGCTAGTCATGTAGCTGGGGGTTGATGCATTCTCAGTAGTACCGTTTCCCAGTTCGCCGTTGTAGTTGTAGCCCCAGCAACGGACGGAACCGTCGTAAGTTAAAACGCAAGTTGTTCCCGATGTGAGAGAAACGTCAACTACTCCACTGATATTTTCAACCTCTATGGCGTTTATTCGCTCGATTTGAGTGCCGTCCCCCAGCTGGCCACCAAAGTTAGCACCCCAGCAAGAGATAGCACCACCTGCCAACAAAGCGCAGTTATGCGTTCCACCTTGCCCCAGCATAATCGCGTCCTCAACGCCTTCTACCAACTCAGGACTCAAGATAGCTTGCTCGATGCCATCGGAAAAAAGTTGGATTCCCCAACATTTGACAGTGCCGTCCTCAAGGGCCGCACAACTTGATCGGTCACTTGTGGATAGTGATACTACGCCGTCCAAATCCTTTACTGTTTCTGGCTTGGGGTTCGGATTATATGCAGCTTCAATTGTTCCATTCCCTATTTCTCCATAGCGATTCCGCCCAATACATTGAGCAGAACCACCGATTTGAGCAACGCAAGTGTGCCAAAAATTCGAATAAACGCCTACAGGCTGCTCACCACGAGTCCCATCGAAAGTTCCTTTCGCCGTTCGCGCTATCGGAAGTGAGAATCGGACCTTTGCAACGCCGCCAGATTCACCGACCGCTCGAACTGTCACTGATCTGAGATAGTCCTTGGCTTGAAGTTGGTAGGATGTCGAATTTGCACCTGGGATTGGCTGGAAGTCTCGCAGCCACTGAATTTCTGGTGCACTGTCCCAAGCGTTGGTGTCCTGCAGTTGAAGGACCTGACCAACTTCACGATTGCCCGTTACTGATAAGGGCCCCTCTTCGGCATAAGCCTGATTAGGGACACTCAAGACCGCAAAAATCATAGAAAACGCCACTAGTACGTTTGCGAATTTGAATCGATGCATTTTTCCCCCAACGAGTTTTTCCGGAAACTGCTGTAGCCCCATTCTAAGTATTCATTCTTGAGAATGTGAAGTGCTCACGTTCGCGAACCTCCAGTTGACTTGGTGAACAATCTGCGGCGCCAGGTGCTAAAAAGTTGGCTCAAGGATTAGGCTCGGCTCATGGAACGTATCGAGAAGCCAGCCTTTGTGGCAGCAATCATTGGACCAATTCAGAGCGTGCTCGGCTGGACCATAGCGGGGGCACTGTGGGTTGGCTACGACCCCGTAAAGCAAACAATCAGTGATCTCGCTGCCAACGAATCGCCGGTTCAGGGCATCATGTCTGCTTTCTTCGTGCTCGGGGGCATTCTCACGCTTATTGCCGCTGTTTATGCCAAGACCTTTGCTATGCCAGGACGCGTGGCGCTATTCGTCGCTGCAATTTGCACCTTTGGGCTTACGATTTTCCCAACTCCGCTCGTTGGCTATTCTCTGTGGCATCGAATTTTTGCAATTTCGTCGTTTGTGCTCTCCGCTGGATGGCACCTGTTTGCCATGAGAACTCGCAAAGATGCGCCTTGGATTTTGAAACCGCCAGCCGCGATTATCGGAACTGCGCTGCAAACAGCTCTCGCACTTTGGTTCCTGAGCACCTGGACTGACCCAAACGCCACGGATGTAGGCGTGTGGGAACGAGTTGTTGCCGTTAGTCAGTCGCTCTATGTATCGGTAGTAGTGATCGTGATTTACCTAGGGCAGCGGTCTAAAGGTACTTCACTTTGAACCACCAGATGTAGGCAACGGCTTTAGCTTGCCCGCCAACGACTCTCGCGGTGATCTTGGCTGAACCTCGATAAAACTTCAGGTTCGTTAGATAAACGGTGACCAATCCCTTGCTGTTTGAAACAGTGTTAACGTCAGAGAGATTTTCTCCAATTCCTGTGAATGAGAACTTCACTCGAACGCCGGCAGATGGCTTTCCGTTATCGGTAACTAGGAATTGGGTAACCCCAGCCGCGCCAGCAATCCCTCGGATGTTCTTGAGCACTGCGGAGATTTTATTGGTTGGCATTCGGAAGTTAACCATTCCGTCAGCCGACTCGGTGATGTTTGGCCCAGCCAGCACCTTGTATTTGAAGTGCCCTGCGGTGGTGGCATTGCTCAAGATCAGCGGAATTGTTGCTATCGAATTTTCATCCAGCACGAAGAAACAGGTGTGGCTGTTACCCCCAAGAGTTTGGTGGTCACAAGCGGTTGAAGAAACACCGGCTGGACCAGAGACCAGCTCAAGCCCAACCCCACCGACGAAATCGAAGAAGTTGATTTGGGCAAACTTGCCAGCCTGCGCCGCCGTTCCGGTGAACTTTAAAGTTACCTTCTGGGCTTGGGTTGAAAGTAAATAGCCAGCGCCGTTTGCCTTGGCTCCGCCGCCACTTATGGTTACTGCGGAAAGTGTTGGCGAGGTAATCCAGGTGTCAACAATGGCATGAGCGGGAGTTGCCACCATAGCCAAAGTTACGGTCATCAGAATTGTTATAAGTTTGCGCATAATTTTTCTTTCGGTCATTTGACCGCGCGCACACACGTTTAGGTAAGAGTAACAGGCTAAAGCCTAGAAGGAAGTACTTGGCAGATCGCGCTCTTGATTGGTGACTCCGGAAATCATTCGAGCAACAACGTCTTGAACACTCTTACCTTGGCCAAAGTTCGGGGCTGTTCCGAAAATTGCCCGCGAAGCCAAACCGGATTCGGTGTGACCAGGTCTAGCGTCGATCCAACTCACACCAGCCTTACGAAGCTCTTTGGCAGCCGCTTGAGCAAAGCCCAGTAGTGCGGTTTTGCTGGCCGAGTAAGAGGCTAGACCTGCCATTGGCATCTCGGAGATAACTCCACTGATCGAAAGCACGAAGGGTTCACGCTCAGAGTTTGCCGACTCCACCAGCTTCGGCAGCAGAGCGGTAGTGATTTGAATCTGACCAGAAGCATTCACCTGCATCAGGCGGCTGGTGACGTTCGACGGGGTGTCGGCAATAGAGCCGAATGCAACCAGCCCAGCGGC
>CAEZUR010000007.1_pt1 | contig 21285 bp, 22 predicted proteins | sample 7264531 | NCBI WGS metagenome assembly CAEZUR01 (sample SAMEA6813835, study PRJEB35770) | uncultured Rhodoluna sp. | biome: Freshwater; feature: Freshwater reservoir; material: water | place: Czech Republic | collected 2016-04-20 | depth 0.5m m | reverse complement strand
CCTTGCGAGTGGTCGAGGCAGCTCCGCCGCCGAAACCAACCAGAACGCCAGCAGCGCCGGTGCGCATTAGGTGAAGAGCTGCGGTGTAGGTGGCAGCTCCGCCAACAATTACCGGCACGTCAAGTTCGTAGATGAACTGTTTCAGATTTAGCGCCTCTTCAGACTTCGAAACGTGTTCCGCCGAAACGGTGGTTCCGCGAATAACAAAAAGGTCGACTCCGGCCTTCACCACGGTTTCGTGGAACTCCACGGTTCGCTGAGGTGAAAGCGCTCCGGCCACGGTTACCCCGGAATCGCGAATCTGGGCTAGGCGTTCACGAATAAGTTCTGCCTTGATTGGCTCGGAGTAAAGCTGCTGCATGCTTGCGGTAGCCGCTTCAGGTGTTAGCTTGGCGATCTCATTTAGTTGCTGCGTTGGGTTCTCGTAGCGAGTCCAGAGACCTTCTAGGTCGAGCACGCCCAAGCCACCGAGCTTGCCGATGGCAATTGCGGTCTCTGGCGAGACCACCGAGTCCATTGGCGCTGCCAGCACTGGCAAACCAAATGAGTAGGCGTCGATGTTCCAGGTGGTGGAAACATCCTTCGGGTCACGGGTTCGGCGCGAAGGCACCACGGCCACGTCGTCGAACGCCCAACTACGGTGAGCGCGCTTGTTACGACCAATCTCGATTTCAGTCAAAGTATTTTCCTATCGGCCCATGTAGTTCGGAGCTTCGGCGATCATCTGCACATCGTGCGGGTGAGATTCTTTTAGTCCGGCCGCGGTGATGCGAACGAACTTACCCTTCGCCTGAAGTTCCTCGATGGTTTCGGAACCAACGTAACCCATCGAAGCACGAAGACCACCAACCAGTTGGTGAACCACGGTCTGCACGGTACCGCGGTAAGGAACCTGACCTTCAATTCCTTCTGGAACTAACTTGTCCTCGCGAAGCACGTCGTCTTGGAAGTATCGGTCTTTCGAGTAGCTCTTGGCTTCGCCGCGCGACTGCATGGCTCCGAGCGAGCCCATGCCGCGGTAGGTCTTGTATTGCTTGCCACCAACGAAAGTGATGTCGCCAGGAGCCTCATCGGTTCCGGCTAGCAGCGAGCCAAGCATTACTGCGTTCGCTCCGGCCACCAAAGCCTTGGCGATATCGCCGGAGTACTGAAGCCCGCCATCGGCGATCACTGGCACACCGGCTGGTTTACAGGCGAGTGATGCTTCGTAAACTGCGGTTACCTGGGGCACGCCAACTCCGGCTACCACGCGGGTGGTGCAGATTGAACCCGGGCCAACCCCAACCTTCACGCCATCGGCGCCGGCGTCGACCAGAGCTTTTGCGCCTTCGCGAGTGGCAACATTGCCACCAATGACGTCGACGTTTTTGGCAAAGGGCTCGGCCTTAATCTTCGCTACCATTTCGAGCACGGCACTGTTGTGTCCGTGGGCGGTGTCGACCACGAGGATATCTACCCCGGCGTCGATGAGCGCCATGGCTCGTTCCCAAGCGTCGTTGCCAACACCAACGGCAGCGGCCACCAGAAGGCGTCCTGATGAATCTTTCGAAGCCAGAGGATACTTATCGCTCTTGTCGAAGTCTTTAACGGTGATCAAACCCGAGAGGCGTCCGTTGTCGTCTATAAGAGGTAGCTTTTCGATTCGGTGCTGAGCAAAAAGGGCAATCGCCTCGTTTGGATTGATGCCGGTCTTCGCGGTGATTAGTGGCATCGGGGTCATGATGTCTTTCACCAAGGTGGTTGGACGCTGAACTTCTAGAACGAAGCGCATGTCTCGATTGGTGACAATTCCAAGCAGGATGCCGTCTTCGTCGACCACTGGAAGACCGGATACGCGGTAACGACCGCAAAGTTCGTCGACTTCTTCAATTGTGGCCAGCGGGTGGGTGGTGAGCGGGTGGGTAATCATTCCGGCTTCGGAACGCTTCACCATGTCTACGGCCTGAGCTTGGCGCTCTAGCGAAAGATTGCGGTGCAGTACGCCGATTCCACCCTGACGAGCCATCGCGATGGCCATTCGAGCCTCGGTAACGGTGTCCATAGCCGACGAAAGCAGGGGAACATTGATCTCCACGCGCTTGGTGAGACGGGTCTTAGTGATCACGCCGCTCGGCACGATGTTTGATTCGCCAGGCAAAAGCAACACATCGTCGTAGGTTAAGCCGACAAAACCAAAGGGGTCGTTCTGGGTCATCTGCTAATTCTACCCGTGCAACAAGTATGTTTCTATCGGTCAAATTTGGGTAAAAGCCAAATCGAAACCTAGTAAAGTTGCGATTTAGATACGCAACGAAGCAATTGGTTGCGGTTATGACCGAGAGGTTCAGTTTGTACCAGTTGAAGATGTTGCGTTTGAAGCGAATAGGGCTGTTTTTCGCAGCTCTAATCGTATTTCTCACCGCACTTGCCGGCAGTGCACCGGCGCAGGCCCAGACTCTGAATTCCGGGGTTTCCATCCACACCGAAGACAAAACAGTGAGTGAACTCACCATCATTGGCACGGTTAAAAACGATGGTAAAGGAGTTCCTGGGGTCAAACTTCATGTCACCGGGCCAGGCGTTGACGAAATTGTGACCACCGACGAAAACGGTAAGTGGCAACTAGTGGTAACAACCAAGGCAAAATACGAAGTTGAAATCGACATAAAGTCGCTACCGACCGGTGTAACTTTGCGCGACCCTGACACCACCGTTCGCATTGCCGATGTATCGGTTACCGACAAAGCAGCGGTTCTGTTCCCGCTCGGCAAGAGCACTCGAGTGGTTCAGTCTTTCTGGGATCAGTTGACCATTCGCCTCTTTGCCGGTTTAAACCTCGGTTTGCTGCTTGCGGTTTCAGCCATCGGAATCTCGCTTATCTTCGGAACCACCGGACTCAACAACTTTGCTCACGGAGAGATGGTTACCTTTGGAGCTCTGACCGGCTGGCTACTTGCCATAGTTTTCCAGTTACCTTTGGTGCTAGCCGGAGTGATTACCGTTATTGCCTCCGGAGCATTCGGTTACCTGCAAGACACGGCTGTTTGGAGGCCGCTTCGCAAACGTCGGGTTGGGCTAAACCAGATGATGATCGTTTCCATCGGTTTTGCAATTTTCTTGCGCTACATCCTGCTAATGATTTTCGGCGGTGAGACCAAGGTTCTTTCGGGTGAATACGAAGCAGTAAAGTTTGGCCCAATCAACACCACGGTGACTTCTATCTGGTCGATGCTCCTAGCAACTATTACCCTGGCTGCTGTGGCGCTATTCCTCACTCGCACCAGAATCGGTAAAGCAACCCGTGCGGTTTCAGATAACTCGGCTTTGGCTGCGGCATCGGGTATCGACGTTGAGCTAATCATCCGAATCGTTTGGGTAGTTGCTGGTGCACTCACCGGGCTTTCGGGCCTGTTCTACGGTCTTCAGTTCCAAGCCACCTTCCAAACCGGTTCGCAGATCCTTCTACTGCTATTCGCCGCGGTTACTCTGGGTGGTCTGGGTACCGCCCTAGGAGCCACAGTCGGTGCACTAATCATCGGTTTTGTGGTTGAGCTTTCGTCATTGGTTCTGCCGGTTGACCTCAAATACGCGGCTGCTCTGGTCATCCTGATTCTGGTACTGCTAGTTCGCCCTCAGGGTGTTCTTGGCAAGAAGCAAAGAATCGGCTAGGAGAGAAAATCATGGATTGGATTCAGACGTTTAATCTCACGGTAGGGGTTATCCTCGACCCGCTAACCGCCGCCTACATTCTCTGTGCCATCGGGCTTTCGGTGCACTTTGGTTTCACCGGTTTGCTGAACTTCGGACAGGCCGCTTTCGCAGCCGTTGGAGCCTACGGAATGGCGATTGGTTACCTGACCCTAAAACTTCCGCTGCTCGTTGCCATGGGTTTTGCTCTGCTGTGTGTGGTTGTTTTTGCTCTAATCCTCGGCGTTCCAACACTACGCTTGAGAGCCGACTACCTGGCAATCGTTACCATTGCGGCCTCTGAAGTATTCCGCTACCTAATGTCTACCAGCGCATTCAAAGAGGTTACCGGTGGGTCAAACGGATTAAGCCAGTTCGGATACGACTTCTTCGACTGGAATCCAATCCCCGACGGGCAGTACACCTTCGGTCCGTTCAACTGGACTGCAGACCAGTTCTGGCTGCGCGTTTTCTCATTCGGCCTAGTTGGCATAGCTACTCTACTGGTTTGGTTGATGATGAGATCACCGTGGGGACGCGTTCTCAAAGGTATTCGTGAAGACGAAGATGCGGTTCGCAGCCTCGGCAAGAACGTCTTCTCCTACAAGCTCCAGTCGCTGATTATCGGTGGTCTGTTCGCGGGTATGGGTGGAATCGTGTTCGTCCTTTCGATGTCGAACGTTCAGCCTCAGACCTGGGTAACCAACTTCACCTTCATGGTCTGGACCGTGCTTCTCCTGGGTGGTGCAGCCAGCATGCTCGGCCCGATTGCCGGCGGTATGGTGTTCTTCGCTCTCTGGGTTTTCGTTAACGAAATCTTGGCCGGAATGTCGGCCATTGGTTGGCTTCCATTCCTAGACCCAGCGCAGGTTGGGCAGGTTCGATTTATCTTGATTGGTTTGGCACTGATGCTGCTGGTTATTTTCAGGCCTCAAGGAATGTTCGGCAACAAGAAGGAGCTGCGTTTCAATGGCTAATGACATTGTTGTAGGCAAAATCGAACCAGGCTGTAAGAAGGTTGACCCAATTCTGGTGGCACACAATGTGACGCGCCAGTTTGGTGGTCTGACCGCTGTGAATGTTGAACACCTGGAAATTCCTCGAGGCAAGATAACCGCTCTAATTGGCCCAAACGGTGCTGGAAAGACTACGTTGTTCAACTTGCTAACCGGGTTCGATAAGCCGGATACCGGAGACTGGCAGTTCGAGGGCAAAAACTTGGCTGGCGTTGCTTCCTACAAAGTAGCTCGCCGCGGAATGGTTCGCACCTTTCAGCTAACCAAGTCACTCAATGCGATGACCGTGATTGAGAATATGCGCCTTGGCGCTCAGAAGCAGATCGGGGAAAACGTTTTCGCCGGCCTAGCCCAAATTTGGACCAGCCAAGAGGCAAAAATCACCGCAATGGCCGACCAACTTCTTTCACGATTCAAACTTGACACCAAGCGCGAGGACTACGCCGGAAGCCTTTCCGGTGGACAGCGGAAGCTACTCGAAATGGCTCGGGCACTCATGAGTGAACCCAAGCTCATCATGCTCGATGAGCCGATGGCTGGGGTGAACCCAGCATTAACTCAGAGCCTGCTGGAGCACATCAAGGGCCTGAAGGCAAACGGCACCACGGTCCTATTTGTTGAGCACGACATGCATGTGGTCCGTCACATCTCCGACTGGGTCATCGTGATGGCCGAAGGTAAGGTTGTCGCCGAGGGAGAACCCGGCGTGGTCATGAAGGACCAGGCAGTAATCGACGCCTATCTTGGTGCTCATCACGACACCGACCTTGGCACCATGAAGAAGGGTAAGTAATCATGGCGAATGCAACTCCTGTAGTTCACGTTGACCGCGTGGATGCTGGTTACCTACCGGGTATCAATATCTTGAACGAATGTTCGCTCACCGCAAATGAAGGCGAACTAATCGGAATCATTGGCCCAAACGGTGCCGGCAAGTCAACGCTGCTAAAAGCCATCTTTGGTTTGGTGAACGTTCGAAGCGGAAAAATCAGACTGAACGGTGAAGAGATCACCAACCTCAAGGCCAACAAGTTGGTTGCCAAGGGAGTTGCTTTCGTTCCACAGAGCGACAACGTGTTCCCTAGCCTCACCATCGAGGAGAACCTGCAGATGGGCGTCTTCCAAACTCCAAAGCGCTTCAACGAGCGATTTGAGTTTGTTACCGGCATCTTTCCAGACCTAGGAAAACGGCGTCACCAGCGCGCTGGTAGCCTCTCCGGTGGCGAACGTCAGATGGTAGCCATGGGTCGCGCCCTGATGATTGACCCATCGGTGCTGCTGCTCGATGAGCCTTCGGCAGGTCTTTCCCCGGTTCGCCAGGACGAAACGTTCATTCGCGTGAAGGAAGTTAACCAAGCCGGCGTAACCGTGATCATGGTTGAGCAGAACGCTCGTCGTTGCCTACAAATCTGTGACCGCGCTTATGTGCTTGACCAGGGCAAGGATGCCCACACCGGAACTGGGCGGGAACTTTTGAACGATCCCAAGATGATCGAACTTTACCTAGGCAATCTAGCCGAGCTGTAACAGCAACTGCCGCACTACTCCCGTGGCCGCTCTCTCTGGTCACGGATAAGCGAATCCCCCCAAGCATCGCTTGGGGGGATTCGTTATACCCGAAGGTATTTAGTTACTTGACCGAGTTACCGGCAACAACACTCTGAAGAGTGCTGACACCCGAACCATCGGCGTACTTCCAGATACCAATTGAGGCACCGGTTGGGTCACCGTTCTTGTCGAACTCGATTGGGCCAGAGAAGCCGGTGTAGTCGATGTCCTTGCCATCCTTTAGAGCAGCTAGGCCTTCAGCGAACGACTTCACTTCTTCACCACCGGTCGAAACCGATGTCATGTTGTTCATGATGGCTTCACCAGAGTCGTTGCCAGCCTGCTGAGCAGCAAGTGCTAGCAAGATAACAGCGTCGTATGACTCAGCTAGGTAAGCAAACTCGGTAAGTTCTTTACCGTAGTTTGCCTGGTATAGGTCGGCTGCACGCTGCTTGAAAGCTGCGTCAGTCTCGCCACCAGGAAGGGTTCCTTGTGAACCCTCTAGGTAACCGGCCCATGCCTGGTCAGAGAAGTTAGCTAGGTTTCCGTCTACTAGGTAGATCTTCGAACCATCGAAGCTCTTCTTCTGCAGAGCAGGAACAATCTTCTTTACTTCGTCGTAGGAAATAACTAGTACCGAATCAGCGCCTGCAGCAATAACCTTGTCAACGATGGTGTCGAAGTTCGACTCGCCTTCAGGGAATGCCTCAGAAGCAACAACAGTTGCACCGGCAGCTTCGATAACAGTCTTGGCACGAGCCTCTAGACCTTCACCGTAAGCGGTCTGCTGGTAGATGATTCCAACGTTTTCGTTACCGTCAGAAACGATCAGGTTACCAACAACACCACCCTGAAGTAGGTCAGAAGGAGCGGTACGGAAGTAGTAACCACCGTCTGCCCACTCTGAAAGGTCAGGTGCGGTGTTCGACATCGAGATCTGTACGGTCTTTGCGCCGGTGATCTGGTCGATGATGTTACGGGTTACACCCGAAGCAGCAGCACCAATGATTGCGTCAACGCCAGCACCAAGTAGCTTGGTTGCTGAGTCCTTAGCAACAGCTGGGCTGTCACCATCGCTCGAGTCCTCTAGCGAGAACTCTACTGGCTGGCCAAGTACGCCGCCAGCTTCGTTGATGTCTGCAATTGCTAGGTCAATACCAGCAATTTCAGGTGGTGAAAGGAATGCTAGTGCACCAGTTAGTGGAAGGATTCCACCAAGCTTTAGTACACCGTCACCCTGGGCGTAGGTTGGTGCAGGTGCTGCACAACCCGAGAGTGCAATGGCGGTTGCTGCAACTGCAGCAACGGTGCCAAGAACACGCTTAGCCGAAAAAGCGCTCATGTTTTTGCTCCTAAATAAATTAAGGCAGAGGGGGAAATCCCACTCCGTCCATTCCCCAGTTTACTTAACTAGGTTTTGACCTTGATAGGGCATGAAACATAGCGTAACCAAATAGTTATGCCGGAGTAATGACGCCATTTCGCTGTTTTTGGCGAATTAGGTCGGTGCTCAGCAGAACCAGTGCAACCCAGACCAGACCAAACCCAATCCAACGAACCTGAGGCATTGGTTCGTGGAAAACGGTTAGTGCCAGCACGAATTGGATGCTAGGAGTTAGGTATTGCATGAATCCGATGTAACGAAGCGGTAGGTGCTGGGCTGCAAGGCCGAACAGGATCAGTGGCACCGCAGTCATTACCCCGTAAAAACTCAAGCCCGCAGCTCCCCAGAAACCTTGGCTCAGAAACGTGATTCCAGCCGGGGTAAGGGCAACGAACCAAAGTTGAATGATTGCCACCGGAAGCAGAAGGCCCGCTTCGAGCGCGAAGCTGTTAACGGCAGATACCTGGCCACCGAGTTTGCTCTTGGCTAGTCCGTAGACGGCGAACGAGAATGCCAGGCTCAGCGCCAACCACGGAAGTCGTCCGTAGTCGAAGGTGAGCACTACAACTGCGATAAAGCCGAAAGCAACCGCGGCCCACTGAAGTTTGCTCAATCGCTCTTTTAGGAAAACCACCGCAAGCCCGATGGTCACCAGAGGATTGATGAAATAGCCGAGCGAGGCTTCAATTACATGGTGGTCAACGATGGCGATCACGTAAATTTGCCAGTTCACCATGACCAAAACTGCTGCGGTAACCACCCAGCGAAACTGTTTCCAGTTCTTCATAATCACGATCAGCTGTTTGAAATCTTTGCGGAAGGCAATGATCACTGCAGCGGTTAGAAACCCGAAGACGATGCGCCAAACCACGATTTCCCAGGGGCCGGCAAAGGCAAGCGCGCTGATGATTAGCGGGAAACTTCCCCAAATCAGGTAAGCGGAAAGCCCAAAGGTTAGTCCTTTGCTGGTGCTTTTCTCGCTCATTCTCCCAAGCCTACTTAAATAAGCAGACCCCCGATTTCTCGAGGGTCTCCTTCTAGGTTTTTGGCTTAGTGAACGACGATTGCTAGAACGTCGCGGGCCGAGAGCACTAGGTATTCTTCGTTGTTGTACTTAAGCTCGGTGCCGCCGTACTTTGAGAAGATGACCTTGTCGCCAACAGTTACGTCTACCGGAATGCGCTTGCCAGAGTCGTCGACGCGACCCGGGCCAACAGCGATTACTTCGGCTTCCTGCGGACGCTCTTTGGCGGTGTCTGGAATTACCAGACCCGACGCGGTTACGGTCTCTGCCTCTAGTGGACGAACGACGATGCGATCTTCAAGTGGCTTGATGGTTACCGACACATTGACCTCTTCTTTATAAATCATTGGGTTTTTGCCTAATCGGCATTGCTTCTAGTCTAAATCACCGTTAGCACTCATGCAAGTAGAGTGCTAGTTTTGGTTCATGCTCCATGGCGATTTTGTGAAACTGCTATCACCGGAAGGTCAGGCTCTGCTGGCCGAGGTGGTTCTCGACACCAAACTAGATGTCGTAAAAACCGTTTCTCGCCTGCGCGCAGCCGGCCATGACGCCGGACTGGTAGCAACCGTGCTCACCCAAGCCAAACTGCGTTCTAGAGCAAGGGCTAAGTTCGGTGCATTTGCCGATCGGATGTTTTTCACCGAGGACGGTCTCGAACAAGCCTCTCGATTGCAGGTGGCGGCCCTTCACGCCGGACGATTCCGCGGTGCCGGACTCACTCGGGTGGCCGACCTCGGTTGCGGAATCGGTTCGGAAAGCTTAGCCATGGCCGCCATCGACTTGAATGTGGTGGCGGTTGAGCTCGAAGAGGTAACCGCAGCCTGCGCCGCCTATAACCTTGCCCCGTTCGATAACGCCAGAGTAGAGAATGCCGACGTGACGTCGATTGACTTGAGCGAATTCGAGGCGCAGTTCTTCGACCCGGCCAGAAGAGAACTTGGAACAGGCCGTGAAAAGGCAACCCGTAAGTTTGATCCCGCACAGTTCTCCCCCAACTTCGACTGGATTTTGAGTGAGGCGCTAAAGCGACCGACCGGAATCAAATTGGGTCCTGGTCATCCGCACGAGTCAATCCCAGACGGTTCTGAAGCGCAATGGGTTTCGGTAAATGGTGACCTGGTTGAGCTAACGCTTTGGTTTGGTCCCTTGGCCAGAGTGGGAGTTGCTCGCTCGGCGCTTCTGATTACCGATGGTGCTAATTACGAACTAACTAGTTCGGAGTCGAATCCGGCGCACGCCGAGTTACGTGAAATTGGTAAGTACCTATTTGAACCAGACAATGCGGTGGTTCGCTCACATCTGATTGGTGTCTTGGCTTCTGAATTGTCGCTTGGTCTAATTGCGCCGGAGATTGCCTATCTAACCGGCGACGAACCCGTTTCCAGCCCGTGGCTTCGAGGCTTCAAGGTGTTGGAGAGCATGGCCTTCGATCGCAAAAAACTTAAAGCGCGACTACAAGAGCTAGGCGTTGGCATTTTGGAAATCAAGAAACGCGGCAGCGACGTGGTTCCGGAAACGCTTCGAAAAGAACTTCAGTTAAAGGGGAAGAGAGCCGCCACCCTGATTATTACCAGAGTGGGCGACTCTCATCGCGCACTAATTTGTGAAGCTATTTAGTCTTGGCCCTGTGTGCCGCCGTTAGGGTTTAGATCCATCTGGAATGGACCACCCTTCATTCCGCCGCGCATGTCGTCGAAACCGCCAACCGGCATGCCGTGGCGGACACCCCAGATGGTGAGCACAATAAAGCCCAGGGTGCTTAGAATCCAAAGACCGATTACGGTATAACCGGCAACTACTCCGGCAATAGCCAAGCCGCGGCCACTTTCCTGCGACTTCTTAATCTGAGCTAGTGAAACGTGGCCGGTGATTACCGCTGCCGCAGCACCGAAACCGGTTACTGCAGACGCTAGTGAAACTACCGCGAGAGTGTTGAGGTTCGTGAAATCAAACTTCGCCTTTGCTGACTTGTCAGCGGTTGTGTTCTTTGCTTCGGCCATTTGTTGCTCCTTCGTTTTGGTTGGCTTCTGCTAAGTTGACTCGAACAGTCTGGGAGACTCCTGAATACGACCTGTGAGTGACCTCAAGATTATGGAGTTTGAACGGTTTCCACCGACAGGGTTGAATCCACTCCAAAATCCAACGATGACGGCTTACGCCCAGCCATCACGAGTTGGGCACCAAGGGCGGCGATCATGGCGCCGTTGTCGGTACAAAGTTTCAGTTCCGGGATGCGTAGCTCGATTCCGTTTGCCTCGCAGCGCTCAGTTGCCAGTTCGCGCAGTCTGGCATTGGCCACCACACCGCCGCCGAGCAGCAGGCGCTTGATTCCGAACTCCGTGCAGGCGGCCACCGCCTTGGCGGTGAGCACATCGGCAACGGCCTCGCGGAAACTGGCGGCCACATCGGCTACCGAAAATTCCTCGCCCTTGGCTTCGGCTACCTCCACCCAGCGAGCAACCGCGGTTTTGAGACCGGAGAAACTGAAATCGTAGCGGTGCTTATCCATGTCTTTTGGCAGGCTCAACCCGCGGGGGAATCGAATTGCCCTAGGGTCTCCGCCGGCAGCCGCGACGTCGATAACCGGACCGCCGGGATAACCCAAGCCGAGTAGTCTGGCGACTTTATCGAAAGCTTCGCCGGCGGCGTCGTCGATGGTCTCGCCGAGCAGGGTCACGTCGTCGAGTAGGTCTTTCACCAGTAGCAGCGAAGTGTGACCGCCGGAGACCAGCAGCGCGATGGTGGGCAGTTCCAGTTCACCTTCCAGCACATCAACGCCAACGTGACCAACCAGGTGGTTCACGGCATAAATCGGCTTGCCGCTGGCAACTGCTAGCGCTTTAGCCGCGCCAACCCCAACCATCAGCGCCCCAGCCAACCCTGGGCCGTTGGTAACGGCAATCGCGTCGATGTCTTGCATCGAAAGTTTCGCGTCGTGAAGTGCCTGCATGAGAGTTGGCTGCAGTGCCTCAAGGTGAGCGCGGGCGGCAATTTCGGGAACTACCCCGCCAAATCTGGCGTGCTGATCCATCGACGACGAAATCACGTTGGCCAGCAGTGTGCTGCCTCGCACGATTCCGATACCGGTTTCGTCGCAGGAAGATTCGATGCCGAGAACCACCGGTTCGGTATCAGTTCCTGCAGCGATCATCGCGCGCATGATCCAAGCGTCAACGTCGTCGGGTTGGTAATAGCGCTTGCGAGTATCGATGTGGTTAAACCCAATCGACGAATAGAGACTTTGGGCAACCGGGTTATCGGCTCTCACTTCCAAAATGACTTCGGTGGCATGAAGGTTTTGGGCTTCGCTGAGAAGTTTCTCCATCAGCTTTCGGCCATAACCCTGGCCGCGCAGAGCCGGGTCAACCGCGATGGTTTGAATGTCGGCTTGATTGCTGGCAGGGATTTTACTCAGACCCGCATAGCCCCGAATTGTTTCACCATCGAGCAGCACAAAGTAGCGGGTGTGGTCGGCCAGCATTTCGTATCGCATCGACTCTTCGGTCCAGGCATCGGATCCGAAGCAGGCTTGTTCGAGAACCATCATCTGGTCGATGTTTTGCTCTTCGGCCGGCAAGATCTTGATCATCCGCTTACCGCCTTGCCGATTCTGGCTTTCGGCTCCACGGCATCGGCGGCTCTAAGGTAGAGAGCCGAAACATCTTCCCCGGCACTGCCCGCTCGAAGCTGGGCCTCCAGCAGTAGCCCGAGATTGGCGGCACTTACCGGAAGCCCGGTTCTGCTCGGGTGAACGTTTCGGTTTACCAAGTACTCTTCAAGTTCGGCCGGTTTCATTACCCCTGGGCCATCTACCCGAATCGGCAAACCGTGCTCGTTGAGACCAGAGTAGAGAGCCCAGTAAACCTCTTTGCGCCTGGCATCGGCGGTTATCAGCAATGGTTCGTTGACTGTTGCCGTCGACGATTTCAACGCGGCCAAAGCAATCGCGTCGAGGCTCACCGCTCCGTAAAGCTTGATGCCAAGCCCGGCGGCAAACATGGTGGCAGCTGCGATACCAACTCGCAGGCCGGTGAACGGTGCCGGGCCACGGCCAGCAACAACTGCCATCAACTGGTTCGGGTGAACCGAGGCCTTTTCCAGCACAGCGGCGATCGAGCTTCCAATTAGCTCGGCGTGCTTCATGGTGTCTGGCACGTTGTGTTCCGCACGAACCCGACCATCTTCGATTAGAGCAACGCTGGTTCCTAAAGAGGTGTCGATGGCAAGAATCAGAGTCATGCGAACAACCCCTCGTTTTCCCAACGTGCACCAGCGGCGGTCACGGTTACCCAGCGCACTTCGCTCTCGCCGGTTTGATCTCTTTCGATCTCGATGTCGAGCCAAGAATCCGCCAACTCTTCGGCGAAACCGCGACCCCATTCCACCAATACGATGGAGTGTTCAATGTCGATGTCTAGGTCGTCGAATTCGTGAACCGAAGAAAGCCGGTAGGCATCGGCGTGAACCAGTGGAACATCGCTGTTCTCGCGTTTGTGAGTTCTGGCAATTACAAAGGTTGGGCTGGAAACATTTCCGATGGCCTTGAGCCCTTCGCCTACTCCCCTGGTGAAAGTGGTCTTTCCCGCTCCAAGTGGGCCGGTGAGAATTACCAGGTCTCCGGCTTTTAAGACGCTGGCAAGTCTGATACCAAACTCGTTCATTTCTTCCGCGGTGGAAATTTGTAGTTTGGCGAGCTCTTTGCTCACAGACCTTCTCCAACGTATTCGCGCTGGAAGCGGCCACCCATTCGGGTAACAATCTCGTAGTTGATGGTGCCGGCGGCAGCAGCCAAATCGTCGGCGCTTGGAACTCCGAGGCTTGCGTCTCCAAAGATCACAACCTCATCGCCAACCTGGACTGGGTCGTTTCCAACATCGAGCACAAACTGGTCCATGGCAATTTGCGACTTGATTGCATAGCGCTTACCGGATATCGAAACCTCTGCCTTACCCGTGGCTGCCCTAGGTAGACCTTCGGCATAGCCAACTGGAACAAGTGCGAGCGTCGTTTCCTTTTCGGTTCGGTGCAGGAAGTTATAGCTAACCCCGTGACCCGCCGGAACGGTCTTCACCTGAGCCACCCGGCTAACCGCGGTCATTGCGGGAATTAGGCCGAATTCGGCAGAGCGGTTGGTTGAGAACGGGTCGAGCCCGTAGAGCGCCGCACCGATGCGCACCATCTCATAGTGCGCTTCAGGGTAAGCCAGCGAACCATCCGATGCGGTTAGGTGGCGAAACTCGAAGGTCAAGCCGATTCGTTTTACTTCGGCGACAGCCGAATCGAATTTTTTGATTTGCGCTAGGTCTTCGACATGGCTGGTGGTGGATAGATGGCTAAAGATTCCGATTACGGAAACACTTTCGCCAAGCGCTTTGACCGCTTCGAGAAGTTCGGTCCAGTCGGCTTCGGTGGAACCGTTGCGACCCAAACCGGTATCGATCTTGAGGTGAAGTTTGGCAGTTGTCGAGGTAACGGCAGCCGCCTTGGCAATGCGTTGAAGCTGACCGAGGTTTGCAACGCAGAGATCGATGTTTGCGGTGAGCGCCGCCTCAAAGTTATCGGCTGGGTCGTGTAGCCAAGCCAAAATCGGGCTTTGAATTCCGCCATCGCGAAGTTCAAGCGCCTCACGAACATCGGCAACACCAAGGTAATCGACCCCGGCGCGTTCAAGAGTTTTGGCAACCGGGATGGCACCGTGTCCGTAGGCATTGGCTTTGACGACACCCATCACTTTGGCGCCGTTGGCCCTGGCCCTCATCACGTCTAGGTTGTGAACGATGGCATCTAAGTTGATTCGAAGGGTTCTCATTCGGCAACCACCATCGCAACCGCCATTCCGGCGTCGTGGCTAATTGAAAGGTGAAGCTGGCTAATGCCGGCGGCGCGAACTGTTTCCGCAGTTTGCCCGCTGGTTCTGATAAACGGTTTGCCGGAAGCATTCTTTGAAACTTCTACCTCGTGCCAAGCCACTCCATCGGAGCCACCCAGAGCCTTGATCAAGGCTTCCTTTGCCGCAAAGCGGCCGGCAATGGTTTTGATTGGAGCATCAAGCTCAGAAGGCACAAACAGCCGTTCCAAAAGTTTTGGCTGTTTTAAGACGTGCTCTTCGAATCTGGTGACATTCACCAGATCCACTCCCACGCCTAGCACCATGAGTTCGGCTACTCTACCGTGACCGATTTTGCCAGGTTACGAGGCTGATCCACATCGAGACCCTTGGCTTCGGCCAGTGCCATAGCAAATGCCTGAAGCGGAATCACGGTGAGAATTGCTACGAAAAGTTGCTCGGTTTGTGGCACAAAGATTACGTGCTCCGACCATTGACCCACTTCGGTGTCGCCCTCTTCGGCAATAGCAATCACCTTGGCTCCGCGAGCGCGAATCTCCTGAATGTTCGATAACACTTTGGCGTGAAGGCTGTCCGGGTCGCGAAGGCTCGGCACAATTACGATCACCGGCTGACCCTCTTCAATTAGTGCAATCGGTCCGTGTTTCAGTTCCCCGGCGGCAAAACCTTCGGCATGAATGTAGGCAAGTTCTTTTAGTTTTAGAGCACCTTCCATGGCCACCGGGAATCCCACGTTGCGACCTAGGAAAAGAATTGATTTCGCGTTAGCCATGGCGGCGCCTAGAGCTTTGGCCTCGTCTAGACCGTCGATCACTTCGCTAACCTGGGCCGGCATCTTCAGGAGTTCGCGTCCAAGTTTTTGTAATTCGGCCGATGGGGTGGCTCCGCGCACTTCGGCTAGGTAAAGACCTAGCAAGAAACCGGCGGTGATCTGAGCGACCAGCGCTTTAGTTGATGCCACGGCAACTTCTGGCCCGGCGTGGGTGTAAATCGTGGCGTCTGACTCGCGTGCCAACGTTGCGCCCTGAGTGTTACAGATCGCCAAAACCTTGGCTCCGAGTTCGCGTGCGTAGCGCGTGGCCATAAGGGTGTCCATGGTTTCACCCGACTGCGAGATCGCCACAATCAATGTGTTCTTGGTCACGATCGGATCGCGGTAACGGAACTCGTGCGAGAGCTCAACCTGAACCGGAATGCGCGACCACTTCTCGATTCCGTACTTCGCAATGTCGCCAGCGTAAGAAGCAGTTCCGCAAGCCACGATGATGATGCGATCAATGTTTTTAATGTCCCCTGCTGAGAGCCCGTGCATTTCAGGAATGGTCACTCGACCGTCTGAGTGGAGACGCCCCATCAGCGTATCGGCAACCGCGGTTGGCTGGTCGGCAATCTCCTTGGCCATAAATGAAGGCCATCCGCCTTTGCTGGCAGCCGAAGCATCCCAGTCAACGGTGAACTCTTCCGAAGTTACCGGGGAGCCGTCGAATCCCATTAACTCAACAGAGTTGGAACGCATGATGACGATTTCATCCTGGCCAACCGAAATGGCTCGCTTGGTGTGCTCCACGAACGCGGCCACATCGGAACCCAAAAAGTTTTCGCCATCGCCCAAACCGATTACCAGTGGTGCATTTCGACGAGCCGCCAAAACCACATCGGGCTGATCTTCGTGAACTACCAAAATGGTGAAAGCTCCGTGGAGGCGGTTGACCACGTTGCGGAATGCCAAAACCAAATCGCCACTCTTGTCGTATTCACGAGCAATTAGATGGGCGGCCACTTCGCTGTCGGTGTCTGAAGCAAAACGGGTTCCGTCGGTCACTAGCTCGTTCTTTAGTTCCGAGAAGTTTTCAATGATTCCGTTGTGGATTAGCGAAAGTTTTTCGCGAGAGCCCCCAAGGTGCGGGTGGGCATTACCATCGGTTGGCGCACCGTGGGTTGCCCAGCGGGTGTGGCCGATGCCGATGTTTGCAGGGGCTAGCGGGTGTGCGGTGATTTCGGCAATGAGATTGTCGAGTTTTCCGGCCTTTTTTCGAGTTTCCAAGCCGGTTCCGGTTATTACCGAGATTCCGGCCGAGTCATAACCCCGGTATTCGAGACGTCGGAGGCCGCCGAGCAACACATCTACTGTTGATTTCGGGCCCACATAGCCGACAATTCCACACATAACAACCAATTTACGCCACAATTGAAGACTGATGGCTAAAGTGAGCAACGCATCCACCACGACGGAACTATCCCCGTTTGTCGTAATCTCTAGGCAGGATTGGGCAGAACTGGGACGAAGTACCCAGCAGCCACTTACGGCCGAAGAAATCAAACAGATTCAGGGCCTCGGTGATGTGCTCGATATGCAGGAAGTTGCCGACGTTTACCTGCCACTCAGCCAGCTTTTGAGTCTTTACGTTGCCGAAACCCAAAGTCTTCACGATAGTGAAGCGAATTTTTTGGGTGAGCGCGCCAAGAGGGTCCCGTTCATTATTGGAGTTGCCGGCTCGGTTGCGGTGGGTAAATCAACCGTGGCCCGTCTTTTAAGAGAACTTCTTAGCCGTTGGGAGGGGACTCCGAAGGTTGCTCTGGTCACCACCGATGGTTTCCTCTACCCAAACGCCGAACTGGAACACCGAGACCTGATGTCACGAAAAGGTTTCCCAGAGAGCTACGACCGCAAGGCGCTGCTCAAGTTTGTGAGCGACATCAAATCTGGCGAACCGAAGGTGCAAGCTCCGGTCTATTCGCACCTCGCCTACGACATTGTGCCGAACGAGTTCATCAGCATCGACCAACCAGACGTGTTGATCATCGAAGGGCTTAATGTTTTGCAGACCCCAGAGAAAGATCAGCCGCTGGCTCTAAGCGATTTCTTTGACTTCAAAATTTTCGTAGATGCCGACGCAGATGACATTAAGCACTGGTACTTGGAGCGATTCAAGAAGTTGAGGGCTGGCGCATTCACTAACCCGAAGAGCTTCTTCCACCGCTATGCGGAACTGGAATTCGAAGACGCCCTAGCAACGGCCGAAGGTTTCTGGGAAAACATCAATTTGCCCAACCTGATTGAGAACATTGCCCCTACCCTCTCTCGAGCCACCCTGGTATTACAAAAAGATAAAGACCACGCGGTTGAGCAGGTTTTGCTTCGTAAGTCTTAGCTTTGTAGGAATTACAAAAAACTGGGGGAAAAATTGTTTAGAAAAGTCGCCGGACTCGCTCTGATTATCACTCTCGCCGCCAGCACTGCTGGTTGCGCCAAGCTTCTGGAAAATCTGGGCGGAGGCGTGAACATGGATCCCAACATCATCGAACAAAACATCATCGACACCTACGCGAAAAGCTCGGTGAATGTGTCGGTCGAATGCCCCGACCCGTTTGTTGCAAAAGTTGGGGAAAGCCGTAACTGCCTAGTAACCGACGAATACGGCACAACGGCGATGGCAAAGGTCACCGTGGAAAATGCCGATGGTGTTTTCACCTGGGTTGCTGAATAAAACTAGCTTCGGCAGCGTGAGCGCTGAGTTGCTAAACGTCCCTGCTGGTCGGCCAAATCCTTTTGACTTCGAGCTAGGTTCGAAAGCGCAGTTGCAGCATCGCGGTTAGCGTTTCCAGCTTCAGCGGTGGCAAGCTTTAGTCGCGCTTCCAAACTGGTGAGATTGTTTGATTCGTTTTTCGCCTGCGCCAAATAGCCCCTGGAAATCGATGGGCTCGAGACGGCGTTTTTTACGGCCAAAGCGGTTAGATCAATAATCTTTTTCTTCGAGGCGTCGCGCTTAGCCGCTAAGTCGTTTACCTTCGCGTTCGCGGTGTTCAACTTACCCTGCGCCTTGTTGTACTTCTGCTGGTCGGTGCCCACTCTGGTCTGACGATTGTTAACCTGGTTTTGCTGGCTCTGTATCGAATTGTTTTCGCTCGAAGTGCAAACCCTTGTGGCAGCTTGGCTAGGCATAGGAACCATGGCAGTCAATGCCACGATTATCGCCACGGCAAATAGCCTTTGATTTTTGCGTTTCATGAATCCCCCGTTGTTAATTTGATTCTACTGCGCGAGTTGTTTTTCAACTACCCTGGCGATGCGGTCGGCCCAGCCTTGAGCCTGACCCATCTCGGCGGCTTCCACCATCACGCGAATCAGCGGTTCGGTTCCACTGGCACGAAGCAACACTCGACCGGTTTCACCCAGGTCGGCTTCCGCTTCTTGCACCGCGGCTTGAACCAGCTCATCGTTTACGCGATCGCGGTCGACACCTTTAACGTTGATCAGAACCTGCGGATAAATTTCTATCTGCCCGGCCAGTTCACGAAGAGTCTTGCCCGATTTGGCAACTTCGGCCATCACGCGCATTCCAGTGAGCACTCCGTCGCCGGTGGTAGCGAAGTGGCTGAGGATCACGTGACCGCTCTGTTCGCCACCGAGCGTGTAGCCATTGGCGCGGATTTCTTCGAGCACGTAACGATCGCCAACATTGGTTTCCAGCATGGTGATGCCGGCTTGTTTCATGGCAACCTTCAATCCGAGGTTGCTCATTACGGTGGCCACCAAAGTATTACGTGCGAGTTCACCGCGAGCTTTCATGCTGAGCGCCAGAATCGCCATGATCTGGTCGCCGTCGACGATGGCTCCGGTGTGGTCAACCATGAGGCAGCGGTCGGCATCGCCGTCGTGAGCAACACCGGCATCTGCCTTGTGCTCAAGCACGGCGGCCTGCAAGGCGCTGAGATGGGTGGACCCGCAACCCTCGTTGATGTTGAGACCATCGGGGTTAGCGCCGATCACAATCACCTTGGCGCCGGCGTCGCGGAAGGCATCCGGTGAAACACTGCTGGCGGCACCATTGGCACAGTCAACCACCACGGTGAGTCCGTTGAGCCTATTTGGAAGTGCCTTCAAGAGGTGAACCAGATAGCGATCCTCGGCATCGGCGAAGCGGCTAACGTGCCCAACAGTTGCGCCAATCGGCAGCAGCGGTTCTAGTTCTAGCGCTGCTTCAATTTCGTCTTCGATGCGGTCTTCAAGCTTGTGTCCACCGGCGGCAAAAATCTTGATGCCGTTATCTGGAGCTGGGTTGTGGCTGGCTGAAATCATCACACCGAAATCGGCATCGATGTCGGCGGTTAGAAAAGCGGCGGCCGGGGTTGGAACTACGCCGGCGTCGTAAACGTCGATTCCAGATGAAGCCAAACCAGATGCAACAGCGGAGGCTAAAAACTTTCCTGAGATTCGAGGGTCTCTGGCCAAAACTGCTTTTGGACGACGACCGGCCTTACGAGCATCTTCTCCGAGCACGCGAGCAGCGGCCTGAGCTATTTTGAGAGCGAGTTCGGCAGTGATGAAACCATTCGCAAGTCCGCGAACGCCGTCGGTGCCGAATAAGCGAGCCATAAGGTTAGGCTACCTCTGCCAAGAAGGCTAGGTAGTGATTAACGCTTCGAGAACTGCGAAGCCTTACGGGCCTTCTTGAGACCGGCCTTCTTGCGCTCGATCACACGAGGGTCGCGCTTTAGGAAGCCAGCCTTCTTGAGGCTTGGACGGTTGTTGTCGCGGTCGATCTCGTTAAGTGCACGAGCGATACCTAAACGAAGTGCGCCAGCCTGACCTGCGGTGCCACCACCGGTGATACGAGCCACAACATCGTATGAGCCAGAAAGCTCAAGGATAGTGAACGGGTCGGTGATTAACTGCTGGTGAAGCTTGTTTGGGAAGTAGTCGGCTAGTTCGCGACCGTTAACCTTGATGGCTCCGGTGCCTGGAACTAGACGAACACGAGCAATTGCCTGCTTGCGACGACCTAGGCCTGCGCCTGGAACGGTTAGTGGAACACGAGCCTTGGCAGCTGGCTTCTTGGCGGCTTCCGGAGTCTCCGATGAGTAAGCGGTAGCTTCTGCTACTACTACTTCTTCGGTGGCTTCGGTGGCTTCTACAGCTTCGTTATTAGTCATTGATAATCCTTGTTTACTGTGCGACCTGGTCGATTACGTACTGCTTTGGCTGCTGAGCAGCGTGTGGGTGCGCTGCACCCTTGTAAACCTTGAGCTTGGTTAGCTGGTTGCGTCCGAGGGTGTTCTTCGGAACCATACCGGCGATAGCCTTCTCCACGGCGCGCTCTGGGTTCTTCTCCAAAAGCTCGGCGTAAGTAGTAGCGGTTAGACCACCTGGGTAACCAGAGTGACGGTAAGCCTTCTTCTGAAGAAGCTTCTGACCGGTTAGGGCCACCTTCTCAGCGTTGATGATGATGACGAAGTCTCCGTTGTCCATGTGGGCAGCGAAAGTTGGCTTGTGCTTGCCGCGCAACAGCTTGGCTGCTGTGGAGGCTAGACGGCCTAGAACAATGTCGGTGGCGTCAATGATTAGCCAGTCGTTCTTTAGCTCGTGAGCTTTTGGTGAGTAAGTGCGCACTTGAATTGCCTTCTTGTGTTTGTAAAAGTAAGCAGGCTGGTAGATAACCAGCAACAAGGGTCAAGTTTAGCCTGAAACACAGGCTCAGGTCAAACTCTAATTGTCGTCAAGGGTTCGGGTTCGCTGAGTTAGTTCAGCTTGGGCCGCGAGTTTCGATTTTGCGGGGTAGGCAATCTTGATCAGAGTGAGGCCCTGTGGTGCCTGAACCTTATAGGCATTCTCGTTTCGCTGGCCGCTGAGGGCTTTGCGAACCTCGAGAACACTGGTTCTGCCGGATCCCGCCGACATCAGCGCGCCAACCACCGAACGAACCATATTGTGGCAAAAGGCGTCGGCTTCAATTTCTATGTCGATTACGCCGTTTGACCTGCGTTTTACGCTGATTTCACGAAGTCTGCGGATCGT
>CAEZUR010000006.1_pt1 | contig 23619 bp, 19 predicted proteins | sample 7264531 | NCBI WGS metagenome assembly CAEZUR01 (sample SAMEA6813835, study PRJEB35770) | uncultured Rhodoluna sp. | biome: Freshwater; feature: Freshwater reservoir; material: water | place: Czech Republic | collected 2016-04-20 | depth 0.5m m | reverse complement strand
TAGCTCGTAAAGTTTGGCGATCCAGGCTAACTTTCGTTTTTGCCAAGGGGCTAGGTGAAGGTCGCTGATGTGAAGGATGCGAATCGGTTTCGAACCCTTGGCCAAAATTGCCAGCTCTTCGCGAACCACTGTGAACCGGTTTCTCTCCACCAGAACACCCCAGAGGGTTAGCAAAACAGCAAATGCCAGAAGCGCCAGCAGATAAAACATCTACTATGAGCCGCCGCAGAATAGTTCAATAATGCTGCCCGATTGTGTGGCAGCACCGGGAGCCGGTGAAGATCTGGTCACTTGTTCGGTTGGGTCACAGTTTCCTGGTTGGTTACCGCTGGAACCAACTGCCGAAAGTTGCGGGTTGCCGTTGGCGTCGTGCAAAATTCCAGCGAGGTACGTTTGAATGTCGGTTACGGTTGGGCCGTGAGAAAGCAAGTCGATAGGAACTACAACGGCCCCACCGGAAGACAGATAAATCTTAACAATGGTTCCTCTGGTGGTTGTGGTGCCGGCAGCTGGCACGGTATAGGCAACAGTTCCAGATGGCTTGTCGGAAAGAACTTGGGTGAGCATTACGTCGTAGTTCAATCCATTTAACTGCATCTGACTACTGGCTGAGGTTGGGTCAAACGTGGTTACGTTGGGAACAATAGCTCCGCTGGCGCCCGAGTAAACCGTTGGCACCGGGGCCATTGGGCCTGGTTGATAAATCTTGTTGGCTAGCTTCATCACGGTTCGCCAAACATCATGTCTGGCGTAGTAGGCACTCTTGCCGGCCGTTGACACTCTACCTAGGTGCACATCGCCCGATACGTTTCCCACCCATACCGTGGTGGAAACCTTACTGGAGTAACCGGTCATCCAAGACTGAACGGAACCATCGGTGGTTCCTGTTTTACCGGCGATGTCGAAACCATCTCCGGTATTCGATAGCCCCGCGGTTCCTCCCTTGATAACGCCGCGCATTGCGTGGACAACCCCGGCCGCTACTTCAGGCGAGGTGGCTTGGGTGCAAGTGCTCTTTGGCACAACCATCTCTTCACCGCTGGAGCGCTTTACCACGCGTTCGATCGCAATCGGTGTGCAAACCACGCCACCGTTTGGAAGTGCCGCTTCGGCAACCGCCATGGTTAGCGGAGAAAGCTCGTTAACCCCGAGCACCGAGGCTGGGATGTACTGAAGCTCTGAACCATCGGCACGGTGCACTCCAAAAGCAAGCGCGGTATCGCGGATGTCACAAAGATCTAGCTGCGACGCCATGCTCATAAAGGCCGTGTTAATCGACAGCGCCATCGCGGTTAGTACATTGGGATTGGTCGGCTCGTGGGCTGCCGAGTTCTTGGGTTTGTAGGCGCCAGCCCAGGCGCCGCATCGGGAGGGCAGTTCGTTTGGCAGCCACTCGTGAATTCGACCATCGACCTTGTCGCCGAGGCGCTTACCTGCCTGTAGCCAAGCCGCCAGGGTGAATACCTTGTAGGCCGAACCGGTTTGGAATCCCGATGAGCCTCCGTAGTTTTTGTCTGAGGAAAAATTCACCGATGTATGTCCAACGCCACCAGATGCAGTCTGGTCGAAGACTCGGTTCTGGCTCATGGATAGAACTTTGCCGGTGCCAACTTCAACCGAAACCGAAGCGGCTCCAAGTTTGTTTGGATCGTCGACTGGAATGCGACTCTTGATGTATTTGTCGGTCTTGTTCTGCATGCTGATGTTCATGGTGGAGTAGATCTCTAAGCCACCTCGGCGAAGGAGGTTCTGACGTTCTTCCAAAGTGTCACCGAACTCGGGGCTGTTACGAATCGTCCAAACCACGTAGTCGCAGAAAAATGCGGTGGCCTGACTTCCTTCGCAACCTTGGCTTAGTTTGGTCAGATTCACTGTGATTGGGGAGTTCTTAGCTGCGTCTGCTTCAGCTTGCGAAATGTATTCGGGAACCATGTTCTGAATTACATAGTCGCGACGAACCTTGGCTGCCGCCAAGTTTTCTTCAACATCTGGTTTGTACTGATTAGGCGACTGAAGCATTCCAGCTAATAGTGCACCTTCGGGAAGATTCAGTTCACTGGCCTTTTTGCCGAAGTAGAACTGGCTGGCGGCCTCAACACCGTAAATCTGATTGCCGAAGAAAGAAAGGTTGGCGTAACCGGCGAAGATCTCTTTCTTGGTTGCGGTTTGCTCAACGGCCAGGGCTAGGCGGATTTCTCGCAACTTACGCTCTGGGCTTGGGAAACGGGCTGCGTCGGCCGCCTTGGTATCTCCTTTTAGCATCGCGGTTTCAATCAGGCTATTGCGAACGTACTGCATGGTGATGGTCGAAGCCCCTGGACCGCCACCGCCCTTAAGTGCGCTGTTGATGCCGGCACGAACTAGGGAAATAACGTCAACGCCCGCGTGGAAATAGTAACGAGGATCTTCTGTTGCCAGCACCGCGTTTAGGAAGTTAGGGGAGATGTCTTCGAAGGCAATCGAGATGCGGTTGTCTTCATAGAAGTCGTTGATTTTCACCCAGTTACCGGCGCTATCTTTGCCGTAGAGGGTTGAAGCCTGAGCAGCGTTCACCGGCTTTAGGTAGTCTGGCATCGCCTCGAAAAGCGCCAAACCTAAAGATCCGCCAACCCCGGAAACTAGGAACATCGGAGCAAGCAGCGCGAGGCCGAGAAGTCCAACGATTGCGTTTAGACCGACAAACTTGAGGAGCCTACTAAAAACGGTCTCGCCCTTATTACGTTCAGACATATGTACTAGGTTACCTTCTATTGCTTCAATCCTTGGCTGTGAAGTAGCCGAGAGCGTACTTACGGGTAACATCAAAGAGAACCGCGAAAGGACTCCCATGAGCACTGTTGAAACCCGTTTAGCCGAGTTAGGCTTCCCCCTTCCAGAATTGGCAAAACCAGTTGCCTCCTATGTGCCAGCAGTAATTTCCGGGAACCTTGTTTTTACTTCGGGCCAGTTACCTTTCATTGATGGAAAGCTTCCAGAGACCGGCAAGGTTGGTGCTTCGGTAAACCCCGAAGATGCCAAAGCATACGCCCGTCAGGCGGCTCTAAACGCGCTCGCGGCTGTGAAATCGGTTATCGGTGACCTCGACCGGATCACCCGGGTGGTCAAGCTAGTTGGCTTTGTGGCTTCGGTTCCGGAGTTCTCCGGTCAACCTGGGGTAATCAACGGTGCATCCGAGTTTCTAGGGGAAGTATTTGGCGATGCCGGCCAACATGCCAGGAGCTCAGTTGGCGTTCCCGTGCTTCCTTTGGACTCTCCGGTAGAGCTCGAACTGATCGTGGAGTTCAAGTAACTTAGTCGCTGGCTCCATCGGCAAGCTTTGCGCTAATCACACTCATCACACTGGTATCGGCCAGGGTGGTCACATCACCAACCGGACGTCCTTCTGCCACATCGCGAAGAAGTCGTCGCATGATTTTGCCAGAGCGAGTCTTCGGAAGTTCTGCCACAACCATGATCTGACGCGGCCGGGCGATTGCACCGATGTCTTTCGAAACTTGCTCGCGGAGAATCTTCGAGATGTTTTCTGCCTCACCAGCAGCCTCAACCTGGTCGAGGCGGAGGATCACGAAAGCAACCACCGCCTGACCGGTGATTTCATCGGTGGCACCAACCACGGCAGCTTCAGCAACCCAAGGGTGACCAACCAGCGAAGACTCGATCTCGGCAGTCGACAAACGGTGACCGGAAACATTCATCACGTCGTCGACGCGACCAAGTAGCCAAATATCTCCGCCTTCGTCATACTTGGCGCCGTCGCCGGCAAAGTACTGTCCTTCAAAGCGAGACCAGTAGGCCTCGTGAAAACGACCTGGGTTTCGCCAGATACCGCGAAGCATCGATGGCCAGGGTTCGGTGATGGTGAGTAACCCTGTCTCTCCGCGAGCTACTTCCTCGCCCTTCTCGTTCACGATTTTGATTTCGATCCCAGGTAACGGAGTTTGAGCTGAGCCGGGTTTGAGCGAAGTGATACCTGGCAGAGGGGAGACCATGATGGCCCCGGTTTCGGTTTGCCACCAGGTGTCAACGACAGGGCACTTATCTCCACCGATGGCTGAGCGATACCAAAGCCACGCTTCAGGGTTAATCGGTTCTCCAACCGAGCCGAGCACCCGAAGTGATGAAAGGTCAAATTTGTCGGGGATTTCTCGTCCTAGTTTCATAAATGAGCGAATCGCGGTTGGCGCTGTGTAGAAAATCGAAACCTTGTAGCGCTCAATGATTTCCCACCAGCGCCCCGGGTGAGGAGCATCGGGAGTTCCCTCATAGATAACCTGCGAGGCTCCGTTGGCCAGCGGACCGTAGACCACATAGGAGTGGCCGGTAATCCAACCGACATCGGCGGTACACCAGTAAACATCGGTTTCCGGGTGCAGATCGAAGATGTTCTTATGGGTGTAAGCGGCCTGCGTTAGATATCCGCCAGAGGTGTGCAAGATGCCCTTGGGCGCTCCAGTGGTGCCAGATGTGTACAGGATGAATAGTTCTTGCTCTGAAGGGAAAGCCTGGGCTTCGTGCTCATCGGAAGCCTTGGCCATCTCATCGTGCCACCAGTGATCTTGGTTGTTCCAAACCACGTCTTCGCCGGTGCGCTTGACCACCAAAACCTGCTCAACGGTTGGGCACCGGTTGTTGGCTAAAGCTTCATCCACGGCCGGTTTCAAAGCCGAGGCTTTTCCTTTTCGGTATCCACCATCGGCAGTTACCACCACGCGAACATCGGCATCGTTGATGCGAGTTGCCAAGGCGTCGGCCGAAAAGCCGCCGAAGACCACGGAGTGGATAGCGCCTAACCGGGCCACGGCCAGCATGGTGATTACCGCTTCAGGAATCATCGGCAGGTAAATGGCAACACGGTCACCCTTACCCACACCGAGGCGGGCCAGCACGTTGGCACACCTTTTCACCTCGCGAGTGAGTTCGGAGTAGGAAATTTCGCGACGATCACCAGGCTCGCCTTCGAAGTACAGCGCGATCCGGTCACCGTGACCCGCGATCACATGGCGGTCAAGACAGTTGTAGGAAACATTTAGCTCACCGTCATCGAACCAGCGGGCGACCGGGGCATGTGACCAGTCGAGAATCTCGGTAAATGGTTTGGCCCAGTGAAGAGCTCTGGCTTGTTCTGCCCAGAAAGCCAGTCGATCAGATTTGGCTGCGGCGTAAATCTCTGGTTTTGCAATGGCTTGAGTTGCAAATTCGGGCGAGGGTGAAAAGCTTTTGCCGTCTGGCATCTTCAGTCTCCGTTTTTCAAACCTGCTACAACGCAGGTCTTGTGCAAAGATACTTGCAGATTAATGCTGTGAAAATACCCAAAATACAAACATCAGCGACAATGTTCTAATAAAGTAATAATTGTCCCCTTTAAAAGGGACCGCGATACCAGTTCCCCCCAATTTGGTATCGCCGGCGGCAGGCACTCCCCCAGAGCCTGCCGCCCCCTTACTTTAAGCAGTGTTTTCCACAGATTTGTCAGTTTCCTGATCGGTCTCGACGTTCCTGAAATGCTCAGTTTGTGAACAACAAAAAACTAGAGCAACTGCTCTCAATTCCCGAATTAAGTGACCTGGTGCTAAATGGTCATTTATACGCTTTTGCGAACATATCAGGTAACTGGCTTCCCGTTGAAAATCCCTTTGAAAGCATGGATTCGCTACTTGGCTTTTCGACCGAGTTAGCCAACAGTGCGAGGCGTCGACTCGACTACGGTTGCCCATTTGCCGACATCGCGGTTGGCACCCTTCGCTACCATTTAGCCCTGCCGCTAGCCGGCGATCGCATCCATGTTTCCATTCGAAAGCACCAGTCGACCAGACGAGAACTAGGTTCGCTGATTGATAACCCAGGTCGTTGGTTACCGAAACTACACGAACTCGTTTCATCGAAAAGTAACTTCATAATCAGCGGGGGAACCGGAACCGGTAAAACCACTCTGCTTCGAGCCATGCTAGAACTTGAGCAGCATTCAAGAATTGTCACGGTCGAAGACGTGAGTGAATTGGAACTGGCCAACCCCAATGTGGTTTCCTTGCAAACTCGGCAAGCCAACACCGATGGCGCGGGACAAATAGACCTGCAACGTTTGGTAATTGAATCGCTACGCATGAAACCAGATCGGATTGCCGTTGGCGAGGTTCGCGGAGCAGAGCTGGTTCCGATGCTTCAGGCTCTGAATAGCGGGCACCGAGGCTCGGCTACAACCATCCACGCCAACCGCGCTGAAGACGTGCCAGCGCGTTTGATTGGCATCGGCTTACTGGGAGGCCTTTCTCCGGCAACCACTGCCCACCTGGCCGCCAGTGCCTTCGATCGAGTGATTGCACTTGGCTCCCGAACTCGCGAAATCAATATTTTGAACATTGCCGGCTTTGAACTATCTAAGGAATCAAAGTTAGTGACCCGAAATGATTTCTGAAGCCAAAACAATTCGGCAATACGCCGAACTGGTTAGAGCCGGTCATCGAATCCAAATCAAACCCGAACAGTTTTCAAAAACCACAGTGCAAGACCTCAATCAGATACTCGAGCTAACCGCTCAAGTTGGCGGGCAGCTGGCAGCAACCCTTGATCGTTTCGCCACGGTTCTGCTAACCCGCGAGCAAAACAAAACCGAACTAGAGCTGGCTGTCGCCGGACCAAAGGCCAGTAGTCGGCTGGTGATGTCGCTGCCGATTCTGGTGTTTGTAGGTTCGGGAATTGCCGGAATCCCAATTTTTGAAGTTTTGAGATCCCCGTCGATAGTTTGGCTCAGCCTACTGCTCGGTCTTTTACTGTTTTGGCTTGGAACCCGCTGGACCAACCGGCTCATGGCACTGGCGGAACCCCGCAACGAAGATCCGGGCATCACTCTCGAGCTTTTAGCGATAGCGGTGAAAGCCGGTCTTCCGTTGAGGTCGGCAGCGGAAACAGTTGGCGCAGCAGATACCTCTGAACTACAACAGTTAGCCGCCGGATCGGGAATTGCACTCTACGAGCTGATAATCGAGCGAGCCAATTCGCTAAGACTCGACCAATTCAATCGAGACCGAATGCGAATCCAAAAAACATCGGTCTCGGTGCTATGGCCACTAGGGCTAATCGTGTTGCCCGCATTCGTTCTCATCGCGATAATCCCAGTGGGAGCAGCGCTAATTCAAAACAACTAAACCTTAGGGCTGGCCGGCAATCCGTAGTTCTCTCGGAACGAAGCGTGTGAATACTCCTTGCGGTACCGACCCCGGTTCTGCAGCTCGGTGATTACGTCTTTGAAGCGCTCGACGCCCAAAGGCTGCACGTGAGCGTTCACGTTAAATCCGTCACCGACGTTGGTGTCTGACCAGTCCTCGATAATGTCGGCGATCTGCTCGGGAGTGCCAAAAATGGTGCGCTGTCCGCGGGTGAGATTGTGGTGAACCAGCTGTTTTACGGTAAATCCGTTCGCCTGAGCGACACCCCCGATGTCGTCGCGTCGGTACTGGATAACCGAATCGTCGGTGGGAATCTTGTCGAACAGCTCCACTGGAAGTGGTTTGTTGGGGTCGAGCTCCTCGATTGGAAGACCCACCTGCCCAGCAAGCTGCACGATCAGAAAGTTTAGATCCATCATTTCGTCGATCTCTGCCTTTAGCGCGCGCGCCTTGGCGTCGCTCTCAGCCACCACTGCGTATAGGCCAGGACACACCAGAAGGTGATCCGGATTTCGACCATAACCTTCCGCGTAACCTTTCACCTCGGCGTAGAACGCGCGGTCCTTGTCGAGGTTGGGTTGGGAGGTGAAGAGAACGTCGGCATACTTGGAGCCGAACTTGCGACTCTCCGGAGAGATGCCGGCCTGGAACATAAGCGGTCGCTCGCCCTCGTAGCGACCAGTAAGTTGCAGCACGCCTTTCGACTTGAAGTACTTTCCCTGATAGTCGATTGGGTGGGTTAGCGCCGGATCGATGTAGACATCGTTCTCCTTGTCGGCGACGATCGCGCTCTTAGGGAGCGAGTCCCACAGGGCGGTCACAATTTCCACGAACTCAGATGCCTTGGCGTAACGCTCTTCGCGATCTAGCTTTGCGTCGGCTGACAGCCCCAGCGCGTCTAGCATGTAGTCGTCCTGGCTGGTCACGATGTTCCAGCCAGCTCGGCCCTTGCTCACGTGGTGGAGAGTCGCCATCGCGCGCGCCACCAGGTACGGATGCCCTTGAAGCGATTGGGCAGTCGAGATCAGCCCGAGGTGCTTGGTGTGCATCGCGATAGCCGCCAGAGTCACTACCGGATCCAGACCCCGCCTCGGCTTGCGAAGGAAGCTCTTACCGAGTGCCGCCGGTGTATCGGGAAGGAAAATTGCATCGAACTTCGCCTCTTCGGCGAGTTTGGCATAGGCGATCTGGTGGTCGATGTCATCGACGAGCCCGGTTGGGTCTTCGAAAGTCTTCCAGCCCGCATCGTGCCTTCCAGAAGTGTGGAAAATCAGGTTCAGACGAATCTGTTTTTTCATTCTGGAAAGCCTCCTATCCGGGGGATTAGCGCACCTCTTCGGGTCTAGTAAATTTTACGTTGGACCGCGCCTGTAGTCAGGGATATCAGTGCGACGGCAGGTGCTTGAGTTATCCACCACTTTTGTATTTCTCCGAACGATTGACATATTTATCGCTGAATTGAGAAATGAAAACTAACTTATTCAAGTCTGAAAATGGTTCCACCACAGCCGAATACGCTATTGCCACGATGGCGGCGGTTGGCTTTGCCGGGTTGCTCGTAGTGATCATGCGCAGCGACGAGGTGAAACAGATTCTCTATAACCTCGTGATGAAAGCCCTAACCGTTGGAACTCCGTAGCGAGCGAGGAACGGTAACGGCAGAACTCGCAATTTCTCTTCCCGCAGTGCTCCTCATGCTTAGCTTTGCAATTCAAGCGCTCGCGGTGCAGGTGGATCGCATCACGCTGGCGGCAACCGCTGGGCAACTCGCCAGAGCCGCGGCCAGGGGAGAGCAGATACCCGAAGCTAAGACCGAGGGAAACCTAGTCTGCGTGGAGAAGACTCAAACCACGTTCTTCACCATCAAGGAAAAGCAGTGCGCTCGCCGCCTCGGTTTATAGATTCGAAAGGTTCTGGCACGGTTCTATCGTTGGCACTGGTGGCCATCATTTCAGCCCTACTTTTCGTGATGATTAATCTCACAAACCGGATTATCGATCAAGCCAGGCTTGATGCGCTTGCGGAAAACGCGGCAATTGCCGGTGCCGATTCCCTGCGAGGTCTAGCGGCTGGAGCCCCATGCGATGTTGCTCGCGAATTGGTTTTGTCAGGGTCGGCTCGCATAATCTCATGTTCAACCAACAGCACCGATTTGCTGATACAACTTGAAAGAAATGGTTTGAACGCAAAAGCTCGAGCGGGCGAAGCGAGTTTCGAAGAAAAATAGTCAATTCTTGCGCAACCGCTAAAACGTGTCGTAGTGTCTATGCGGTGGAGTAAGAATAATTAACTTCTTATATGTTGTATCCGCGCGGTAGTAAGGAACCTCTTTGGCCAACAGTCACAAACTCGTCATTGTCGAATCACCGGCAAAGGCAAAAACCATCTCCAAATACCTTGGAGAGAACTTTACTGTTCTCGCTTCGGTCGGTCACATTCGTGAGCTGGTTGAACCAAAGAACGTTCCGAAAGAGCTGAAGAAGACTTCGATCGGCAAGTTCGCCGTCGACGTGGATAACGGGTTTACCCCTTACTACGGCATCACCGCCGGCAAGACGAAAACCATCTCAGATCTGAAAGCGGCACTAAAAGGCGCCGACGAGCTATACCTCGCAACCGATGAAGACCGTGAGGGAGAAGCCATTGCTTGGCACCTACTCGAGGTGCTAAAGCCAAAGGTTCCGGTAAAGCGAATGGTGTTCCACGAAATCACCAAGGAAGCCATCCAGGGAGCTCTCGAGCACACCCGCGCCCTCGACACCGACCTGGTTGAGGCTCAAGAGACCCGTCGAATTGTCGACCGACTATACGGATACGAGATTTCTCCGGTCCTGTGGCGCAAGATCAATCGTGGTCTCAGTGCCGGTCGCGTGCAGTCGCCTGCAGTTCGCCTGGTGGTTGAGCGTGAGCGTGAGCGCATGGCTTTCGTTTCTGCCGCTTACTTCGACGTAAAAGCGTCTTTTGATCCCAACACCGCCGGCGAGCCAGTTTTCGAAGCAAAACTCCAAACCGTTGATGGTCAGCGAATAGCCACTGGCGAGAACTTCGACGACAAGGGCCAACTGAGTGGCAACGTAATGTTGCTCGACTCGGCTGCGGCAGAAGCTTTAGCCGCAGCGGTAGGAGTTCCCGGCGTAAACATCGAAGTGGTTTCGGTTGAGGCAAAACCTTCAACTCGCCGCCCTGCGGCACCGTTCACCACCTCCACCCTGCAGCAAGAGGCTTCTCGCAAACTTCGCATGGGTGCCAAGCAAACCATGGATACCGCACAGGGACTATACCAAGAGGGTTACATCACCTACATGCGAACCGACTCGCCTACCCTTTCCGGTCAGGCGATTAGCGCAGCGAGATCTCAGGCAACCAAGATGTTTGGTGCCGAATATGTTTCCGATGCTCCACGTCTTTACTCAGGTAAGTCGAAGAACGCGCAGGAAGCGCACGAAGCTATTCGCCCAGCCGGAGAAGTGTTCAAGACTCCAGCCGAGCTTTCAACCTTGCTTCACGGACGTGCCTACGATCTCTACGAACTGATCTGGAAGCGAACCGTTGCATCGCAGATGCAAGACGCCAAGGTTTCAACCACCACCGCGAAGATCAAAGTGGGTCCGCTCAACGATGGTCGTACCGCCGAGTTCACCGCCAGTGGAACTGTGGTTACCTTCCGAGGGTTCCTAGCCGCCTATGAGGAGAGCCAAGACGAGTCGCGTAACCAAGACGAGGCAGCTGAGTCGAAACTGCCGAATCTTGCCGTGGGTCAGAAACTTTCTCTGGTCGAGGTAAACGCTAAAGACCACCAGACCTCGCCTCCACCTCGATACACCGAAGCATCACTGGTGAAGGCTCTAGAAGAAGATGGCATTGGTCGTCCATCCACCTATGCCAGCATCATGTCAAACATCACCAATAAGGGCTATGTGACCAAGCGCGGCCAGGCTCTGGTTCCCGAATGGATTGCCTTCACCGTCATTCGTTTCTTGGAAGACAATTTCGGGAAAATGCTCGACTACAAATTCACGGCTTCGATGGAAGAGGATCTCGACCTTATCGCCGACGGCAAGTTGAACGCCAAAGAGTGGTTGAAGCACTTCTATTTCGGTGGCGATGATCTGGTCGGTTTGAAGGAAACCGCTGAAAACATTCTTGACCAAGACCCCCGTGCCATTAACTCCTACCCAATCACCGATGCCATAACTCTTCGCACCGGACAATACGGTCCTTATCTGGAAATCTTTGAAGCTCCTGGCAGCGAAGGAGCCGATCCTGAAACCGGTCGTCGCATAGTCAACATCCCCGAGGAGCTAACCCCCGACGAGCTAACCGCCACCAAGGCGCAGGAGCTGGTCGACGCTCCGGTAGTTACCGACCGCGTTTTGGGAGTTGATCCTGAATCAGGTTTTGAGGTTCTGTTTAAGGACGGACGCTACGGTCCATATGTGGTTCTAAACGACCCTGAAGCAGCCAAGCCAAAAACCGGTTCACTGTTCAAGTCGATGAGCCCAGCCTCAATCGATTTGGAAACTTCACTAAAACTTCTGTCGCTTCCTCGAATTGTTGGAGTTGACCCGGAAACGGGAAACCAGATCACCGCACAGAACGGTAAATTCGGCGCCTATCTGAAGAAGGGCACCGACTCTCGTTCTCTCGCCAGCGAAGAACAAATCTTTGAGATTGACCTCGCCGGCGCTTTGGAGCTCTATGCTCAGCCGAAATATGGCGGCCGACGCACGGCATCAACGCCGCTGCGCGAATTTGGTGAAGACCCTGCCTCTGGTGGACCCGTAGTCGCCAAGACCGGGCAGTTCGGACCATACGTTAGCGATGGTTTTGTGAACGCCACCGTTCCAAAGGATGACAATATTGAAGACATGTCACCAGATCGAGCATTCGAATTACTCATGGCTCGCCGTGAAAAACTCGGCCTAGAGCCAGGCCAAGCCCCGGCTAAGTCGAGCGGTCGCGGTGCCCGTAAAACCACCAAACGCGTGGTGAAGGCGAAGGGCAAGAAGTAGTGTTCATTTCGTTCGAAGGAATCGACGGGGTTGGTAAGTCAACCCAGATTCGTCTCGCCGAAGAGTATTTACGGGGGCTTGGCCGAGATGTTCTTACCACTTTTGAACCTGGCGGCACCGAACTAGGCCAAGAAATTCGCAACCTACTGTTGCACCGTAAGGGTGACGTTGCTCCTCGCTCGGAAGCGCTTCTTTACGCTGCCGATCGAGCGCATCACGTGGCGACCAAGATTCGTCCAGCTCTAGCCGATGGCAAGATTGTGATCACCGACCGCTACCTCGATTCGTCGGTTGCCTATCAGGGCGCCGGTAGAAAACTTTCCGCGGAAGAAGTACGAAACACCTCGGTTTGGGCGGTCGACGGCTTACTTCCAGATCTGACCATCCTGCTTGATCTCGATGCCGCCAAGGCCGCCGAGCGACGCGAAACCACGGGTCAGGAGGCCGATCGCCTGGAAAGAGAGAAACTCGATTTCTTTGAAGCAGTGCGCTCGGAATTCCTAAAACTTGCCGCCGCCGAACCGAACCGTTTTCTGGTGGTTGATGCCGAGCAGACTCCTGAAGAAATTTTCGAGAAGATACTGGCAAAGCTGAACGAACTTTTGAGTAAATGACCAAAGATTTTTGGTATGAACTAGCCGGCCAGCCCGAGGCCGTGGCCCAGATTCGCAGGGCCGTGGCAGAACGTGACGAGGGAGTCTTTCACTCTTGGCTGATTACCGGCCCTCCCGGGTCTGGCCGTTCAGTTTTAGCCCAAGCCTTTGCTGCCGCGCTGCAGTGCCCAAACCAGGGTTGCGGCACCTGCCACTCATGCATCTTGGCTAAGGCCGGTAGCCATCCGGATATCACCGCGCTCACCACCGAAAAGGTTCAGATTGCCATCGCCGAGGTTCGCGATCTAGTGGCTCAATCCTCCTTTGGTTCTTCTTCTGGCCGTTTTCGAATCATGATTATCGAAGACGCCGACCGCATGGCGCCACTGGCTGCAAACGTTCTCTTGAAAGCATTGGAAGAACCGCCAGCCAATACCCTCTGGATTCTTTGCGCGCCTTCCGAAGTGGACATGCTTCCAACAATCCGTTCTCGCGTTCGCAAAGTTGTTCTTAAAGTGCCAAGCGTTGAAGATGTTGCCAAACTTTTGGTTGAACGCGACGGCGTCGAGCCAGGTCTGGCAATTTTGGTTGCGGCCGAAGCCCAGAGCCACATTGGTATGGCTCGAAGGCTGGCTACCAGCAGCGAAGCCAGAGAGCGTCGTCACGAATACCTTTTGGCCGCGATGAACATCAGCAATATGGGTGAAGCGGTGAAGACGGCCGACAAGTGGCTCGACTTAGCCAAGAAAGACGCTGCCGCACTCACCAAAGAGCGCGATGAAGAGGAGAAGCAGACTCTGCTTCACAGCCTCGGTCTTTCCCCTGCCGACACCATTCCACCGCAGTATCGAACCGACATCAAGAATCTTGAAGAGGGTCAAAAGCGCAGGGCAACTAGAAGTCTCCGCGATGGTTTGGATCGAATCCTGGTGGATCTTTTGGCTCTCTACCGAGACGTTCTCACGGTTCAACTGAAAGCTCAGACACCTTTGGTGAACCGCGACCTAAGCGTTCAAATTCGGGAAGTTGCCTATTCCAGTAAACCCGAAGACACCATCGGTATCATCGACATGATCGAAAAGTCTCGTGACCGAATCGATCGAAACGTTCGAGACATTTACGTAATGGATTCGCTGGCCGCAACCTTGAAGAGACGAGCATGATGAAAAAAATCGGGGCAGCACTCGCATCCTTGTTTCTGCTAGTTGCGGCGGCGGGTTGTTCTTCGGTAGCCAAAGCGGAAGACATCTTCAACCAGACCCCAAACTGGGCGGCTTGCGAGGGTGACGGTTTCCAATGTGCCACCGTGAAGGCTCCGATTGACTGGGATAAGCCAGAGGGTAAAACTTTTGATTTATCTCTTATTCGAAAAGTAACTGATAAGGCAATTGGCTCACTGGTTTTGAATCCCGGCGGCCCCGGCGGCTCTGGTTATGACTTTCTCGCCAACAACTGGGCAGACATTGGAACCGAGGAACTTCGCAGCGCCTACACCTACGTTTCTTTCGACCCTCGCGGGGTCAGTCGCAGTTCGAAGGTTACCTGCCTCAACAGCAAGGACACCGACCACCTGCTCTATGACTCAAATGATGCCGAGTGGGGTAGCGCAAAAGACCTGAAGCTACAGCGCACAGAACTGAAGAAGTTTGTGGACGCTTGCAAAAAGAACACCGGCGAACTCCTTGGAAACGTTGACACCGTTAGTGCGGCAAAAGACCTTGAGCTGATCAGAACCGTCCTAGGTGAATCGAAGTTGAACTACCTGGGTTTCTCTTACGGAACTTTCCTTGGCACCACCTACGCCTCGCTCTTTCCTGAAAAGGTTGGTCGCTTCGTTCTCGACGGCGCCATTGATCCTCGCGTGCCGGATGAGCAGCAGAGCATCAACCAGTTGGCCGGCTTCGACTTGGCCCTGAATAACTATCTGAAAGACTGCGTTGACAACAATATCGATTGCCCGTTCAAGGGCAGTTTCAGCAGCGCCAAAGCCGAGGTAAAGCAGTTTCTGCTCGACATGGAACAGAAAGATATGTCAACCTCAACCGATCGCAAACTAACCATCAGTTCGGCAACCACCGGCCTGATCATGGCACTGTATTCAGACACCTACTGGCAATACCTAACTCAGGCTTTTACAGAAGCCAAGTCTGGCGACGGAACCACTTTCCTACGTCTGGCCGATTTCTACAACGATCGCCAGGATGACGGCAGCTATCAGGGCAACAGCCTCGAGGCGAACATCGCCGTAAACTGCCTCGACTCACGGTCGTCTTCGAAACCTGAAGCCATGGCCGCTCAGAACGCCAAACTTCTAGCCGCTTCGCCAATCCTCGGACGCTATTGGCAGAACGGCGCGCTCACCTGCGAGCAGTGGCCTTACCCGGTTGCTGAGCATCCAGAGAGTTACTCGGCCAAGGGCGCTCCAACGATTTTGGTGGTCGGCACCACCGGCGATCCTGCCACCCCTTATGAGCAGTCGGTGGCTTTGGCTCACGAGGTGCTTAGCGATGGTTTCCTGATCACGTTCGAGGGCGAAGGACACACCGCCTATGGTCGCTCTAACGAGTGTGTGAGCTCTGCGGTGGACGATTTCCTCATTAGGGGAAAGATTCCAAACAAAGAGCCGGTCTGCTAAACGCGAATTAGCAGCCGCGCGTTTCGTGGTGAAATATAACTATGGCTAAGCGACCTACCATTCACGATGTTGCCGAGCGCGCAGGCGTCTCGAAGTCGCTGGTTGCGCTGGTCTTCAAATCCGATACCGGAGTAAGTCAAAAACGCCGCGAGATCGTTTTGAAAGCAGCCCAAGACCTCGGTTACACCACCAATGCTTTTGCCAGCGCTCTTCGTTCCGGAAACAACGGTTTCGTTGGCATTATCATCGCCGATTTCCACAACCCGCTCTTCACCGAGTTCGCCGACTTAGCGCGCCAGGCCTTTGCCGCCAAAGGTATCTTCTGTTTCTTCGCTACTTCGTCGAGTTCGATGGTCGATGGCGAAGAAAAGCTCGACCCGGTGCCAATTCAACATTTGCTAGACCTCAAACCCAGCTGCCTGCTTATCGTGGGTGGTTTAGTTGACCACAGCCCGTTCAAGAATGTGTCCGAAGACCTGCCGGTGGTTCAGGTTCTCTCATCTAAGGGCGCCTTGAGAAAAGCCGTTTCGGTTCGTAGCAACGACGACACCGCTATGAAGCAGATTTTGGATCACCTACTTACCCTCGGCCACAAAAACATTGTTTATGTTGGTCCAAGTGGTGAGCGCGTTGCCAAGGATCGACGTTTTGCTTATGAGAATCAGGCAAAGCTGCACCGAGTTAAGTTGAGCGTTGTTTCTACCGGCTTGGCGCGAAACGAGGCCTCTGGTCTAACCGCCGGCCTGGAGGCTCTGAAACTTAAGCCATCGGCGATTGTCTGTTTCAACGACAACGTGGCCTTTGGCGTTCAAGATGCCATGGCGCGCAGCAGCCAAAAAGTTGCCGTCACCGGCTACGACAATACGTTCTTCAGCTCCCTCGAACGGGTGAGCCTAACCACCATCGATCAGGATAAGGAAAGCATTGTGAGCCAGGTGGTTTGGCTGCTGACCGACCCGGTTGCTCTAAAAAAGTACCAGGGCAAAGAAATCTTCATCGAACCGGGCCTCGTGGTTAGAAATTCGAGCACGAAGTTCAAATAGCCATCAACAATGTTTTATTGTTAATACAATTGCAACGTTCCAAAGGAGATGCCGCACATGGCTGAGCAGAAACAAATCGGTGTTGGTCTAGTGAGCGTTGGCTGGATGGGTAAGGTTCACTCCCGCGCCTACCAAGCGATTCCAGTGGTTTACCCGGAGCTCGGCATCAAGCCAAGGCTGGTAATTGCCGCCGACACCGAACCCTCGCGTGGCGAATATGCGAGAGACGTTCTGGGCTTTGAGGAATCAACCCTCGACTATCACGAGGTGCTAAATCACCCAGACGTAGACGTGGTTTCGATTTGCGCTCCAAATTTTCTTCACGCCGAAATCGGCATTGCCGCAGCCCAAGCCGGCAAAGCTTTCTGGATCGAGAAGCCGGTTGGCCGTGGCGTTGACGAAACAAAATCGGTGCAAGCCGCCGCTGCTAAAGCAGGCGTAGTTACCAGCATCGGTTTCAACTATCGTCACGCACCTGCGGTTGAAAAGGCCAAGGCCCTGATTGCCGAGGGCCGCATCGGTCGAATCACCAATATTCGCGGAACGTTCTTCGCCGACTACTCGGCCGAGCCAAACGCTGCGCTGTCATGGCGTTTCAATCGCAAGCTGGCTGGTTCGGGCGTGCTCGGAGACCTGATGGGTCATCTGGTTGATCTGGTTCAGTATGTGGTTGGTCCAATATCTGCAGTGTCTGGAATGACCTCGACGGTTATCAAACAGCGCCCAATCCAACAGATGGGCAAGGGAACCCACTTCGACGTAATCGAAGGCGGAGAACTCGGCGATGTTGAAAACGAAGACTACGCTGCCATGATGATTCGCTTTGCCGACAACGCGGTTGGCGCCGGCGCCGTTGGAACTCTAGAGGCGTCACGGGTTTCGGTTGGTCCACGAGCCTCATACAACTTTGAAATTTACGGCACCGAAGGTTCGCTTCACTGGGACTTCGAGCGAATGAATGAGCTAGACGTGGCGTTTGGTCGCAAAGGTGACCTAGTTGGTTACACCAGAGTGCTAGCCAGTCCTGGTTTTGGCGACTTCAGCCACTTCCAACCAGGACCGGGAACCGGCATGGGTTTTGATGACCTAAAGGTGATTGAGGCACGTAAGTTCCTCGAGTCATACGTTGGGTCAAGCCACCTGAACTCGAACATCAACGATGCCGTGGCTGCTGCTGCGGTTTGTGAAGCGGTGGAACGTTCAGCCGAAAGCGGTCAGTGGATTTCCCTTGCCCCTGTGGCCGGCGTCACGGCAGCAATTCGCTAGCTGAAGGCCTGAACCAGAATCCAGAGGTTGAGGCTCGAGAGCGCTAGCGCAATCGCGTAACCAAGCACCTTTACCCCGGTCGCGTTTCTGAGCTCACCCATCAGCTTTGAATCTGAAGTCAGGCGAATCAGTGGGAACAGTGCGAATGGAATTCCGAAGCTCAGGAACACCTGGCTCAACACCAGAACATCGGTTGCGCCGAGTCCCAGAGACAGGACAAATAGCGCGGGAACCAGAGTGATTAGTCTTCTCACCAACAGTGGAAGCGATTTTTTGATCAGCAGACCGTCGAATATAACTTCGCCAGCGTAAGTTCCCACCGATGTTGAAGAAAGACCGCTGGCCAAAAGCGCAAGAGCAAAGAGAATGGCAAAAGTAGCTCCACCGGCCGAAAGTATTTCATTGAAAACCGCGGTGATCACGTCTTGCCCGGCCTCAGTAGTTCCAATAACTGCTCCTAGCACCAGCAGCGCTATGTTCACGGTTCCCGCAATCAACATGGCTATGGAGACGTCCCACTTGATGATCCGAACCAACCTACGGTCGTCTAGGCCATTAGCTATGGCACCGAGACGATCTCGACTCAGTGCCGAGTGCACATAAACCGCGTGAGGCATGATGGTGGCGCCGAAAATCCCGAGCGCCAGAAGCGCCGAACCTTCGTTGGTGAGAGTTGGCACTAATCCCGCTAAGAAATCACCTGCCACCGGCGTCCATGAGGTGATTGCCGAAATGAACCCGAAACCGGTGAGCACAATTAATCCGAAGATTACGAATTCGAAAGATTTAGCCCGCCCAGCAGCTTTCATGTAGAGCAGGGCCGTGGAAACCACAGCGGTGGCCAGGCAGCCTGCCAGAAGCGGCCAACCAAACAGCAGGTTCAAAGCCACAGCACCACCGATTAGTTCGGCTAGGTCGGTGGCAATTGCTACCAGTTGGGCCTGAAGCCAGTAGAGAAAACGCGTAAACGGACTCTTTAGCCGTTCGCCCATAATCCGCGACAAACTCCTGTTAGTGGCAAGCCCTAACTTGGCAGCTAGGTATTGAACGAGCCAGGCGATTAGATTGGCGGCGACCAAAACCCAGAGCAGCAGGTAGCCGTATTGCGTGCCAGCGCTCAGGTTTGTGGCAACGTTTCCTGGGTCTAGATATGCAACTCCCGCAACCAGGGCAGGGCCGAGTAGGGCGAGAAACCCAGACTTAGCGGAAATTTTTGGCTGCATTATTCAAGACTATGCAAGGAAATCGAGCGGGGTTTATTTAAGCCCAACGGCACGCTTGATAAGTTCGGAAATTTCTTTTCCAACCGCCGGAGTCAGCTTCGTTAGAGCATAAGCGTTTGGCCAAAATGTTCCTTCGTCCAACTTGGCCGACTCCTGAAAACCAACAGTGCAGTAGCGGGTTTTGAACTTGTCTCCGTCTTGGAAAAACAAAACCACCTTGCCATCGATGCAATAGGCCGGCATTCCGTACCAGGTTTTCACCTCGAAGTCCGGGTAAACCTTCATGGCCAAATTGTGAAGCTCAAGAGCGAGCGCGCGGTCCTGAGGCGTCATCGATTCGATGCGAGCCAAAGTAGCCTCAAGCGACTCGGAGCGGGTGAGGGCAAGCTTTCGCTCCTTGGCGGCCTCTCGCATTGCGGCGCGTTCTTCTGCGGTGAATTTTTCTGTCATACAAACGATTCTGGCAGATTCATTTTCAATTTAGACTTTTCACATGGCCAAAAAGAGCACGCCGACAGATAAGTCCGATGCACCACTACCTACCATGGCAGACATTGCCAAAATGGTCGGGGTTTCTCGTCAGTTAGTTGGCTTGGTTTTCAGAGATGCTCCCGGAGTCGGTGCCGAAACCGCAGCGAAGATTCGCGCTGCCGCAAAGGAAATCGGCTACCGCCCAAACCTAGCGGCTCAGTCGCTGCGTCGGGATTCATCAAACAACATTGGATTTCTTTTTCACGCCGACCAGTCATCGATGCAAGATATTTTGCCGGCCATGTATAAGTCGGCTAAAGCGGCGGGTTTCAACTTAATCATCAGCGCAGTCTCGAAATCTCACAACGAAAATGAAGCCATCGAGGAGCTTCTAGGCTACCGTTGCGAGGGATTGGTGATCGCTGGAACAGAACTTGCGCAGAGTCGAGTTCAGAAACTGGCTCGCGAGATTCCGCTGGTGTCACTAGGTCGCCGTATGGAGCAGGTTCGAGCCGGAATGGTATCTTCCAATGGCGAAGCTGGCATTTTCGCAGTCACTATGCACCTCATTGGTCTCGGCCACAAAGACATCGCCTACGTGCACGCTAAGGACATGCGTGATGCCCAGTACCGACTTGAAGGTTACCGGGCTGCCATGGACGCCAACAAGCTCAAAGCGAGGGTGGTTACCATCGAAGGAGATTTCGCTGAAGTTGGTGGCGCCGAAGCAGCCGGCAAGCTTCTGAAAGAGAATATTCCTACCGCAGTTGTCTGTAACAACGACCAGAGCGCACTGGGTCTTTCTCATCGACTATTGCAAGCCGGTATAAAGATCCCTGCCCAGGTTTCTATCACCGGCTACGACGACACTGTTGCCCAGTTTCCTTTCATGGACCTAACCACTGCCAGGCAGGACCCAGAGGACTTGGCTCACTTTGCAGTCACCGATTTAGTGGCACGTATTCGAGGCGAGAAATACCTCTCGGAAACCTATCTCACACCGGCCACCCTGATTGTGCGTACCAGCACCGCTAAACCGCGCAAAGAAGCAACCCTGCGCGTCTAGCACGAGCAAGTAAAAATTTATCAAAAAGTTATAAAAAACAACTGTCTTGATTTGGCACGTGCTAGTAAATGCACTAGTTTTAAGGAAGAGGAACTTCACCTCTCGTCAGATTTATCCCCCCGAATGCCTATCATCCGGGGGGATAAATTCATTTAACCTGACTAAGCCTTTTTAGAGTTCTTTCGCTCATCGATGATGATTGCCACGATGATGATGCAACCCTTGACCACAATTTGTAGAAACGGTGAAACGTTCAATAGGTCTAGACCGTTGTTGATCGTTCCGATAAGCAGGGCACCAACTACGGTTCCCCAAATCTTACCGATACCACCCTTGAAGCTGGTTCCACCAACGATTACAGCGGTGATGGCATCCAGCTCGATACCTGTACCCAAGGTCGAGTTACCCGAGCCAATACGTGCTGACCACAGAACACCCGCCAAGCCGGCTAGAAGACCGCTCAGCGTGTAAATGATGATGGTGACCCTTGGAATGCGGATGCCGGAAACGCGCGCTGCTACCTCGTTACCACCGATGGCGTAGGTGTAGCGGCCGAACTTGGTGTAGCTCAAAATGAATGTGGCTATAAGTGCCACTGCGATAAACATAACTACCGGAAGCGGAATGCCCGAAAGTCGAACGTCGGGATCGCTAAAGAGATAACCCTGACCCAAGAAGTTGTAATCATCCTTTAGGTCGGAGAATGGTCGCCCGTCGCCCGTATAGATATAAGCCAGACCACGTGCGATTGACATCATTCCTAGGGTGGCGATGAACGGGGCCAGTCGGAACTTGGCTATCAGCACACCATTGGTAAAACCGGCTAGTGCGCCGACTCCAAGACCCGCCAGAACGGCAACGATTACCGGCACGTCAATACCTTCAAACTTGACCAAGGAACCGCCCGGGTTTTGTGCCAGGCTGGCAGCCACAACAGCCGATAGACCAAGAATCGATCCAACCGAAAGGTCGATACCCAGGGTGATGATGACAAAGGTCATACCAACGCCGATGATGCCAATTGCTGAAACCTGACGAATAACGTTCACCATGTTTACCGGAGCAATCGAATTACCATCGGTGAGAATCGCCAACGCTATAACGAACAGAATCAAAACTCCGATAATCATGTACGTTTTAGCGAAGTCAACTAAGTCAAATTTTTTGACCTTCATCAGAATCGATGAAGTCGCTGTTGTTTCTTTTGTCATTTTCTTTTCTCCTTGTTCTTACGCAACGGCTTCATCAGCGAAACGGGTTGCAAGTTCCATAATTTTTTCTTGGGTTGCCTCTTTGCGGCTCACTTCGCCGACCATCTGGCCTTCACACATAACCATCACGCGGTCGCTCATACCAAGAATCTCTGGCATCTCCGATGAAACCATGATGATTGCCTTGCCCTGCTTAGCCAACTCACCCATTAGGCGGTGAATTTCAGACTTCGCTCCAACGTCGATTCCTCGAGTTGGTTCGTCGATGATCAGAATGTCTGGGTCAGTTAGGAGCCAACGCGAAAGCAATACCTTCTGCTGGTTTCCGCCCGATAGGTTTTGGATCTGCTGGTCGAGTGAAGGAGTCTTGAGAGCCAGTGCCGTGCGCTGTTCCTCACACTCACGGTCGATCATCGGCTTACGCAACACGCCCATAAACGAGAATCGATTGATTGCGGCCATTGACATGTTGTCTCGCACAGAAAGAACGCCCATGATTCCGGTTTTCTTTCGATCTTCGGTCAGCAGACCAATACCGGCTTCGATAGCCTGGTGAGGCTCACGAATCTTCACCACTTTCCCATTCACCTTGATGGTGCCCGACTCAGCCGGGTAGATTCCAAAAAGGGTTTCCAAAACTTCACTACGACCCGAACCCATGAGGCCGGCAATTCCCAGAATTTCGCCGCGACGAACATTGAAAGAGACGTTCTTTACCAGACGACCTCGAGTTAGTCCTTCAACATCCAAGATCACCTCACCAATCGCGGCATCGGCCTTCGGGAAGAGCTGGTTTAGTTCGCGACCAACCATTAGGGAAATCAACTTGTCGCGGCTCATGTTGGAGGCTTTGTCGGTGGCTACCCAAGCTCCATCTCGGAAAACGGTCACCTCATCGGAGATGGCAAACACTTCGTCCATCTTGTGAGTGATATAAATGATTGCGGTGCCGGCAGAGCGAAGGTCGCGAATCATCTCGTGCAAACGGGCTACCTCACGCTCCGTAATAGCCGAGGTTGGCTCATCCATGATGATGATCTTCGACTTGAAAGCGATTGCCTTGGCAATTTCAACCATTTGTGCCTGAGCCACACTCAGGTTTTTCATCTGCGCTGATGGGTCGATGCTGATATTCCAGCGATCGAAAACTTTTTGAGTTTCGGCAATCATTAGTTTCTTGCTAACCAAGCCGGCTTTGGTGCGAAGTTCACGACCGAGATAGATGTTCTCAGCGGCGGTGAGTTCAGGAATGAACATGAGCTCTTGGTGAATCATCGAGATACCGTTGGCCAAACCGTCGAGCGGGTTTGACATTTTTACGGGCTTACCGTTGATAAGAATTTGACCTTCATCTAGCATGTAAACGCCAGCGAGGATTTTCATAAGTGTTGATTTACCGGCGCCGTTCTCGCCCATTAGTGAGTGAACCAGACCAGGTCTTAGATTTAGCTGAACATTGTTCAGAGCCAGGACTCCTGGGAATCTTTTGGTGATGCCCTTCATCTCTACGATGTATTCGTCCATTTTTACTTCTTTCAATTTGTTGCTTTTTTATGAGAGTTGGCCGGGTAGGTTACCCCGCCCGGCCAACTACTACAATTTTCTAGACTCTAACGGCTTATTTGAAGTCGCCGATGTTGTCTAGGGTTACTAGCACGTAAGGAATGTCAACGTAGTCGGCAACGGTCTTACCGTTTACAAGGTCGATTGCAGCCTTCACTCCGCCGCCACCCTGGCCAGATGCATCCTGGAACACGGTGGTTGCTAGTTCGCCAGCTTCTAGCGATGCTAGAGCGTCAGCAGTAGCGTCCACGCCACCCACTAGAACTCCACCAGCACCGAGCTTCTTGCCAGCAGCCTTCAGTGCGTTGATTGCACCTAGAGCCATTTCGTCGTTGTTTGCACAAACGATGCTGAAGTCAACACCAGACTGAAT
>CAEZUR010000005.1_pt1 | contig 23724 bp, 19 predicted proteins | sample 7264531 | NCBI WGS metagenome assembly CAEZUR01 (sample SAMEA6813835, study PRJEB35770) | uncultured Rhodoluna sp. | biome: Freshwater; feature: Freshwater reservoir; material: water | place: Czech Republic | collected 2016-04-20 | depth 0.5m m | reverse complement strand
TTATTGTGGCAATCTTCGTGGTCTTTTTTGTGGGGCACTTACTCGATCTCCAGGTTGTCAATGCCCCAGCAATAAAAGAGGCTTCCAAGTCGAAACGCGAGATAACTCGTGTCATATCGGCGGCTAGAGGTTCGATCCTCGACAAGGACTCGAAGGTACTGGCAAAGTCGATATTCCGCTACGACGTAAACGTGGCGCCGATCAAAGTAGCACCGGTAGAACGCCAGGTAAACGGAGCCACCGTTACGATGACGGTTGAGCAACTGGCAACTCGAATCGCGGCGATCCTAGGTAAGACCGAGAGCGAAGTACTGAAACAAATGAGCGGCAAAGGCGTTTATGCCAATCTTGCCAAAAATGTTAACTCAAGCGTTATGACTCAAATTGAAAGCTTAGATCTCCCGTGGCTTTGGACCGATGAACGTATTTCTCGGGTATATCCAAACGGAGCGGTAGCCGGTAACCTGGTTGGCTTCATCACCGCCGATGGTGCTACGAAAGCCGGCTTAGAAGCGCAAATGGACTCTTGCTTGGCTGGCGTTGACGGTAAAGAGTCTTTCGATCAGGGTTCCGATGGGATTCGAATTCCAGAAAGTGCTGTTGTGGCAAAGACGGCCAGGGATGGCGGAGACCTGAAACTCAGCATTGACACTAATTTGCAGTACTTCTCTCAACAGGTGCTGGAGACCGCTGTCAAGAATGAGCGCGCTGACTATGGAACCGCAATAGTTATCGAGGTAAAGACCGGTCGTTTACTGGTGGCTGCCGAAGCGCCAACCGTTGACCCCAATAACCCTGGAGCCTCAAAGGAGCGAGATCGCCAGGGAAAAATCTTCACCAACACCTATGAGCCTGGTTCCACCATGAAAATGATTACCGCAGCCACTGCGATTGACGACGGTAAAGCCACCCCAGCCACTCAGATTGTGGCCCCGTTCAAAGTGAAGATGAAGTGGGGCACCTGGATCAAGGATTCCGACAAGCACCCAACCTTGCATTTGACTCTGGCGGGAATTCTGCGAGACAGCTCAAACACTGGAATTATGCAAATAGGCGCCAAGGTTAAGCGTTCGGTTCGAGTCTCCTACATGAAAAAGTTTGGACTTGGTGAACCAACTTCGCTAGGTATGACCTTCGAATCCGGTGGCATTTTGGGCGACACCAAGAACTGGGATGGTCAGACCGATCTCACCAGCATGTTCGGTCAGGGAATAGCCGTAACACCGATTCAAATGGCCTACGCTTACCAGGCAATTGCCAATGGAGGCGTTCGTCTGTCTCCAAAGCTTTTCGAGAGTTGCAAAAAGGCTAACGGAGAGGTGACCGAATACCCGGTTGGTCAACCGGTTAGAGTGGTTTCCGAATCAACTGCGAGAAGCACAGTAGACATGCTGGAGAAAGTTGTCGAGCAGGGTCACATCGGTAAAACAGCAGCAATTGCCGGATATCGAGTCGCCGGAAAGAGTGGCACTGCTCAAATTAAGCAAGGTGACACCTATGGTTATCTACATGCGATTTCTTTCATCGGCCTGGCTCCAGCCGACGATCCAAAATACGTGGTGGCCGTGATGTTGTATAAATCCCGTCGAACTAGCAGCTCGATTGGTGCAACGCCCATATTCAAGCAAATCATGCAGCAGACACTTCGCGCCTATCGCGTGCCACCATCAACCACCAAGTCCAGGGAAATTCCTACGGAGTGGTGAGCATGAAAGAGCAGATTCCCCCAACCATCCGCCCTGATTCGGTAGCACCGATTTCTGTCGCTGAAATTGCTACCATTTTTGGATTAGAACGAGTTTCCGGGGACAGTGCTGTTAAAGTCACCGGTATCAGCATGAATACCGCGGATTTGCGCCCTGGCGATTTGTTCGTGGCGATGCCGGGCTTGAAAACCCATGGAGCGCGATACGTAAGCAAAGCGATTGAACTTGGAGCCGTTGCCATAATTACCGACGGCGCCGGACTTTCTGAATTGCCCGAAGTGGTGGTTCCGGTTTACCGATTGGAGAATCCAAGGTCACACCTAGGTGCTCTGGCAGCAACCGTTTACGGAAACCACCCCAGCGTCATGCCGAAGCTATTCGCTACCACCGGCACAAATGGTAAAACTTCAACCACCTACATTTTGGAAGCAATGCTTCGCCAATTGGGAGAAACTACCGGCTTGACTTCCACCGCAGAGCGCCACATTGCGGGCGAGGTGATCGTGAGTCGCCTCACCACCCCAGAATCTACCGAAATGCAATCGCTTATCGCCAGAATGCGCGAAAGTCAGGTCACAGCGGTTGCCATCGAGGTTTCAGCGCAGGCACTCAGCCAGCTGAGGGTTGATGGATTGCTGTTTGACGTAGTTGGTTTCACAAATTTGAGCCACGATCATCTCGACGATTACGCCGACATGGCCGAATATCTGGCAGCCAAAGTGCAACTGTTTCAACCATCACACGCCAATCGAGGCGTCGTTTGCTTGGATTCAGATTATGGTGACGCGTTCTTGAAACTGGCGACAATTCCTACCGTGACTGTTTCCAACTCGAAGGATAAGAACCCCGACTACCTGGTTACCGTCACCGCAGAGTTACCCGGGCTAACCAAATTTGAGGTAACTACTCCCGAAGGCGAAGTTATTTCTTCTCAGGTTCCGATTATCGGAGCGCACATGGCTGCCAACGCCGGTCTGGCGATTGCCATGTTGATTCAGGCAGGCTACACGGCTAAACGCATTAGCGCGGCAATCGTGGGTGGCGTGGACTGCTATTTGCCTGGTCGCACGGAATTGGTGTCTCCAGCTTCCGGGCCGTCGGTTTACATCGATTTTGGGCACAGCCCAGACGCGTTTTTGAACACGCTGGCAGCGGTTCGAAAAGTCACCACTGGCAAGGTTTTGATGCTGTTTGGTGCCGACGGTGATCGGGATGCGAGTAAGCGCCCAGCAATGGCCAAGATGGCGGTAAACGGAAGCGATATTCTCGTGATAACCGATCATCACCCCCGATTTGAAGACGCCGCTTCGATCCGTGCCGCACTAGTATCATCGGCCAGGATGGCGAAGCCGGAGGCAGAGATCTATGAGGTCAGCCCGCCCGAGGCTGCCATCGTAAAAGCCATTAGCTTGGTTGGCCCCGGTGACTCAATTCTGTGGGCAGGTCCTGGACACCAGGATTATCGTGACATCCGGGGAGTGCGAACGCCGTACAGTGCTCGGGCACTAGCGCGCGAAGCGCTGAGAAACGCTGGCTGGAAATGATAAAGCTAAAGCTTTCAGAGATTGCCGAAATGGTTGGCGGAAAGCTGGTTGGCTCGGATGTCGAGGTTTTTGGTTCCGTCGAAACAGACTCGCGTCTGATTCGATCGGGTTCGCTGTTTTTTGCCAAACCAGGTGAGATTACCGACGGCCACAAATTTGTGCAAAGTTCCATGGAACTTGGAGCAGTTGGTGCCGTAGTCGAGATACTTCAAACAGATATTCCACTGCCGCAGATTTTGGTCACCGATACGGTTTCTGCGCTAGGTAAGTTGGCGGCCGGGGTACTGCAACTGGTTCGCGCCAGCGGCAACCTAAAGGTAATCGGAATTACCGGGTCGAATGGCAAAACCAGCACCAAGAACATGCTCGGCGCAATTCTCAATCATTTCGGTAACACCGTGTCACCGATTGAGTCTTACAACAATGAGGTTGGCGCTCCAATTTCAATTTTGAAAATCGACGAGAACACCAGGTATTTGGTAGTTGAACTTGGCGCCGGGGGATTAGGAAGCATTGCCTATTTGGCAAAAATGTGTAAACCCGATTATGGAGTTGTGCTAAAGGTAGGCCTGGCCCATGTCGGTGTTTTCGGCGGTATCGAGGTAACTGCAAAAATCAAGGCCGAGTTGGTTGAGGCGCTTGATGAAAGTGCCACATTTATTTACAACTGTGACGATGCCGAGGTCGCGAAAATGACCGGTCTCACCAAAGCTGCCAAGGTTTCTTTCGGCACTAACCCAACTGCCGACTATCGCTTCGACAATTTGGAACTTTCCATCAATGGAACATCAGCGGATTTGCATTTACCCATGGCACGTGTCGATCGAATCGCCTTGCAAATTCTTGGGGAACATCAACTTATGAATGCTGCCGCTGCCATAGCGGTTGCCGACCAGCTTGGTTTAGCTTTGGACCAGTCACTTGCAGCACTGGCAGCACTTCCTCTGGCTGAGCGCTGGAGAATGCAACTTACCAATCGTTCCGATGGAATTTCGATCATCAATGACGCCTACAACGCGTCACCCGATTCAATGCGGGCAGCCCTTCAAACTCTGGCTCATCTTGGAAAATCGGGTCGGCGCACCATCGCCGTCTTGGGAGAGATGGCTGAACTCGGAGAGTTTTCGAGAGAAGCCCACGACCAAGTTGGCCGACTGGTGGTTCGCTACAACATAGATCAGCTTGTGGTGGTTGGCTCGGCCGCAAAACTTATCCACCTTGGTGCAATGCAGGAAGGCTCTTGGGACGGTGAGTCGATTTTCTTTGAATCAAGCTCCGACGCTTTGGAGCACATTCGTGGAATGCTTGAGGCTGGAGACATTGTCTTGATTAAGTCATCGAAGTCGGCAAACCTGCGACATCTGGGTGACGACTTGCTGGAGGTTTTGAATTGAAGTCAATAATTTTGGCAGGTGGAATTGCGCTGGCTTTCACGCTCTTCATGACGCCCGCCTTTATCTGGCTGTTCAAACGGGTTGGCTGGGGGCAGTTCGTTCGAGATGACGGTCCGATGGTTCACCACACTAAGCGCGGTACCCCAACCATGGGTGGAATCGCCATTATTCTCGCGACCGTTATCGCGGTTTTTGTAGCTAAATTCGTGAATGAAGAACCGGTCAGTAATTCGGCACTCTTGGTTCTGTTCATGATGGTTGGCCTCGGTTTAGTTGGGTTCGTCGACGATTTCATGAAGACTCACAAGCAGCGGTCACTGGGTTTGAGTGGCTGGGCGAAAATTGCCGGACAAGGCATAGTTGCAATTGCTTTCGCGATTATGGCTCTTCAACTGAAAGACGCCCAGGGCTGGTCTCCGGCGTCGGCATCGATTTCAATCGTTCGGGATACCACCATTGATCTAATGGCCTGGGGACCGATACTTGGTTTGATTCTCTTCGTAATCTGGATCTACTTTTTGGTTGCCTCGACTTCGAATGGCGTAAACATTGCCGATGGCCTAGACGGGTTGGCAACGGGCAGTAGTGCCATGTCGATCGGAGCCTATGCAGTCATCGGTTTTTGGCAGTTTAATCAGTCCTGCTTCGCCGAGGTTGCGGTTCGCAATTGTTATGAGGTCAAGGATTCGCTTGACCTCGCAGTAGTAGCTTCTGCAATTGTGGGAGCACTCATCGGTTTTCTCTGGTGGAACACTTCACCGGCGAGAATATTTATGGGAGATACCGGATCTTTGGGATTGGGTGGCGCTCTAGCCGCTTTGGCAATTCTTACTCGCACCGAACTGCTACTCATTCCAATCGGTGGCCTTTTTGTGATTGTGACCGGATCGGTAATCATTCAACGCGTTTACTTCAAGCTCACCAAGTGGAGAACGGGTACCGGCAAGCGGGTGTTCTTGATGAGCCCGCTGCACCACCATTTCGAGCTAAAGGGTTGGGAAGAAATCACTATCGTGGTTCGATTCTGGATTATCAGTGCGCTTTGTGTTCTTACCGGCGTTGGAGTGTTCTACATGGAATGGACTTACGCCTAAACCATGAGCAAGCTGGATGATCTAACCAGTTGGCACTCGAGTTGGCCTGAACTTCGAGTAGTCATCTTCGGTCTAGGTGTATCCGGATTCTCAGCGGCCGACACCTTGGCCGAGCTTGGGAGCAAAGTTTTAGTGGTTGCCGATAAGTCGGAACCAGAGTATTTGGATTTACTTTCCGTACTTGGCGTGGAAACCTTTTTAAGCGAAGACGTCTCTGAAGTCTTAGCTAAGGTTTCTGACTTCTCACCAGAATTGGTCATCACCTCACCCGGGTTTAGACCAGACTCACAGCAGATCAGTTGGGCCACGCAGGCTGGACTTCCAATTTGGACTGACATCGATTTAGCGTGGAGGCTTCGCGACAAAACTGGGAAGCCGGCCGATTGGATTTGCGTAACCGGCACCAATGGGAAAACGACTACGGTTCAACTTACGACAAACATTTTGCAAGCCGCCGGTCTCAGGGCGGCTTCTTGCGGAAACATCGGTACACCAATTCTCGACTGCATCAGAGATGAGATTGGTTTCGATGTGTTGGTAGTAGAACTTTCAAGTTTTCAGTTGCACTATTTGAATCGCATAGAACCATTCGCTGCGGCTCTGCTGAATGTTGATTTGGATCACTTGGATTGGCACGGTTCTTTCGGGGACTATCGAGCGGCCAAGTCAAAAATCTTTGAAAACTCCGAGGCCGCCTGCATTTACAACACCACCGACGATCACACTCAAAGGCTCCTCGAAGCAGCCGAAGTTCAAGACGGAGCCAGAGCTATCGGTTTCGGAATTGGCTTTCCCGGTCCATCGAACTTGGGTTACGTCGAAGACGTACTAGTTGATAACGCATTTTCTCCGATGCGTAAGAGCAAGGTGATCGAGGCCTTAGCGACTGTCGAGCAAATCTCCAAAATCGGCGTTGTAACCAAACACCTATTACAGAATGTTGCAGCCGCGGCTGGTTTAGCACGGGCCTACGGGGTTTCTGCCAAGGCAGTTGGCATTGGGGTTTCCACTTTCAGGCTCGATGGTCATCGCATTGAACTGGTTCTTGAAAAGGATGAGATTTCCTGGGTCGACGATTCAAAGGCAACCAATCCTCACGCGGCCGCGGCTTCCCTGAATTCTTTTGAGTCTGTAATCTGGCTGGTTGGGGGCCTTCTGAAAGGCGTCGATATTTCCGAGTTGGTGAAAACCGTCTCCCCGCGAATTAAGGCTGCAATTGTGATTGGGGTAGACCGTGGGGATGTTCTCGCAGCCCTTTCTGGTTTTGCCCCCCACGTTCCAGTGATCGAAATCGGCGACGGTGAAGATGTTATGGCCAGAGCGGTAGCCGCCGCCTCTGGTGTAGCTAGCCGAGGTGACACAGTTTTGCTTGCCCCAGCAAGTGCCTCGATGGACCAATTTAAGGACTATGCCGATCGCGGTAACCAGTTCGCCTCGGCGGTATTAAAACTGAACGGCATGAACCATGGCTAGAAATAATCGAGCAACATTCGCGCAGCTTGGACCTAGTTTGCTTGCCAAGTTCCAGAACTTAGCCAGAAACGTCTTCAGCGGTCAATCACCGGAATTCAAGAGGTTGCTCTGGACCGTTATTTTCATGACCGCCTTCGGCTTGGTGATGGTTTTCTCTTCTTCATATGTGGACGCAGTCATCAAAGAGAACGATATTTTTGGGGAAATGTGGTCACAACTTGGCGGAATCGTAATCGGTGGTTTCCTCTTACTTGTTTTCGCTAATTTGAGACCCGAGCGATTGCTCAATTTGGCTAACTTTTCAATGGGACTCGGTATTTTGCTTCAGCTTTTGGTGATATTTACGCCTCTAGGAGCGTCGGTGAATGGAAACCGCAACTGGCTCTATCTCGGACCAATTTCTATGCAGCCGTCTGAGTTCATCAAGATTGCTCTAATTCTCTACATAGCGAAGATGCTCACCGCACCGAACCGCTTTGAGTCTCATGAACTGCAGTTTTGGTATGCCCCATCGATTGCTTTTGGGGTCGTGGCAGTTCTGGTTGGTTTTTTGGGGAGCGATGTTGGTACCACGCTAATCATGGCAATCATCCTCTTTGGCATGTATTACATGGCGGCCCTACCCTGGAAATATGTTGCCACACTTGCCCTAGCAGCAGCCATTGCGGTGCCCGGGCTGATGATGAGCAACGCCTCCCGCCGAGGTCGATTCTTCGCCTGGTTGAACCCCAGTGCTCCAGATCCAAATGGCTATAACTGGCAGTCGGAACACGCCAAGTGGGCATTCGCCTCAGGTGGACCGTTTGGGGTTGGATTGGGAAACTCCAAGATGAAGTGGTCTTGGTTGCCGGAAGCTCAAAACGACTTCATTTTTGCCATCATCGGCGAGGAACTTGGGATGTTCGTGGCTCTCTTCACGATCGCCCTGTTCATAGCTCTCGGTATGGTCATGATGAAAATCGCGAAGAAAACTAAAGATCCTTTTCAGTCACTGGTGGTTTATGGCGTTACCTTTTGGATCATGTCTCAGGCGTTCATCAACATTTCAGTTGTCCTAACGATGTTTCCGGTGTTGGGGGTGAACCTTCCCCTAATTTCCGCGGGTGGCACATCGATGCTGGCAACCCTGGTGGCAATCGGAATCGTCCTTGGGATTGAGAAGAATAATTCACTAAAGCCAGCTCTGCGTGTGGTGCAGGGAGCAGGTCGCCGATGACGGTTTACCTTTTGGCTGGCGGGGGTACCGGCGGTCACGTGAATCCGCTTCTGGCATTGGCTGAAGCCATCCGAACTAGTGAACCCAAATCTGAAGTGATTACTTTGGGAACTGCAGAGGGGCTCGAGTCGCGTTTGGTGCCATTGCGCGGTTTTGAACTGCAGATAATTGAAAAACTTCCATTCCCCCGCAAATTGGATGGCTACGCATTTGCCTTTCCGATCAAACTGCGACGGGCGGTGAACCAAATCGTCAAACTCATTGAAGAGCGGAAAATCGAAGTTGTGGTTGGCTTCGGTGGTTATGCCAGTGCGCCGGCTTACTTAGCTGCCAAGCGCGCCAAAGTGCCCTATGTGATCCATGAGGCAAACGCGCTACCAGGTCTGGCAAATCGTCTCGGTGCTAGAAGTGCTGCGGCAGTTGGCGTTGCCTTCGCCTCAACCAAGCTTCCCAAAGCGGTCACGACCGGCATGCCACTTCGGGTGGAAATTGAAGAGGCCATTCTAAAAGCGAATCAGCTCAGCGCTCGAAAAGAACTGGGGCTAAACCCAGATGTTGCAACTCTCTTGGTAACCGGCGGTTCGCTGGGGGCTAAGCGGATCAACGAAACCATTGCCGCAGCCGCTGGAACTCTTGATGCAGCCGGAATTCAGGTCTTGCACATTACCGGAGGTAACTCTGATCTCGGTGAAATTCAATCACCGGCGCTAGTGCGCATGAAGTACTGCGATCGAATGGATTTGGCCATTGCCGCGGCGGATTTAGCCGTAGCTCGCGCAGGAGCTTCCACCGTGTGCGAATTGGGAGCCTTTGGTTTGCCGAGCGTTTTTGTTCCCTATCCGGTTGGTAACGGTGAACAGCGCTTTAACGCTGCAGGACTAGTTGCTGCCGGTGGTGCGATCTTGATAAATGACGCCGATTTTGACTCAGATTCTGTGCGGGATCTTGTGATTCCGCTCATCTCCAATACCAAAGAGTTAAAGCGAATGCGACTAGCAGCTAGGAAGGCGAGCATCTCCGACGGAACGATTCGCTTACTCCAGCTGGTTCAGAGTGTGTTGCCAGCCAATCAAAGATCCGACAAATAGGGTTGACCCGAGGACAATAATGATCAAACCTGACTTTTCGCAACCCGTACCGCACGACCTTGGCACCATTCATTTCATTGGGATCGGTGGGTCTGGGATGAGCGGGATCGCTCGGGTTTTACTTGGTATGGGCCATACGGTCACCGGATCTGATCTTCGTGACACGGGCAACGTGGCCATGTTGCGCGAATTAGGCGCCACGATTCACATCGGACACGACGCTAAAAACCTCGGCAATCCCGACACCGTTGTGGTCACTTCTGCTCTGTGGCCGACCAACCCCGAGTATCTTCTGGCAAAGGAGCGGGGAATTCCGGTATTGCACCGGTCCGCGGCTCTGGCCTACCTAACTTCTAAGAACCGACTCGTTGCTGTTGCTGGGGCGCACGGCAAAACCACGAGCACGGGAATGGTAATTACCGGGCTACTTCGGCTCGGGGTAGATCCTAGTTTCGTAAACGGCGGAGTGATCGCAGAGCTCGGAGCATCCAGCGCCAGCGGCAAAGATGACCTGTTTGTTATCGAGGCCGATGAATCTGATGGGTCTTTCCTGCACTACGAAACAGCGGTGGCTCTAATTACCAATGTTGATCCAGATCACCTTGACCACTATGGATCGCTGGAGGCTTTTGAAGCCGAATTTGCGAAATTTGCCACCGGCGCAAAAGAGTTTGTGGTCATTAGTTCCGATGATCCAGGGGCTGTTCGAGTTACTTCGCAGTTGAAAGATCAGCGAATCCTCACCTTTGGGTCAGCAGAAGAGTCCACCGTTCGACTATTTGAGGTCGACGCCTCTGGCGCTAGGGTTTCTTTCAAGCTCGCCTACGAAGATACAGTGCTGGAAGCAAAGCTAAAAATCCCTGGTGTCCATAACGCTATTAATGCCGCCGGTGCTTTTGCCGTCTTGGTTGGTTTAGGCTTCGACCCTCATGATTCACTAGCCGGCATCGCAACATTCGAGGGTACCGAGCGACGTTTTGAACTGCACGGCGAATTCCGCGGAGTAAGTGTTTACGATGATTTCGCGCACCACCCAACCGAAGTTGCCGCGGCACTTTCGGCGGCTAGAGCCGTGGTTGGAAAGGGTAAGTTAATTACGGTTTTTCAACCTCATCTTTATAGTCGCACCAAGCTAATGCATCGTGAATTTGCTGAGGCGCTGGCATTGAGCGATCAGGTTGTGGTGATGGACATCTACGCGGCGCGTGAAGATCCCGAACCTGGCGTAACCGGGCGCTTGGTTTCTGATAGTTTCACCAACCCTTCTAAGGTTCATTACGTTGAGAAGTGGGAAGATACCCCGGCGGTGGCAGCGTCATTGGCTACTGCGGGGGATTTCATTATGACCATGGGGTGCGGGGATGTTTACCGAATGGTGCCTGAGCTACTTGCGGCGCTGGAGAAGTAATCCTTGAAAAGGCCTCCGTCGCGGTCTGGTTCTAGCCAGCGACCTAAAGCAAAAAAGACCAACCGCGACAACGTGGTTCAACTTTTTGCACCCCAGAAAAAGTCTTCGCCGTTGAAGAACGATTCGGCGCGAGACTCTGCGAAACGATTGGCAATCCACGAGCGTAATGCCCGCGCTTCGGTGGCGAAATTGAGACCCAAAACCAGTTTTGGTCGCCGGGTGTGGCTCGGGCTGATGGCAGCCGTTTCACTGCTTACCGTATTGGTGGTTGTGGTTTGGGTAACTCCGGTGCTCGCCGTTACCAAAATCGAAGTTGTTGGCACGAAACTAGTCTCTGAAGCCGAAATCCTAAAAGATCTAAAAAGTCTGAAGGGTAGACCTCTGCCTCAGATCACCACGGATGAGGTGGCAGCCAAACTGAGCGACTACGAACTAATTGACTCTGTTTCTGCAGTTAGCGTTCCGCCAAATACTCTTCGGATTGTGGTCATCGAACGTTCGGCCATTGCAATTGTTCTGATCAACGGCGTTGAGTATCTTTATGATCCAGCCGGCGTTCAAATCGGCCGTGCGTCGTCTAGCGATAAGTTGCCAACCATCTCCGGTGCTGGGAATCCTTCCACTTCGAAAGCTTTCGCGAGGTCGATCGATGTCTTACTGTCTTTGCCTCACTCATTACTCGCAAAGGTTTGGTCGATTCGGGCCGTGTCAAAAGACAATGTGGTGCTTAATTTACGAACCAACCGGCAAAGCATCCTATGGGGAGACTCGTCTCAGCCGAGTTTGAAGGCAGAAGTGCTCGCTGCTCTGATGAAGCATTACAAGCGCAGCCCGTCAATCACCTTTGACGTGTCGTCGCCAACCCAACCTTCTGTCTATTAGCGCGACACGCCTAGCCACCTAACTCGTTTTCTCTCGGTTTCGGCGTAATTTCTAGGCGCAGTAAGTAATCTGCGCGAACAATAACGTTCAGCGTGAGGTTTAGGGTTCGCAAAATGGAGGTAACTCATGGCACAGCAGAATAACTACTTGGCCGAAATCAAGGTAGCCGGAGTTGGTGGTGCCGGCGTAAACGCCGTTAACCGAATGATTGAAGCTGGCCTGCGCGGAGTTGAGTTCATCGCCATAAACACCGATGCCCAGCAACTAACCATGAGCGCTGCCAATGTAAAAATCGACATCGGTCGGGAAACAACCCGAGGGCTGGGAGCCGGAGCGGATCCTGAGGTTGGTCGCCGAGCTGCTGAAGAGCACATCCAAGACATTGAGGCCGCGCTCAAAGGCGCCGACATGGTTTTTGTTACCGCAGGTGAAGGTGGAGGAACTGGAACCGGTGCCGCGCCCGTGGTGGCTCGGATTGCCAAAGAACTAGGCGCACTAACAGTTGGTGTAGTAAGCCGCCCATTTACCTGGGAAGGCCCGAGACGAGCCCAGCAGGCGCAAAAGGGAATCGAAGAGCTCCAGGCCGAAGTCGACACTTTAATCGTGGTTCCAAACCAAAGACTGCTTGACATCGAAGACCTGACAATTAGCCTCGAGAATGCTCTGAAAATTGCCGACGACGTTCTTCGTTCCGGTGTTCAGGGAATAACCGATTTGATTGCCATTCCAGGAACCGTAAACCTAGACTTCGCCGACGTGCGTTCGGTGATGCAGAATGCCGGAACCGCTCTCATGGGAATCGGAAGCGCCAAAGGCGAGGACAGAGCCATCAAGGCCGCCGAGAAAGCTATTAACAACCCGTTGTTGGAAGCTGGCATCGAAGGAGCTCACGGAGTGCTCATGTTGATGCAGGGCGCAAGCAACATGGGGCTGCACGAAGTATCAGCAGCATCAGCACTAATTCAAGAGTCGGTAAGTCCAAACGCCAACGTAATCTTCGGGTTCTCAAATGATGATTCACTCGGCGATGAAATTCGGGTAACCGTAATTGCAGCTGGCTTCGATGGAGGAGCCCCGGTTCGCAAGCCGTCGGTGTCGATTCCAACTAAAACCAACACCGACCAAATCCAGGTAATTGGAATTGAAGAGCCGTTAGTCAGCCCGGTAGTCATCGACGAGCCAGCCGAATTTCAGCTGGTTGAACCAAAAGAGGACGAAGACACCTTTGGTGGTTACTTAGCCAGCACCGAAGACAGTGCGCCAAAAACCGAGGTGATTGACCTGCCAACGAGCCCGAAGGCAAAAGATGACGGAGCATTTGGCGACCAGCTAGACATCCCTGACTTCCTAAAGTAATGCCCGATCTAGCCGCACGCCTAGGTTTCACCCGTGCGGAAATTACTGCAGAGTGTCTTCGACTGGAGCGAGCAGAGCCAACGCTGATTGTTGTCACTAAAAATCATTCGGTCGCGTTAGTCGAAGAACTTTTTGATTTGGGAGAGCGCAATTTCGGTGAAAACCGGGTGCAAGAGGCTCTGCCAAAATTCGAAGAGTTCAACCAAAGCGGCAATCGATCGGAAGCCAATTGGCACCTCATCGGTCAACTCCAAACCAACAAGGTTCGCCAGGCTCTGGAATTTGCCAGCACCATTCACTCACTAGACCGAGAATCTCTGTTGCACGAGCTTTCGAAGCGAACCGTAGACAGAGATTCTGCAATCGATGTTTTCATTCAGATTAATCTCACTAATGATCCAAGCCGTGGCGGAGTGGAAATTAATGAGTTGTTACGTTTTGCCGAACAGGTGAAGCTAGCCAAAAATCTTAGGCTCCAAGGAATCATGGCCGTGGCGTCGCTTGAGCATTCACCGGAACGTGATTTCGAGATCGTCGCCAAACTCAGCGAGAAACTTCAAGCAAACCACCCAGAGGCGAATGGGCTTTCAATCGGGATGTCTGGAGACTTTATTCAGGCACTCGGTTATGGTGCGACACACCTGCGCATCGGCACCGCAATTACAGGTAATCGTCAGATTTAGCAATATCCTGAATTCAACTGCAGTAGAAGGACTAATCATGGGCATGTTCGACAGTTTCAAAGAGTACTTTTGGGTTTCCGGAGATGGCGAAAAGTCTGCCGGCAAGAAAGCTGTGCCGGCTTCAAAGCCGGAAAGCAAAAAAGTCACCTCTATCCGTGGCGGTCGAGGCGGCCACTCAGACGTTGGGGAGATAGTAACCCTAGACCCAAACACCTACGAAGACAGCAAGATGATTGCCGAGCACTTCTGCCAAGACATCCCGCTCATCATCAACATGGCCAACCTTTCTGAGAAAGACTCATTGCGCACACTTGACTTCATCCTTGGCCTCAAGGAAGGTCGCCACGGCGCCCTCAAGCGAGTTACTCCAAAGGTATTTCTTCTCACCCCTGCCAACGTTGTTATCAACCAGGGAGAAGAAGAGGAAGACTCTTCCGATTTCACCTCGTAACCAATCCACAGCCTCTCGGCTGTTGAATACTATTTGGTATCCTTGGATTTGATTCTTGAACAAACGTAAAGAGGTCTCCCATGTCTTTGACACCTGAAGATATTCACTACAAGAAATTTCAGCCGACCAAATTCCGTGAAGGATACGACCAAGAAGAAGTCGATGCCTTTCTGGATGAAATCATCGTTGAGCTGCGCCGTCTAAATCAAGAAAACGAAGACCTAAGGCAGCGGCTACTGGCCAGCGACGGTCGAATCGCGGAACTACAGCGTTCACCTGGAGCACTGACCGGATCTCTTCCAACCTCAGATATTGCAACATCAATTACCAACCCTGGAGCGGCATTCCCTGAAGCGCTGACCGATGCGCAGGTGAACGAACCAAATAACACCAATAACCTTCTTCAGCTCGCCAGAAAACTTCACGACGAGCACGTTCGCGAAGGTATCGCCAAACGGGACGCCCTAATCGCAGAAGGACAGGCCACCGCGGCTCGCTTGCTGCGTGAAACCGAAGCGCAGCAGCGCTCAGACCTAAGCCGCCTGGAACAGGAAAAAGCGCTACTGGAACACTCAATTCAAGAGTTGCGTCAGTACGAGCGAGACTACCGAGCCAGCATTCGCAGCTTTATTGAAGCTCAGCTTCGCGATCTAGAAACCCCAACAGCACCTCCAGCAAGCCCGCAGGGCATCTTAGGCTGATGGCAAATCGCGCCAAAACAAAAATATTTTCATACCTGCCTCTAACCATCGCCTTACTGATAGCCGATCAGTGGAGCAAAGCCTGGGCGCTTAGCGAACTCAAGCCCTACGAAGGTCAGCCCTTTATTGGCGAGATTCTGAAGTTTTATCTGGTTTGGAATGATTCGGCCGCGTTCTCAATCGGCTTTGGAGCAACGTGGATTTTCACGATCATTTCGTCGTTAGCAACGCTAGTGATTGTTTGGCTCCTGGTTAAGGCAAGAGATAACGCTTGGCGAATAACTTTGGCAATACTGCTAGCCGGGGTGATTGGTAATCTGGCCGACCGACTGTTTCGAGACCCTGGCTTTCCAGTGGGTCGCGTGGTTGACTTCCTGCAATTACCTTTCGGTTTCCCAGTATTCAACGTGGCCGACATTTGCATCACCGGCTCAATGACCATGGTCGTCATTTTCACCATGCGCGGCAAAAAACTCTGATGTCAGAACTCAAGTCGCTGGTCATACCCGAAGGTTTAGCTGGGCTCAGGGTCGACGCTGGGCTCAGTAAAGGTCTCGGGATGTCGAGAACTGCAATTACCGCACTCATTGAATCCGGCCAGGTAGTGGTAGATGGAAAACCGGTGGGGAAGAGCGATCGGCTCATCGAAGGCTCCTTGGTCGAACTTACTCTGGTTACCAAGAAAAACCACCTGATAATTCAAGCCGACTCCGTGGAGGGTTTCGGCGTGGTTTTTCAGGACGAACACATCATCGTTATTGATAAACCCGCTGGCGTGGCCGCTCATCCTTCGGTTGGCTGGGAAGGACCCACGGTGCCGGGAGCTCTCCTTGGCCTCGGTATTCAACTCACAACATCCGGAGCGCAGGAGCGCCAGGGAATCGTACAACGGTTAGACGTAGGAACCAGCGGGCTTATGGTCTTGGCCAAATCTGAGTTGGCTTACTCGAAGCTGAAACAAGCTTTTCGTGACCGCACGGTTCACAAGGTTTATCACGCGCTGGTGCAAGGTCACCCGGATCCCTCCGCCGGCACTTTTGACGCCCCGATTGGCAGGCACCCAAAGGCAGAATTCAAATTCCAGGTTCACGAAGACGGAAAACCTTCGGTTACCCATTACTCCACGGTTGAGGCATTCCGATCCGCTTCACTACTTGAAATCATTTTGGAAACTGGAAGAACTCATCAAATCAGGGTTCACTTCTCAGCATTTCGTCACCCGCTGGTTGGTGACACCATGTACGGAGCTGACCCAACCATTGGTAAGCGCTTGGGGCTCGAACACCAGTGGCTGCACGCCATCCGATTGAGCTTTGACCATCCAATAACCGGGGAAAAAGTTGAGTTTGAGAGCCCTTATCCGGCCGAATTGGCCAACGTTCTAAAGCTCCTGCGTGGCTAGTTTGCCAGACCCGCTATTACAGTTACTCTTATTGCCCGTAGTCAAAAGTTTTTGAGGTGAATCTTGTCTGATCAGTCATTCGTTCACCTTCACGTGCACACCGAATACTCGATTCTCGATGGCGCCGCAAAAATCAATGATCTGATGAATGCCGCCAAGGAACTGGGCATGCCGGCGGTTGCAGTGACCGATCACGGAAATTTACATGCGGCCTATGAGTTTATGAGCGCCGCCAAAAAAGCCGGCATTAAGCCCATCATTGGCATGGAAGCGTATGTTGCTCCTCGGATTTCGCGCACCAACCGAACTCGAACCTTTTTTGGCGACACGGGAAAAGACGATGTGTCTTCGAATGGTGCTTACACTCACATGACCCTGCTGGCAAAGACCACCGAGGGAATGTACAACCTCTTTCGCATGTCAACTGCCGCCTACACCGATGGAATTTTCTATAAGCCTCGAATCGACCGCGAACTTCTAAAAAAATACGGCAAAGGTCTAATCGGAACCACCGGTTGCGCCGCGGGTGAAATTTCGGTCATGTTGCGTTTCGGTCGCTGGGACGACGCCGTAGCCACAGTTCGGGAAATGCAAGAGATTTTCGGCAAGGATAATTACTACTGCGAGATTATGCGTCACGGCATTGAAATCGAGGAACGTACCGAAAAGGAACTAATTCGTCTGGCCAGGGAAACCGGAATGCCGCTCTTGGCAACGAACGATTTGCACTATGTTCACGACCACCAGGCCGAATCCCAAGAGGCTCTGCTCTGCGTGCAAACCAACGACACCCTAGATAACCCGGATCGATTCCGATTCGGAGGCACCGGCTTCTATCTAAAGTCTCCAGCTCAAATGCGAGAACTTTTCAAAGACATTCCCGAGGCTTGCGACAACACATTAAAAATTGCCGAGGAATGCAACGTTGAATTTGTGGAAAAGCACCTGATTCCAAAATTTGCGGTTCCAGACGGCTATAGCGAAGACAGCTGGTTCGAGCATTCGGTGAACGAGGGTATGAAGAAGCGTTACCCGGATGGCATTCCAGAGACGCAAGCCAAACAGTGCACCTATGAAATTGAAGTCATCAAGAAAATGGGTTTCTCCGGCTATTTCCTAGTGGTGGCGGATTTCATCAACTGGGCCAAAAACAGTGGCATCAAGGTGGGGCCAGGCCGCGGTTCGGCCGCTGGAGCAATTGTTGCCTATGCTCTAGGCATTACCGCTCTTGACCCAATCAAGTACGGGCTGATCTTCGAACGTTTCCTCAATCCCGACCGCCAGTCGATGCCCGATATCGATGTTGACTTCGACGACCGCAGGCGAGGTGAAGTGATCAAATATGTTTACCAAAAATACGGTGAAGACCGAGTCGCCCAGATTGGCACCTTTAACACCATCAAGGCCAAGGCTGCGCTTAAAGACGCAGCCAGAGTACTGAATTTTTCTTACGGTCACGGAGAAAAACTCACCAAGGCTTTTCCACCAGCGGTCCTAGGCGCAGAGATTGAACTGGAAGATGTGCTTAATGAAAGCCGTCCTAGATATCGCGATGCACTGGCACTTCGCGAGATTATCGAGAGCGATCCGGAGTCTAGGCAAATATTTGATTTGGCCAGAGGCTTGGAAGGTTTGAAACGCTCCACCAGCGTGCACGCAGCCGGCGTGATCATTTCTCAAGAGTCATTGCCCGATGTGATTCCGCTGATGACCCGCGAGGGCGAATCCGGCTACATTACGCAGTTCGACGCTGGACCTTTGGAAAAGCTCGGTCTTTTGAAGATGGACTTCCTGGGTCTTCGTAACCTCACTGTTTTGGAAGATGCTCTTCAAAACATTCGCGCCAACGGCCTACCGGTGCCAGTCTTGGAAGACCTTGATCTCGACGCCGATCAAAAGGCATATCATCTTCTGGGGCAGGGTGACACTCTAGGAGTGTTCCAACTAGATGGCGATGCGATGCGCTCGCTACTGAGATTGATGAAGCCAACCGCCTTCGAGGATATCTCCGCTGCTATCGCGCTTTATCGTCCCGGTCCAATGGGCGTTAATTCGCATACTAATTACGCGAAGCGCAAAAATGGCCTACAGGCCAACACTCCGATTCACCCAAGTTTGGAAGAACCCCTGAAGGACATTCTCGGGCCAACCTATGGACTAATTGTTTATCAGGAACAGGTGATGGCGGCCGCCCAGAAAGCAGCCAACTTCACCTTGGCTCAAGCCGATAACCTGCGAAAGGCAATGGGTAAGAAGGACGCCAAAGAACTAGACGGATTGTTCGCCGCCTTCAAAGCGGGAATGATCGAGAATGGCTACGTTGAGGAGGCGGTTACGGCCCTCTGGGACACTTTGCTTCCCTTTGCCGGCTACGCCTTCAATAAGGCTCACAGCGCCGCCTATGGGGTTATTTCCTACTGGACGGCCTACATGAAGGCCAATCATCCCGCGGAATATATGGCGGCTGTTCTAACCAGTGTTGGAGATGCCAGAGACAAGCTGGCAATCTACCTCAGCGCCTGTCGCAAGATGGGACTCGACGTTCTTTCGCCAGACGTCAATGAGTCGATTGGTAACTTCTCTGGAGCTGATACCAGAATTCGCTTCGGTTTGGCAGCGGTAAAGGGCGTTGGTGACTCGGTGGTTGCCGGAATCGTTGAAGCGCGAGAGTCCCAAGGAAAATTCACCTCATTCAATGATTTCCTAAAGAAAATTCCGGTGCAGGTTTGCAACAAACGAACCATTGAATCGCTAATCAAGGCGGGGGCCTTCGACAGTCTCGGCCACACCCGCAAATCTTTGATGGCGATTTTTGAAAACGCTGTTGATTCGCAAACTTCTCGAAAGAAAGAGGAAGCCAAGGGTCAGCTCGATTTGTTTGGCGGACTCTTTGATGAAGATCCGACACTTTTGGAAATCCCGCGGCTCGAAGAGTTCGAAAAGCGAATCAAACTCGCAATGGAGCGAGACACGCTCGGTCTTTATGTGAGCGACCACCCCTTGTTCGGCAGAGAATCTCAGCTGGCTGCAAATGCGTCCTATTCAATCGGCACTTTTATCGAGAACCAAGAAATCGAAGATGGCTCAACGGCCACGCTCTGCGGTTTGATCACCGCGGTGGTGAATCGGGTCGGTAAAAAATCGGGCAAGCCCTATCTCCTAGTTACAATCGAAGATTTTGAGGGCGAGCTTTCGTTCATGCTCTCCGGCAAGGCATTCTCCGAATATGTCAGCACCTTGGCGCCAGACATGGTGGTGGCAGTTCGAGGCCGGGTCAACAATCGCGACGACGGCAGGAACATCAATGCCTATAGTGTTCAGATTTTGAATGCACCGATTGACGACGAGTATCTTGGCAAGATTCACGTTCGAATCAGCAATGAAAAGGCAAATCGCGAAGTTTTAGAGCGGATTCAGTACATCATCAAGCACCATCAGGGAAATTCGGAAATGATGATCACCATAGCCTCGGGGGAGAGCGATCGAACCTTCACACTGCCAGGGCGCGTGCGTTACTCAACCGAGTTCATCGGGGAGCTGAAAGTTCTTTTGGGCATGGATTGCATAGTTCGAGACGGCGAGTTGGTTTCCGAATCGGAAAACGAAGACGCTGTCTTAGCCGATGAGGTAGTTGCGCTGGAAGTAAATGAGCGGACGTTGTTCGACTCCTAGCAAACCTTCAACAATATCTAGGATGACCACAGCATTGTTTTCCACCGCGTGAATCTCACGGATTGAACCAATTGCCACAGCCGTAACCCCATCAAATATCGGTAAGCCCTTTGGCCCGAACTTCCAGTCATCGTCGGCAAATCGCTTGGTGTGATCGGCAGCCATCTTTACTGCTAGCTCCTGATTCTTTTCACCTAACGTGTGAATTGCGACCCATTTTTCTTTGGTGATGGAAGGCCAAGTCGATGATCCACTGGAAATGTTGAAACTCGCCAGAGGAGGGGTGGCACCCAGAGAGGTCATCGATGTTGCCGTTAACCCAACCGGTTTCCCTTCGGCATCGAGCATTGTTATCACCGCCACGCCAGAAGCATGGTTGCGGAAAGTATGTTTTAGGGCTTCGACCGAATCTTGGATGATTTCATGGCCGTTCGGTGTATTACTCACCCTTCTAGGCTACGCCAAGTTTCTGCCCGAATAGAATTGACTGAAGAATTGGAGTTTTCGTTGAGCAACTTGTTGAGAGTCTTAGACCTGCGGGCGGGTGTGCCTAGCAGCACCCAGGTGAATCAACTAGTTCCGCGCGCGAGCCTCAGCATCGAGTCGGCGATTGCCGAAATTCTCCCGCTGATTGATGAAATACGGGTCAAGGGAGAAAGTGCCCTAATTGCCGCCACCAAAAAATTCGACGGATTCGACCCATCCCCTATCCCAGTTCCCCAATCCGAACTCGACGCGGCGCTTGCCAATATTTCGCCCGCTCTAAAGAGTTCACTAACCGAAGCCATTGCAAGGGTTCGAAAGGTGTCTGAAGCAAACCTTCCCAAACCCGTGACCACCACGTTATCTCCGGGTGGAAAAGTTCATCAACGATGGCAACCGGTTGATTCGGTAGGTCTCTATGTACCAGGCGGAAAGGCCGTCTACCCATCCAGCGTGGTGATGAACGTGGTTCCCGCTCAAGTTGCCGGAGTTCCAAGAATGGTGATTGCAACACCTGGCCAGAAAGCTTTTCAAGGCCGACCTCACCCAACTGTGCTGGCCGCGGCTGCCATGCTCGGAATAACCGAGGTTTACAACGTGGGTGGTCCGGCAGCAATTGCCGCGCTGGCTCATGGCGTTCCTGAACTTGAGTTATCGCCGGTTTCACTGATCACCGGACCGGGCAACGTCTATGTCACGGCAGCCAAGCGCGCACTGCGAGGGATCGTTGGAATTGATTCCGAGGCTGGAACTACTGAGATTCTGATCATTGCCGACTCAGGCGCCAACCCTGAGTTTGTCGCTGCCGATCTGCTTTCACAAGCTGAACACGACGAGTCGGCCGCTTCTGTTTTGGTAACCGATTCAGAAGAGCTTGCTAATCAAGTGCAAATCGCTCTTTTGAAAAGGCTGGATAAAACTTCTCACGCTCAGCGCGCCAAGACGGCACTCACCGCACAGCAGTCGGCAATTGTCTTGGTTGCCAACATTCATGAAGCAGTGAAGTTTGCAAACTTCTACGCCACGGAACACCTTGAATTGCAAACAGAAAATGCGCAGGAAGTTTTGTCATTAGTCTCTAATGCCGGCGCAATTTTTATCGGCGCCTACTCACCAGTTTCGCTGGGTGACTACATGGCCGGCTCCAACCATGTGCTTCCGGTAAACCAGCAGTCAAAGTTCGGAGCCGGGCTTTCGGTTCATACGTTCTTAAGGGCCCAACAAATAATCGACTACAACAAAGAGGGTCTCGCAGAAACAGTTAGTCTCATTGATTCGTTAGCCAACGAAGAAGGTTTACCAGCTCACTTCGAAGCCATTCAAGCCAGGTTTGAGTAGCGGAAAAATGTACTCCTTTATTTTCCGAGTCTTCTTTGCTCGATTTGATCCGGAAAGGGTTCATCACCTGGTAGCTGCTGGTCTTAGAATTGCTCACCGTTTAGGGCTAACTTGGGTTTTCCGCTTGCCCAAAACCAGCACGCGTTCGGTAGTTGCCTTCGGATTGAAATTTGATGGACCATTCGGGCTTGCCGCCGGTTTTGATAAAGACGGCACCATGATTTTGCCGCTGGCCGATCTTGGCTTCTCCCACGTGGAAGTGGGCACAGTCACCGCCCTCGCCCAACCTGGAAACGAGAAGCCGAGACTCTTTCGTTTAGTCGAAGACCGAGCTCTGATCAACCGTATGGGCTTTAACAATGCCGGCTCGGCGGTTCTAGCAGCGCGACTCGCAAAGCTTCGAGCTAGCGGAAAAAAACTACCAGTAATCGGTGTCAACATTGGGAAAAGTAAGATAACCCCAATCGAGGACGCCGTCTCCGATTATGTTACGAGCGCGAACCTGCTAGCGCCACTCGCCGATTACCTAGCCGTTAACGTTTCGTCGCCGAATACCCCGGGTTTGCGAAGCCTACAGAGCGTAGAGACCCTGAGACCGATCTTGGCTGGAGTTCTAAAAGTGGCTCAGGGAAAGCCGGTCCTGGTAAAAATCGCTCCCGATTTAGCCGACGCCGATGTGAGTGAAATTGCGGCTCTGGCTATCGAATTGAAATTGGCTGGAGTAATTGCTACCAACACCACCGTGTTGAGAGAGAAACTCAAAACAAAGGCAAACAGGATTGAAAAGATTGGTGCTGGAGGCCTTTCCGGCAAGCCGGTTGCGCAGCGTTCAATTGAGGTGCTAAGAATCTTGAATCAGGTGATTGCCGGTCGAATCGCAATTATTTCGGTTGGCGGAGTCGAGACAACGGAAGATGTTCGCGAGCGGCTCAGCCTAGGCGCTTCACTGGTGCAGGGCTATACCGGTTTCGTTTACCGGGGCCCCTTTTGGGCGCGAAAGATAAACCGCGAAATCTAGAGACTTTATTTAAACTTGTGACCTCTTGGCACCTGAGCTTTTGGTAGTCGAAGCATTCTTGGGTACATGGCGCGGAAAGCAACGTAGGTCCAAATACCCTTTTCAGTTTTTCCGCTGCCGAATTTAGCGCCGAGGAGCTTTTTGGCGCGGCGAGCAATTACGAAAGTGTCAGCTACGTAAACCACGAAAAGAGTCAGCACCACGAGGTTTACCAGAGCGGCCAACTGGCTGACTGGAGGAATCAGAATTGAGACAATCATGATCGGGAGAAGGAACTCACCAATGGTGAACCAACCGGAGTCAACAACATCGCGAATCATGCGTCGCTGGGGACCGGCATCACGTTTCGGAAGATACTTGTCGTCGCCAGCGGCATAACCCTCTCTTGCCGCTAGACGCTCTGAGCGCATCTTGGCCGCTTGGGCTGCCTTGCCTTCCTTAGTTCTAGGAGCAACCAGCGGACGCTTTCTCGCAGCTTCCTGCTCTTTGCGCGGGGGAGTTGGCTTACCTTTTTTGGGTGCTGAGTTCTGCTCGGTCATAACCAATAGGTTAGCGGAATGTTTTCGCTTCCTTAGCGCTTATAGGAATTAGAATTGAAGTAATCAAACGAGGAGACTGAATTGACCGAGACCACCAGTTACGACCTGAATCTAACACCTGCTGCACTTGCCAAGATTTCGGCACTAATTGCGTCTGAGGCAAGTGAAGACAAGTTGCGTCTCCGCATCGAAGTGAAGCCCGGCGGTTGCCAGGGAATGAACTATGAACTTTTCTTTGATGAGACCCTCGACTCTGAAGACTTAACTTTTCCATTC
>CAEZUR010000003.1_pt1 | contig 25219 bp, 23 predicted proteins | sample 7264531 | NCBI WGS metagenome assembly CAEZUR01 (sample SAMEA6813835, study PRJEB35770) | uncultured Rhodoluna sp. | biome: Freshwater; feature: Freshwater reservoir; material: water | place: Czech Republic | collected 2016-04-20 | depth 0.5m m | reverse complement strand
TGCTGCACGTGCTTGACTGCGCCACTCTTGAACCAAACCGTGACCCAATCACCGACCTCGACAAAATCTTGCACGAACTTAACGAATATCAAGTTCCAGAGGGTCAGGTTCCGCTTACCCAGCGACCACAACTGATCGCGCTAAACAAGATCGACGTTCCCGACGGTCGCGAGTTAGCCGACTTCGTCAAAGCCGACTTAGAAGCTCGCGGCTACAAAGTGTTCGAAGTTTCGGCGGCCAGCCGTGAGGGTTTGAAAGAACTTAACTACGCACTTGCCCAGCTAGTGGAAGATCACCGCAAGGAAGTTGCTGCCACCTTGCCGAAGCGACAAAAAGTTCAACTCATGAACGCTAGTAAGCGTGACGAAAAAGAATTTACGGTTACCCAAGAAGTCTGGAACGACCAGATTGTATACCGAGTGCTCGGCTCAAAGCCTGAGCGTTGGGTGGCACAGACCATGTTTGGAAACGAGGAAGCCGTGGGTTACCTAGGCGACCGACTTGCCAAGATTGGCCTAGAGGATGAACTTTTCCGCGCCGGGGCAATCGCCGGCGACACGGTGGTTATCGGTCCAGGTCGAGGAGTAATCTTCGATTGGGAGCCGACCATTAATGCTGCAGCCGAGCTCATCTCCGGCCCACGAGGAACCGATGCTCGCATCGATCAACGGGATCGACGAACCACCAAGGAACGTCGTGAACAGTATGAAGACATGATGGATCAACGTTCGGCGCTTCGTGACGAATTTGAAAAAGAGCGTCGTGCCGGCAAGTGGAGTGTTGACCGAGAGATTTCGAAGGACGAGTAATGGCAATCAGCGACGCACGTGATATTCCTACCGCGAAACGCATCGTGGTCAAGGTTGGCTCGTCTTCAATTAGTGGCGAAAATGTTCATCAACTCGAAACCCTGGTGGCTGGCCTCGCCGAAGCCCATGGTCGCGGCAGCGAAGTAGTTCTCGTTTCTTCTGGAGCCATTGCCACCGGTATGCCACTTCTGAAACTCGAGTCGAAGCCAGATGATTTAGCCACCAGCCAAGCACTTGCCTCGGTTGGTCAGAGCCGGCTGATCGCCCGCTACCAAATTGAGCTTGAGAAGTCGAAGATTGTGGCCGGCCAGGTGCTTTTCACCACTGCCGATCTTGAACAGACCGAAACCAGAGATAACGCCAAACGCGCTATGGAGCGATTACTCGAACTTCGAGTGCTTCCGATCGTGAATGAAAACGACACTGTTGCTACTCAGGAAATTCGTTTCGGCGACAACGACAACCTCGCCGCACAGGTGGCAATTCTTCTCGAAGCCGATGTGCTTATTTTGCTTAGCGACATCGACGCCCTATACGACCGCCCACCGGTAATTGAAGGTGCACAGCGAATCGAATGGGTCACCTTCGAGGACAACCTCGAAGGAATTGAAATTGGTGAAACTTCTACCGGCTATGGCACCGGGGGAGCACGCACCAAAGTTAGCGCAGCCAAACTTGCCAATCGAAGCGGTATTCCAGTGCTACTAACCGACACCCACAAAGTTTCTGAAGCACTGGCCGGTGGCCGAGTTGGCACCTGGTTTGAGCAGCAGGAAGTTTAGGCTTAGACCATGAGCGCACTAGACAACATTCGCCTAGCCAAGTCTTCTTACACCGCCATGGGTGTTGCAACCACGTCCCAGAAGAATGAAGCCCTGAAGGCAGTGTCTCACCTACTGCAGGTTCGCGCCGATGACATTATTTCCGCAAACCGCATTGATGTTGAACGCGGAATTGAGAAGGAAATCGGTGACGGTCTAATCGACCGCCTGATGCTTAATCAGGAACGAATCACTTCTTTAGCCAACGCCATTTCCCAGGTAGTGACCCTTCACGACCCAGTTGGAGAAATCGTTCGCAGTTCAACACTTCCAAACGGCTTGAAACTTTCCGAGGTGCGCGTTCCTTTCGGTGTCATCGGAGCCATCTACGAGGCACGCCCAAACGTCACCGTTGACCTAACGGCACTGGCCATCAAAACCGGCAACGCCATCGTGCTTCGCGGCGGAACCGCTGCTGAAAACACCAACCGAGTGTTGGTAAAACTTCTTCAAGATGCCTTAGAACAGGCTGGGCTGCCTCGCGACGCAGTTCAAACCGTCGACGATTACGGCCGAGAAGGAGCAAGTGCCATGATGCAGGCTCGCGGCCTAATCGACGTATTGATTCCTAGAGGGTCCGCCAATCTGATTCAGACGGTGGTCGAAGAGTCAAAGGTTCCAGTAATTGAAACTGGCGCTGGTGTAACTCACATTTTCCTCGATGAAACTGCCCGCGAAGACTGGGCCATTCCAATTGTGTTCAATTCAAAGACCCAGCGGGTTAGTGTCTGTAATTCCCTGGAAACCCTTTTGGTTCACGAAGCAATTGCCGAGCAAATGCTTCCAAAGATCTTCGCCAAGCTTGCCGAAAAGAACGTGATCCTTCACGGCGACGAAGCGGTTGCCAAGATTGAGCCAAGCGTGATTCCTGCTACCGAAGCCGACTGGGCTACCGAGTATTTGGCTCAAGAGCTTTCGGTAAAGGTGGTCAAAAACCTCGATGAGGCGATCGACCACATCAACAAATACTCCACGCATCACACCGAATCGATCATCACCGAAAACATGGAAAACGCAGAGCGATTCCTAGCTGAAGTTGATTCGGCCACAGTGATTGTGAACGCGTCAACTAGATTTACCGATGGTGGGGAATTCGGTTTCGGTGCGGAAGTTGGTATTTCCACCCAAAAGCTTCACGCTCGAGGTCCTATGGGCTTGCAGGAATTGACCAGCACCAAGTGGCTGATTCGTGGCGATGGTCAGATTCGCGCCTAAACTAGTAACAGCCGGCAAACAGGAGATCAAATGCAGCACCTAGCTGAAGCAGCAACCAAGTTCGTAGCCCCGTTCCCAGTAGTAATTTACGGTGTAATCGCTATGGCTCTATTCGTGCTACTCGGTCTGGTTACCTGGTCTTACCGCGATGTTGCAAACCGTCGTGAGCACAAGTCTTCGAAGTCGAAAGGTCACCACTAAGTCGCAATTCGCGACCGGTGCATACCCATGACACGTTTGGGAGTGATGGGTGGAACCTTCGACCCAATTCACCACGGCCACTTAGTAGCCGCCAGCGAAGTTGCCTCTGCGTTCAACCTTGATGGGGTTCTCTTCGTTCCAACCGGTGAACCTTGGCAAAAGATCGCTGTCACCGATGGCGAACACCGCTACCTAATGTCGGTTATTGCCACCGCCTCGAACCCGCGGTTCACCGTGAGCCGAGTCGACATCGACCGTGACGGACCAACCTACACAATTGACACCCTAAAAGATGTGGCCGCCGCTTTCCCAGAAGCCGAACTTTTCTTTATCACCGGCGCGGATGCCATCAAGCAGATCTTGGAATGGAAAGACGTTGACCAGATTTGGTCTTTGGCACATTTCGTTGCGGTTACCCGTCCCGGTCACCTTCTTGAATTACCAGAAGCCCCAAAGGGCGCGATCAGCGTTTTGGAAATTCCAGCTCTTGCCATTTCGTCGACTGATGTTCGTGCTCGAGTAGCCAAGGGCGACCCGGTTTGGTATTTGGTACCCGACGGCGTGGTTCAATATATCGGTAAGCACAATCTCTATCAGGTGAGTAAATGACCAACGACTCCGATTTCGAACTCTGGGCTGCCATGATGGCCGACGATGAACCAGTCATCGCGACACCGGCAGCCGAGATTGTTGAAGAGGTTCCTGTCGTTGAATCAGCGGCTCCGGAAGTAATCGAAATTCAGCCAATCGATGAAGACACTCTTGGATTTAGCGAGCTTGCCAAGTCAACGATTTCCGAACCTGCTTCCCGTTCAGCCGAATTCTTGCCAGCGGTGGAAGATCTGGATAGCGATGAAGAGCTTGATTTTCCCACCGCACTATTTAAAGAACCTCAGACCAATTCCATAACTATTGCCCAGGTTCCAGACGCTCTTACCAGCGACATCGTTACCGAATCTGGCGAAGTGCTGAAAACCGGTGCGATCGACCTTCCACTTCTAAACAACACCGGGAGTATCCCAATCATCACAGTTGTTCCCGAAACCATCGATGAAGCGGCCATCAATGCCGACATGGGCGACCCAACCACCGCTGGCATTCCGCCGATTCGAGCCGGTTCGGTAATGAACTCGAGCGCCAAAGTTGGCGTGCTCCCGATTAAGAACCGTCGTAGCGAAGGACAGGTAATCCTTTTAGCAACGTCTTCAATTCTGTTAGTAACACTTGGCGCCGGTGTCTTGGCGCTGTACATGCTCGAAATCATCAGTTAATCGAAAAAGGAATATGACCGCCACATTAGAAGCAATCAAAATCACCAATCTCGCAGCACAGGCAGCAGCCGACAAACTTGGTGAGAACCTAGTGGCCATAGACGTAACCTCGGTTACTCCGCTCAACGACATCTATCTCTGGGTTTCCGCTAAAAACGAGCGTCAGGTTTCGGCGATTGCCGATGGCATTGAAGAGAAGCTTCACGAGAGTGGAATCGAAGCAAGGCGTCGCGAGGGTAAAACCACAAGTCGCTGGATCTTGCTCGACTTCGGCGATCTTGCGGTTCACGTTATGCATGAAGAAGAACGTCTTTACTACACCCACGAGCGCCTGTTTGGTAACTGCCCAACCGTTAAACTCGAAGCAACCAAGTAGCGATTTATAGTAAAGTAGAGAAGTTGCCTAGGCAACTGCCATGGGCCTGTGGCGCAGCTGGTAGCGCACCTGCATGGCATGCAGGGGGTCAGGGGTTCAAATCCCCTCAGGTCCACATAATTGGGGACATTCGAGAAGTCGAGTGTCCCCAATCTTTCTTTATTTTCCACATAGGATTTGAGAATAAATATTTACTTGGGGGTAAAAATGAAAAAAACAATTTTAATCGGCGTGGCAATTGCCAGTCTTTTAGCGCCTGGTGTTTCTTATGCAAATACCATAAATGGCCAAACCGCTGATCTTTATGAACGAATGAATGAACTCGGGGTCGAAGATACTTACCAGGACTCCTTGGTCAATCTGATTCTGAGTGGCGGTGTTCCACTTTCTAACAACCCTGACGCTGAGCCTTCTTCATCCACTAGCAAGTTGGTTTCTGGGTGGAAAGAGGTCAGGTCCGTATATGCAGATGGATCTGTTCAGATCACCAAAATTCAGCAACCACAACTAGTCCAGAACCGGGCGTTAATAACAGGCTGCAAAGTGCAAAGCGGAACAGGTTACAAGAACTATTCTGGCTGCATGGTTGACAATAACACTGTGACCACATACTTCGGGTTCCGTGCAAACTACGGTTACGTTGTTGGTGGAAGAGACGCGATCTTTAGTGTTTACGACCCCTTTGTGTTTTGCTACTTCGGCTCATGCTCAGAGCCAGTTTTGGCAATAACGAAGAAGTATGAGGATTCCAACGGCCCGGCTGTGGCCAAACTTTCAACGGTTTTCACACTATTTGGCGGAGTAGCTTCTTCTACCACTTCCATTTCACTGCAGGTCGGCAATGATTCTGCGAAAGTTGTTGTGAAATGATTGACAACTCAATTGCTGTAGATTCTTTACGTTCACTTTTATTTGTTGTCGTTTTTGCGGTTTTGATTGGGATCCCTGTGGTTGTTATCGCAATTGCGTTTAGGTTAAATCGCAAGTTGGACAGGGTTCTAGAAATCCTAAAGGCAAAAAGTTAGTTAATCTCGGATCTCTTTATCTGCAGTGCTTGCTGTCGATTTCTCGCACTTTGTTCACGCGTCGGGCGTACTTTTCTTCCGTTAGACCCATCCACTCGGTGCTCATCCATACCCTGACGATTTCAAGGGCGATTGCCTCTCCGATAATCTTTCCGCCGATGCAGAGAACGTTGGTGTCGGAGTGGGATCTGGCTAGTTCGGCGCAGAACGAGTCTTGGCAAACTGCCGCAAAGACGCCCTTTACCTTATTGGCAATCATGGCCGAACCGTAGCCAACGCCATCCACGAAGATTCCTCGTTCGCATTGACCGTTGGAGACAGCCAGGGCGGCTGGATACACAAAGTCTGGTAAGTCGGCAGCTTCTGAAGTGTGAGTACCGAAGTCTTCGACCTCGTGTCCCATGCTCTCGAGAAGTTTGGTGATCGATTTTTTCAGTTCTAGTCCGGCGTGGTCGGATGCCATGGCGATTCGCATGTTTCAAACCTAGACTGAATGAATGACTTACCGCGGATACACCCGAGAGCAAATTGCTGGCTTTATTGACCACACCGTTTTGAAGCCGGCTGCTTCTTCTGATGAGATTCGCACGGCAGTTGCTACCGCGATTGCGTCGAAGTGCATTGCGGTGTGCTTCCGCCCTTCAGACATGGTTTTGGCCAAAGAACTATTGGGAGATTCCTCGGTTGGTTTAGCAACGGTGGTTGGTTTCCCTCACGGAACCAATGACTTGTTTGTGAAGGCGTTTGAGACCTCTCTGGCTGTTTCCCAGGGTGCCAACGAGATCGACATGGTCATTCACATCGGTAATCTCATCGAGGGCCGCGACGATTTGGTGCTTGCCGACATCAGAGCTGTGGTTGACGCAGCTGATGGTGCGTTGGTCAAGGTAATTCTTGAGACTTCAGAGCTCACCGACGAGCAGATTGTTCGTGCTTGTGAGCTTTCGCGCGAGGCGGGTGCAGGTTATGTGAAGACATCGACGGGCTTCGCGAGTGGTGGGGCCACGGTTCACACCGTTTCGCTCATGGCCAAGACCGTGCCCGAGCTGGGCGTGAAGGCATCCGGTGGCGTTCGCACGTTAGACCAGCTGATCGACATGGTTGAGGCTGGCGCTACTCGTGTTGGAGCCTCGGGTACTTTGGCTATTTTGGCTGAGTTCGACGCCAAGGCCTAACTGGCTTTTTGTTCTTTCAGCCACTGATTCCAGAGGTCTTTCAAATCCCAGGCGTTTTCCGCCATTAGCGACACCCCGTTCACTCCGGTGCGTCTGGTTTTTCCGGCAATTAGCAGAAGTCTGTTGTTGAACAGGATTTGGCTGGCTCGCGCTTGAGCTTCGTCGAAGAAAGTGGCATCTGCCACCCCGTGGCCGTCGTCGAGGCTCACAAAGACCACTCGCTTACCCGAGCGCATCGGGGGAGTTTGCGTGGCGATGCGAACCCCGGCAATCAGAGCCTCCGATTTGTTGCGAAGACCAACCAGTTCGTTTGAGTTGATTACTCCCATGGCGTCTAACATCGGTCGGTATTGCTCAATCTGATGCTCGGTTACGTCCATCTGCAGAATTGAAAGTTCTGCCTGCAGTTTTTCTTCTCGGCTCAGGTCCTCGGTGTTCTGGAGATACTCTTTGAGTTCGAAATCGAATGAGAATTGATTCGGATCATCTTTGGGTCTGGCTTTCAGAAGATTCAGCTCTTTGACGCGCTGCATGATGTCGCCTCGGTGATGACCGGAGACTCTAGCTAGTTCGTCGAGAGCGCCGACCAGAGCGAGATTTTGGAGCGTTCTCCGGCTCGGTTTGGCTCGCACATAGAAATCGGCAATGTCTTGAAACGGCTGCTCTTCAACGATTCGCTGAACCTCTGGTTCGGTGATCGCCTTCACATCGGTGAGCGCCATACGCACGCCGTAGATCGGCTCGTTCGGGTCGGTAGTAATCTTCGGTGCTGGTTGCACCAAAAACTCGTTGGTGGACTGATTGACGTCGATTGGAAGCACCTTCACGCCCAGCCTTCTCGCTTCGGAGAGTAACAGCCGACGAGGATACATCCCAGGGTCGTGAGTTAGTAAACCAGCTAGGAATTCGGTGGGGTGGTGAGTCTTGAGCCACGCGCTCTGATAAGTGGGTAGAGCGAAGGCGGCTCCGTGGGCCTTACAGAAACCGAAACTCGAGAAGCTGGCCAAAATAGTCCAAACCTTGGCGATGGTTTCGTTGTCGTAGCCGCGGATGTTGGCCTGAGTTTTGAAGAACCGTTCCACGCTCTGAGCTACTCTCGGGTTTTCCAAACTGCGACGGAATTCGTCGGCTTTGGCGAGCCCGCAGCCAGTCATCTTGTCGAAGATGCGAAGCACGTGTTCGTGAAAGATAACCACGCCAAAGGTTTCCTGCAAGATTGGCTTCAAATCGGGGTGAAGATATTCGGCTTTGGCAAAACCGTGACGACCGTCGAGATAGGGAGCAATCATGTTGCCCTTCATCGGGCCCGGACGAAACAGCGAAATCTGAATCGTCAAATCGTTGAATTCGGTTGGTTGATGCTTTCCGGTTAGTTCCCGCTGACCTGGGCTTTCAATCTGGAAGATGCCGAGAGTGTTGGTGGTTCTAATCAGTTCGAAGGTTTTCTCGTCATCTTTTGGAATGTCGTCTAGTTCAACTTGGATGTTCTTGGTTTTTTGGATCTCTCGAACCGCGTAGGCCATGGCGCTCTGCATGCGCACCCCGAGCACATCGAGTTTGAGCATTCCCATCGGGTCCATGTCGTCTTTGTCGTATTGACTCATCGGTAGACCCATCCCGCTGGTTTCCACCGGGGTTAGATTCAGTAGATTTCCATCGCCAAGGATGACCCCGCAGGGATGCATCGAAATGTGACGGGGGAGTCGGTCTAGTCGTTCGGTGATGTCTACCAAAAGATTCATCTTCCGGTCGGATTCGAGTGCTGCACTGAGCTTCGACAATTCCGGTTTGGTTTCGGTGGCGGCACGAAAGCTTCTGGCACTAAACCGCCACATGTTTTTGGCGATTTCATCGATTTCGTCATCTTCTAAACCGAGCGCTAAGCCAGAGTCGCGCATGGCCCCGCGACCGCGATAGGTTGACTGCATCGAAAGCAGGGTGACCCGCTGGGCTCCGTAGCGCTTAAAAATTGCCCGATAGATATCGTGGCGTCTGGCGGATTCCACGTCGATATCGATATCGGGAAGGCTGGAGCGCTCGGTGGAGAGAAAACGTTCAAACAATAAGTTGTGTTCCATTGGGTCAACCCCGCTGATGCCAAGCAGGTAGTTGGTGAGTGAACCAGCGCCGGAGCCTCTGGCAGCGATTCGAATACTCATGTCGCGAATCATTTGGGCAACGTCGGCAACGGTTAGGAAATACGTGGCAAAGCCAAGCTGGTTGATGGTGATTAGTTCTTTACTCAGTCGATGTTTTACGTCGATTAGTTGTTTCTCTTTGATGTGCGGGTAACGCCAGTCAATGGCCGCGTGAGCTTTTTGCCACAGCACTTCAAACGGATTTCCGTCGATTCCCAACAGCGCCTTTTCTGGAGTCTTGGGCTTACCCCAGCCACAATCCTTCTCTGGGTTCAGTTCGCACTTCTGAGCCAATAATTCGGTGGTATCGAGCAGTTTTTTGGCTCGTGATCGGTCTTCGGTTATTTCCAACGCTAGCTCTCGCATTTGCTTGGCCGGTTTCAACCAGGCTTGAGCGTTTGGTTGTGGCTCGAATTTCCCTAGCGGCTCAAGAAATCTTGCCGAATCTAGAACATCGGCGGTTAGAGCATCGTCTGGTTCAAGGTAACGCACGGCGTTGGTGAGAATTGCCGGAATACCTAGGTTGTCGGCCAGAGCCAGCATTCGTCTGGTCTGGGTGAGTGAATAGGGTGAGCCGGGCTCGGTTAGGTGGGTGGCCAGTTCAATCGCCAAGGCGCCTTTACCGGGCAAGGCCTTTATCCACTGAACCAAAATACCGGCCGCGTCACTGCGGTTTTCGGTGAGAATGGCCTTACCCAGGTTGCTATCGGGGCCGAGTAACACGGTGGCCACGGTCAGCCCGTCGCGGTCAATGTGTTTAGCCAGAGCGCTCAACCGAATTCCAGCCTCTTTGCGCTTCGTGGTGTTGGCTGCCGAAACCAACCGACATAGCGCCGCCCAACCGATTCCGCCGTCGCCGCCGTGAGCCAGGATCACGCAGCGAGCGAGTTTTTCATCGGTTTCGCTAAGTACGTTCAGGCTCACCCCGACAATCGGTTTCAATCCGAGTTTCAGGCAGGCTCCGATATGCTTCACGGCCCCGTAGAGCCCGTTGCGATCGGTTATTGCCAGAGCTCGCTCGGCCCTAACCGCGGTGGCTTCAGCAAGCAGTTCCGGCCTGGTAACACCGAAATGGCCAGAGAACGCCGAGGCCACGTTTAGGTGCGTGAAGGTCATGGGTAGACCAGAACGAGGCGCCAATCATCTTTACCTACCGCGTGCAGTAGTTCATATTGCTGGCAAGTCTTCGACAGTAGATCAGAGGCCATGAGCCGCCACATTTCAACCTCGATCACGTCGCGGCCGATTCCTCGCTGAACCCTAACCGCTTCCGCCCACCACTCACGCCTAGCAAACCAGCGCATTGGCTTATTGGCCACCAAAAAGTTGGCGTTACGCCATTTGAAGCCAATTGGCTCACCGGTTCCGTTGACCGCAACGGCAACCTGTTCATCAACGTGAATCACGTTGACACCTCCTTCAAGACAATTCGAACATTTGTTCGAATATCAAGAGTGTATGAAGAGGCACCGACATTGCAAATCGAGAACGGCGTGTCGCCTAAATTGCTTTGATTAGGTCTTCGTTATTGACTCTGACCTTGCCAACATCCTGGCCAACGGCTTGGAACAAAACCTCCTGCATAACCTCGTCGGAACCGGCAGCAGCAGCCTTTAGCAGGTCAAGATCGCCCTCGATGTGAGGGTCAATCCAAGCTTCGAAGGTATCTGGCGTGAGCAGTACCGGATTTCGGTCGTGAATGTGAGCCAATTCGGGAGCGGTGTCTTTGGTGAGCGTGGTTGCCGAGAGTAACCACTGGCCATCGACCGGATTCTTCCACCACTCGTAGAGGCCAGCCAGGGCAAACATTCCCTCATCACCGGCGTGAATGTAGAACGGTTGCTTGGTGCCATCCGGTAGTACCTGCCACTCGTAGTAGCCACTGGCGGGAATCACACAGCGACGACGAATCACCGAATCCTTGAACGAAGGCTTTTCTAGGATGCTTTCGATGCGTCCGTTGATCAGGGGAGCACCCTCAATCGCTTTTGCCCAGCGCGGAACTAAGCCCCAGCGAGCCGAATGAATCTCGCGATGCAGCTCACCAATCGGAGACCCGTCGGCTTCTTTCTCAAAGGAACGATCCACCACGATTGCGATTGGCTGGGTTGGCGCGATGTTGTAACTAATACCCGGGACTTCACCCACAATTTCGTCGGCTTCGAAAATGGTGAGAATTTCGCCAACGGTTTTAGCAACGACAAATCTTCCACACACGTTTAAAGCTCCGAAGCCATCAATTTAAGTCGTCTCTGAAATGACTCAAGGTGTTTTTGAGGACCAACGTTCCCACCAAGGTTCACCCATTCCACAACCGGCCTGATTCCACTCAGCGAACTCAGTAGCCACAGCTCCAGCCCGATTAGGTCACTCGGTTCAACCTGAGTGGTCTGGGTATCGTAGCCAGCCTGATTGGCGAGTTCGAAAACATCCATTCGAGTTACGCTGGGAAGCCAACGAGTGGTGTCATCGGGCGCGTAAAGCACATCGTTTTGCCACCAAACCAGCGACGATAGTGCGCCTTCGACCACGTACCCTTCCGGGCTAAGGAAAATGGCTTCATCGGCCCCGAAAAGATTGGATTTGCGACGAAGTGAAGCTCCGTAGGCAAGATCGGGACCCTTGGTGGTTGGATCGACTCGACTGTCGGCTTCGTCGGCGGTCCAAAGAGCCACGCTCGATTTGAATTCGGCAGGTTCACGAAGCCGCAGCACCAGGTTGTCGCCAGATAATTCGATTCTTGGAAAGACTTGCCCTTCACGCGGAATCAGCTTGATGACCTCACCCCAGAAAGTTTCTAGATCCAGGGTGGAAATTTTCTCGGTCGAAGAGTTGAACCGATTTTTGTGCTTGTCAAACGAGCGAACGCGACCATCGCTAACCAAGAAGGAGTCGGCAACTTGGATGGGGTGTTCATAGACATCTACCAAATGAAGGTGATTGCCATCAAAGACGTATGTTGTCTCTGCCACCGATGCTCCTAATAATGAAAGTCCTTGCAACTAATCTAGTGATAGTCGAGAAGCAGAAAGTGCCATGCAATTACATGTTGAATCATTGCGCGGTTGGGTAAGCCCAACCAATGCGTTTATTGCACTCTTTTCTGAAGCCAAAAATTCATTCTGGCTAGATCGAGAATTTTCCGAGTCAAATCGATTCAGCGTAATCGGAACCGGCGAAGAGATAGCCTTTAGCGACTTTGAATCTTTGCGAAACAACTTAGCCACCCTCGACGATTTCGACCTGCCCTTCAGTTTTCGCCCGGGTTTAGTTGGTTGGCTAGATTTTGAGTTGGCAGGGCCGCGATTTATGCGTGTGGAAAGTGCCATGGTTTTCGATCACGAAAATCGTCACCTGTATTTGATCGCCAGATCGGAAAACGAAATTCGTTTCCGACACTGGCTCGACGCGGCGCTACTTCGCATTGGCCTGATTGGCGGAGAAAGTCTGAAATACCTGCATCAGACCAAGAAAGCCTCGATCACCTCGGTTACCCCTAGGCACAACGATGAAGCGTATTTGACATTGATTGAAAAGGCCCAAGACCACATTGCCGCTGGAGATGTTTATCAACTTTGCCTCACCAACCAGTACCGCATTGAGGGTGAGGCCGACCCGCTTTCAACTTTCATAGAACTTCGTGAAAACAATCCGGCTCCCTATGCCGGGTTCTTCAAATTCGGTGAAACCGTTTTGGTTTCTTCGTCTCCTGAACAATTCATTGCGGTGAGTCAGACCGGCGAAGTTTCTTCAAAACCAATCAAGGGAACTCGTCCTCGCGGGGCGGACGCTGAAACCGATTTATTGATCATTGAAGAGTTGCGGAACAACGTGAAAGAGCGAGCAGAGAATCTAATGATCGTCGATCTGATGCGTAATGATTTGGCAAAGGTTTGTGAGCCGGATTCGGTTTCGGTTCCGAAACTCTTTGATGTTGAAAGCTACGCAACAGTGCACCAACTGGTTAGTACCGTAACCGGCACTCTCACACAGGGTAACGACGCAATTTCAGCGCTTTCCGCAGCTTTTCCGGGCGGTTCTATGACCGGTGCTCCAAAACTTCGCGCCATCGAAATTATTGGCGAGCTAGAAGCCGGTCAACGCGGCGTCTATTCGGGTGTGGTCGGTTATCTAAGCGATAACGGTTCTGCCGATTTTGGAATGGTAATTCGTTCCCTGGTTTTTGAGGGTGGGCAAATAACTCTCGGAGTCGGCGGCGGAATCACCATTGACTCCGAACCCGTTGCCGAATTGGCCGAAACCAAGCTCAAAGCCTTGGCGCTTTTGAAAGCGCTGAAAGCAAGCCACCTGCTCGCGTAATTGGTAACCTTGTGGAGAATAAACAATCCCCAATCAGTGAGTGAATTAGTTGTCTAACGAGCACGAGTACGACGTCCAGGCCATCCAAGAGCGATGGTTGCCAATCTGGGACGAGTTGAAGCCTTTCGACTCGAATAAACCCGGTGACGCACGTCCGAAAAAGTATGTCCTCGACATGTTCCCTTACCCTTCAGGTGACCTTCACATGGGTCACGCCGAAGCTTATGCACTTGGCGACGTAATCGCCCGATACTGGGCCCAGAAGGGCTTCAACGTTATGCACCCAATCGGCTGGGACTCGTTTGGTCTTCCTGCCGAGAATGCGGCCATCAAGCGAGGGCTCAATCCTCGCGGCTGGACCTACGACAACATCGAGCAGCAGCGCACGTCGATGCGTCGCTATGCTTGCTCCTTCGACTGGGATCGAGTGCTCGTAACCTCTGACCCGATTTACTACCGCTGGAACCAGTGGCTGTTCCTAGAGTTTTATAAGCGCGGACTCGCTTACCGCAAAAACAGCGCGGTGAACTGGTGCCCATCCTGTCAGACAGTCCTCGCTAACGAACAAGTGGTTCAGGGACTTTGTGAGCGCTGCGATTCGGCGGTCACCAAAAAGGCTCTCACCCAGTGGTACTTCAAAGTAACCGACTACGCCGACCGACTGCTGGACGACCTAGATGGCCTCGAAGGCAACTGGCCAAACAAGGTTCTCAGTATGCAGCGCAACTGGATCGGTCGCTCCTATGGAGCAGAGGTGCAATTTAGTATTGCGGGGCGTGAAGAACCCCTAACTATTTACACAACCCGAACAGACACACTTTATGGCGCCACTTTTATGGTGATAGCAGTTGATTCTCCACTTGCAGCGGAACTTGTTGAGAATTCAGAAGCATCGGTGAAGGCTGAGTTCGATGCCTATCTAGAGAAAACCAAGAAATCGAACGACATCGAACGCCTGGCAACCGACCGTGAAAAGACTGGCGTATTCATCGAACGCTATGCCATAAATCCGATTAACGGAGAATCAATACCAATTTGGGTATCTGACTATGTCCTCGCCGATTACGGCACTGGGGCCATCATGGCCTGCCCGGCGCATGACGAACGCGATTTAGAGTTTGCCGAGAAGTTCAACTTACCAATTCGACCGGTCGCTGAGGATCCTGAGGATTTCAATGCGGACGGAGCAAGAATCAATTCTCATGAATTCGATGGAATGCTTCGAGAAGAAGCGGCCGAGAAAATGCTTAAGAAGCTTGAAGATCAGGGGTTGGGTAAGAAAGCCAAAAACTTCCGCCTTCGCGATTGGCTAATTTCTCGCCAGCGTTACTGGGGAACACCCATTCCGATCATCCACTGCGACGACTGCGGTGAAGTTCCAGTACCAGCCGATCAATTGCCGGTTGAGCTGCCATCGGCCGAAGGTTTAGATCTAAAGCCAAAGGGAACGTCTCCGCTGGGAGCCGCAACCGACTGGGTAAATGTTGCCTGTCCTAGCTGTGGTAAACCAGCAAAGAGAGACACCGACACCATGGATACCTTCGTCGACTCGTCGTGGTATTTCCTTCGTTTCCTTTCACCCAAGAGTGAAACCGAAGCTTTCCCAATTCAGGCCGCCAAGGATTGGGCGCCGGTTGATCAGTATGTTGGTGGCGTAACTCACGCGATTCTTCACCTGCTCTATGCGCGCTTCTTCACCAAGGTGCTCAACGACATGGGAATGATCGACTTCGACGAGCCATTCACCCGTCTTTTGAATCAGGGCATGGTTCAGATGAACGGTTCGGCCATGTCTAAATCGCGTGGAAATCTGGTGCGTCTGAGCGATCAGCTTGGTGAGCACGGCGTGGACGCAATTCGCCTCACTATGGCTTTTGCTGGCCCACCGGAAGACGACATCGACTGGGCGGATGTATCGCCAGCAGGTTCGGCCAAATTCCTTGCTCGTGCCTGGAGAGCCGCTAACGACGTAACTTCTCAGACCGGGGTTGATTTCAAGACCGGAGACGCCGAACTTCGCAAGGCGACCCACACCTTCTTGCGTGATTTCGGTCCTCTTATCGAAAACTTCAAGTTCAACGTTGGCGTGGCCAAGTTGATGGAGCTGGTAAACGCTCTTCGCAAGGCAATCGACGGTTCCGTTGGTGGTTCGGATCCAGCTGTTCGCGAGGCTGCCGAAGCCGTGGCAATCGGTCTTTCACTATTTGCTCCTTACACCTCGGAAGACATGTGGGCAGTACTTGGCCATCAGCCTGGTGTGGCACTCGCTGGTTTACCTACCGCCGACGAATCATTATTGGTTGAAAACTCGATTGTGGCAATTTTTCAGGTGGACGGAAAACTTCGCGACAAATTCGAAGTTGCGACCAACATCACTGCTGAAGAATTGCGTGAAAAGGCTTTTGCCTCTGAAGCCGTGAAACGAGCAATTGGCGACCGGGAAATCGCAAACGTGATCGTTCGTGAACCGAAATTAGTCAGCATCGCAACCAAGTAATCCACAGATCTCAAACTTCAGCCATTCGAGCAATCGGGTGGCTCTAGTCTTTGGCGAATGGAGTGGCTCAAGAATCAGTTGGTGCAAGCGAAGGCTGGCGATAAGTCGGCCAGGAGGCGTTTGCTCATTCTCGGTGGTGCCGCCCTGGTAAGCGTCACCCTGCTAATCTCTGGGCAATCTAAGAGTGAACCCGTTCAAATTCGTCCGAGCTCAAGCGAAAAGTCGGCGATTGCGCTTGTTGGTGGGTTCGTACACATTTCTGGTGCAGTGGTAACGCCAGGCGTCTATCCAATCAGTTCGGGGATGCGACTTTTTGAAGTTATCGCGTTGGCTGGCGGTTTTGCCAAGAACGCCGATCAAGACAGCATCAATCTGGCACGAACGGTAGCCGATGGCGAACAGATATTGGTTAGTCGCGGCGGAATTCCGACAAAATCAGACGCCTTAATCCACCTCAATCGAGCCACGGTTGCAGAGTTAGACAAGTTGCCTGGTCTCGGACCAACGCTGGCTGCCCGAATCATTGATTGGCGCGAAGCTAATCACGGTTTCCAGAGCATCGATGACCTACGCAAGGTGGGAGGAATTGGCGACAAATTGTTTGCGGCTCTAAGAAAACTAGTAGCACTTTGATGCGCAAGTACCTTTACCTTTTGGTCTTGGCCTTTTCGCTGATTGGGGGATCCCTGGTAATCCAAACCAATTGGCATAAACCAGTCGCCACAATCAAATCGGCAAGCGAATATCTACAGGTTTCCGCGAATTTCTGTGTCACCGGAATGCAAGGCAACTCTCTGGTTATCGAAGTTACCAAAGGGCAATTGCAGGCGGGCAGTGTTGGCCGACTTTGGCAAGCCTCAACAAATCTCGATCAGGGGGATTGCCTCTCCGGGGTCCTCCAGCTTTCTCCAGCACAACCATTCGAACGATTTGCTTTTCTGGCACGCCTAAAGCAGGTCACTGGCCCAATCCGTCAATCTGAAAATCTTGAGTTTGTTTCGGCAGTGCGCAAGTTCGCTGGCTCGATGAGGGGAGAGGCATCCAACCTCGTTGCTGGATTGGCAATCGGAATCGACTCTGGGCTCAGCGAGCAATTCCGAAACAACATGAAAGCCACTGGGCTCACTCACCTCACGGCAGTTTCTGGAGCAAACTGTGCAATCGTGCTCGGTTTGGTGTGGCTAACACTAAGAATGTTTCGGCTTGGCCGCGGGGTTAGAACTATCATCACCCTGGTTTCACTAGCGGGTTATGTGTTCTTGGTTGGCTGGCAACCGAGTGTTCTTCGGTCAGCTTTCATGATGAGTACCGTTTACCTGAGTTTGGAATTGGGTCGCCGAGTTTGGTTGCCGGCTGCTCTTGCCTTCGGTTCTTCGATCCTGCTTGTGGCAGATCCGTGGATGGCTATCGAGTTTGGTTTTTGGCTCTCCGTTTTGGCTACTTTTGGGCTAGTTATGCTAGCTCCTCGACTGGTCGAGAAATTCGAACAAAACATGCCTAAATGGTTGGCTGTTGGATTGGCCGCAACTATCTCGGCTCAAATATGGTGTCTGCCGATTCTCATTTACCTGCAGGGCGGGTTTACCACTCATTCGGTTTTGGCGAATCTGCTGGTTGAGCCCATGGTTCCGATGATCACGGTATTGGGCTTACTTGGCTTTTTGGCTGGTCCGATCTTCCCCTGGCTAGGAGAGGTCTTAGTTGGAGTTGCCACTCTTCCGGCTGGCTGGATTGTTTCAGTGGCGAACTCTTTGGCGAATTCACCAATTGGTCTCCTACCGATAGGTTCAGATGCTTTAGGGCTTTCCCTGAGCGCAACCTTTGTGATCAGCGTGAGTATTGCCATTGTTAAACGGAAATTCGGTTACACGGCTCTCTCTTTGGCCATACTTTGCATTTGGCTAGGCTCACTTGGCAATTCTGCAGTTCGTCAGGTGGAGTTTGCCAATGGAAACTGGCAGGTCTTGGCCTGTGACGTTGGGCAGGGTGATGCACTGGTAATCAGGTCGAACAATGCCTATGCGTTGGTAGATGTGGGGAAGGACCCCGAACTCATAGATTCTTGCCTTGATGAAATTCACGTGGAGACTATCGACCTTCTGGTGCTAACTCACTTTGACCATGACCATGTTGGCGGTTTATCGGGAGCCCTTCTAGGTCGTCGAGTTTCCAGAGCATTGATTTCTCCATTTCCAGACGAGCGACCAGTGGCCTCCGAAATCACCGAACAAATCGGTTCTACCGGAGCCGAAGTTACCTCCGTAGCAAAGGGCGTCACCGGATCGCTCGGGGAGTTCACCTGGGAGATTATCAGTTCGTTAGGCATTGCTGGAAGCTCGGCCAATGAAGCCTCACTTGGCATGAAGTTTGAGTCAAAAGACTTGATAATTTACACACTCGCAGATCTGAATGAAGTGGCTCAAGACATAATGCAGTCGGAGATCTTTGATTCTTCAAAACCAACGGTTGTGAAAGTTTCTCACCATGGGTCTGCCGATCAGAGTGCCGAGCTTTATCGTCGCATCGGAGCCGACGTTGCTCTTATTTCGGTTGGTAAGAAAAATTCTTACGGGCATCCAACGTCGCGAGCTCTAAAGATTCTCGGTGACGCCAAAACACAAGTGTTTAGAACCGACTTGAGTGGATCTATTGCCATGGGTGTTTCCAACGGTGTAATCGAAGTTAAGTCGGCGGGGGCTAGGTAGGCTTATTCGGTGAGTAAGGCAAAGTTCGTAGATTGGCGCAAGGTTAAGCCGTCGCCGCTAATCCTTATTTTTGGCTCGGAAGAATATCTCTACTCTTCAACAATTCGCCGACTAAAAGACGATGTTCGAGCAAGTGATACCAATGTCGAAATCTACGAAATCGAAGCGTCCGATTACGTTGCCGGCGAGCTACTCAACATGATCAGTCCATCGCTGTTCTCGGAGCCAAAGTTAGTAGTTATCGCCGGGGTTGAGCGCGCTACCGATGCTCTAATCGAAGATGGCAAAGCAATCGATGTAGCCGACCTAACCGATGTCACTCTGGTCTTTCAGCACGCTGGAACCAGCACCAGAGGAAAAGCCCTTTTAGACGCGATAAGGGGCAACGAGAACGCCGTGGAAGTTGCCTGCGCCAAACTAACCAAAGACAATGAAAAATCCGCGTTCGTGCAAAGCCACTTCACCGAGTTGAATCGTAAGTTCAGCCAATCGGCGGTCAAGGCATTGGTTGATGCCTTCGGCAACAACCTTCTAGAGTTAGCAGCTGCCTGCGATCAGTTACTTGCAGACAGCGCAGACCAGATTGATGAAGAGTTGGTCAATCGATATTTCAGTGGTCGAGTTGAAGCCGACGCCTACAAGATTCTGAACGCAGCACTTGACGGCAAGACCGGCGACGCCTTGTTATTGCTGCGCCATGCTCTTCAAACCGGTCAGGACCTCATTTATATGCTTGGTGCTTTCGCCAGAAAAATCCGAGAAATGTGCCAAATCGCTGGTGACCCCAGAGCTACCGCGGCATCACTGGGTATGCATCCTTTTGCCTTTAGCCAGGCTAAAAAGGTTTCATCGAGTTGGAGTGATGAGGGTTTAGCTAAAGCCCTCCAGGCAATCGCCGACGCCGACGCTGCCGCCAAGGGCTCGGAACGCCAACCCGAATACCGCATGGAACAGCTGGTTATGCTGATTTCGAATCGAGGGCGTGAATGAAACGGTCTTCAACTTTTTGGGTTCTAGGTGCAATCTTTTTAACGGCACTGGTGCTTCGCCCTCCCGTGGCTCAAATTGGCCCAATCTTAGAGGATATTCAAAAAGCATTGGGTCTCGATAGTTCTCAGGCGGCTATCCTCGCCGCGATTCCCGTTCTCTGTTTTGGTTTCGGCGCCTTTGCTTCTCCGGCTCTGGTTAGAAGATTCGGCGTAAACCGAACCATGGTTTACCTATTGGCCGTACTGGTTTTAACAATTGCAATAAGGCCATATGCGGGTTTTCTCGGCTTGGTAATCGGAACCACCTTGGCCGGGTTAGCGATGGCCGTGGCTAACGTGTTGCTCCCAAGCGTGGTTCGAGCTAGATTCCCCAAACACGTTGTAGTTCTCACCAGCGCTTACACCACCCTGTTAGCAGTCAGCGCCTCGTTTGCGGCAGCGTTTAGCTATCCGAGCGCCCTGTGGCTTGGCTGGCAACTTTCACTAGCAATTTGGGCGCTACCAACACTTTTGGCACTGCTACTTTCGTTTTCACTGCTAAGCGGCGATCAGTCGGTAAGTGAAAGTGAGAACGAGGATCCTCGCGGCGACACCAAGCTAATTCTGCGTTCACCAATGGCCTGGGCAATTATGGCTCTCTTTGGCATTCAATCACTCGGCTTTTATGCCCTTTTGGCTTGGTTACCTTCGCTTGCCATTGATAGTGGAATGAATCCCAGTGACGCGGGCGCTTTGCTTTCACTCATGACGGTTGTTGGCGTTCCGCTCGGGCTGATTCTTTCCTCAAATTTCGGACGTTTTAAATCCTTGTCATTGGTAGGAACGCTTATTTCACTCGTTACTCTCACCGGAATGTGCCTGTTGTTACTTCAACTATGGGTGCCCGCGGCTATCGTAATCGGAATCGGGCAGGCGTCTAGCTTTCCACTATCGCTGAGTTTGATTTCAACGCGAGCCGCTAACCAGAGGCTCACCACCATGCTGTCGAGCGTGTCGCAGGGCATCGGATACCTGATTGCTGCCGCCGGAACCTTCTTATTCGGCTGGGTAGCCACAGTTACCGGCAATTGGGAAGTTAGCGTTCTAGGTTTGATTGGCCTCACTATGGTGCAAGCAGGGGCTGCCTGGTTTGCTGGAAAACCAAAACTCATTAAATAAGTAAACCCGCCGATTCAATCGACGGGAAAACTTACGTTTGGTCTAGAGAGAAGCAACCTTCTTGGCGATAGCCGACTTGCGGTTTGCTGCCTGGTTCTTGTGAAGGACACCCTTCGATACAGCCTTATCGATCTTGCGACCAGCTACACGTAGAGCGGTTTCTGCTGCTGCTTTGTCTCCAGCGGTGGTTGCTTCACGAACAGCGCGAATTGCGGTCTTTACTTCGCTCTTCACTGCCTTGTTGCGTTCGGTAGCCTTGGCGTTGGTGCCAATACGCTTAATTTGCGACTTAATGTTTGCCATGTTTCACTTTCAAAAAAGTTCGATTTGGGTTTCGCTTCGGATGGAGACACTCACCCGTAACAAACATCAAGCCTAACAGGGGTTAGGGCGCAGGGGCAACCATTTGTGCGAGAATGTAGAGGTTGCCATCGCAATCATTCGCTACGTCCCAAGAGGTAAATTTTGTCGCCACGCGCTAAGAACAGGCTTGAGCCGGCAAAAACCAATCCCGATTTCATCCGAAATTTCTGCATAATCGCCCACATCGATCACGGTAAATCGACCTTGGCTGACCGCATGTTGCAACTTACCGGAATTGTCGATGACCGTTCGATGCGAGCGCAATACCTAGACCGCATGGACATCGAACGCGAACGAGGAATCACCATCAAGTCTCAAGCCGTGCGTATGCCTTGGGAGCTCGACGGGCAAACCTACGCGCTAAACATGATCGACACCCCTGGTCACGTTGACTTCACCTATGAGGTTTCCCGATCGCTCGCTGCTTGTGAGGGTGCCATTCTGCTAGTCGACGCAGCCCAGGGAATTGAAGCACAAACTCTCGCCAACCTCTATCTGGCAATGGAGAATGACCTCGAAATCATTCCGGTTCTGAACAAAATCGACTTACCGGCCGCTCAGCCAGAGAAGTACGCGGAAGAACTGGCGAATCTAATCGGCGGCGACCCTAGTGATTGCCTTAGAGTTTCTGGCAAAACCGGTGTCGGCGTTGATGCCTTGCTCGACAAGATTGTCAGAACCGTTCCGCACCCGGTTGGCGACCCAAACGCTCCTGCTCGCGCGATGATTTTTGACTCGGTCTACGACTCATACCGAGGCGTGGTTACCTATGTGCGAATGATCGACGGGCACCTAGCACCGCGCGAACGCATCCAGATGATGTCTACCAGGGCGATTCACGAAGCTCTGGAAATCGGTGTTTCCTCACCAGAACCCGAGGCAACCAAGGGTCTTGGCGTGGGTGAGGTTGGTTACCTGATCACGGGGGTTAAGGACGTTCGTCAATCGAAGGTCGGAGACACCGTAACCACGGCCGCCAAACCGGCCACGGATGCCCTAAAGGGTTACTCGGAGCCTCTGCCAATGGTGTTTTCAGGTGTTTACCCACTCGATGGTTCGGATTACCCAAATCTTCGAGACGCCTTAGACAAGTTGAAGCTGTCTGATGCCGCACTGGTTTATGAGCCAGAAACCTCGGTTGCTCTCGGCTTCGGTTTCCGCATCGGATTCCTTGGTCTCCTGCATTTAGAAATTGTCACCGAACGTTTAGAACGAGAATTCGCACTAGACCTGATTGCTACCGCTCCTTCTGTGGTCTACCAGGTCACTATGGATTCCGGTGCCGAAATCACTGTTACCAACCCGTCGGAATTTCCTTCTGGCAAGGTTAAAAAGGTTCTGGAACCAATGGTGCGCGCCACCATCTTGGCTCCCAAGGATTACGTTGGCGTAATCATGGAGCTCTGTCAGGGTCGGCGCGGCGTGATGATTGACATGCAGTATCTCGGTGAAGATCGAGTGCAACTGCGATACACCTTGCCTCTTGCTGAAATCGTTTTCGACTTCTTCGACCATCTGAAAAGCAAGACTCAGGGTTACGGATCTTTGGATTACGAGGAAATCGGATTAGCCGAAGGCGATCTGGTTAAGGTCGACATTTTGCTTCAGGGAGATCAGGTCGACGCCTTCAGCGCGATAGTTCACAGGGACAAGGCATATGCCTACGGAGTGATGATGACCGGAAAACTTCGCGAACTGATCCCTCGCCAGCAGTTTGAAGTTCCAATTCAGGCTGCGGTGGGAGCAAGAATCATTGCTCGTGAATCGATCAGGGCAATGCGCAAGGATGTTTTGGCTAAGTGCTACGGCGGTGACATCTCTCGCAAGCGCAAGCTACTTGAGAAGCAAAAAGAGGGTAAGAAGCGCATGAAGATGGTTGGTCGAGTTGAGGTTCCTCAGGAAGCTTTCATCGCCGCACTTTCTTCTGGCGACGAAAAGAAGGCCGAAAAGAAGGTCAGATAGTGGCTACCTTCCACGGTTACGTTCACGTTCCCTTTTGCAAGGTTCGCTGCGGTTACTGTGATTTCAATACCTATACCGCGACCGAACTAAACGGGTATCCGCAATCATCTTTTCTTTCGCACCTGGAAACCGAAATTGGTTTGGCAAAGGATTCCGTCGGTAATCGCGAATTGAAAACCGTTTTCTTCGGCGGAGGCACGCCAACGCTTTTGCCCGCGCACGAACTGGTGCAGGCGCTGTGGCTACTAAAAGACGCTTTCGGTTTAGCAGATGGCGCTCAGGTTACCACCGAGGCCAATCCCGATACCGTGGATGCCGACTATCTACAGGCCATCTTGGCCGGCGGTTTCAACCGAATTTCCTTTGGAATGCAGTCGGCGGTTCCAGAGGTATTGGAAACGCTGGAGCGAACCCACAATCCGGAAGCGGTAGCAACAAACGTCGCGATTGCTAATTCGTTGGGTTTTCAAACTTCGGTAGATCTGATTTATGGCGCACCCGGCGAAACCATGGAGCAGTGGCAGACTTCGGTTGAGGCCGCGCTAGCAATGAATTCGGATCACATTTCGGCCTATGCACTCATACTCGAACCCGGCACCAAGCTGGCCAGGCAGGTGTCTTCGGGGGAGAAGGCGCAACCAGAAGAGGATTTACAAGCCGATAAATACGAATGGCTTGATCAACGACTTAGCTCTGCTGGTTTCAACTGGTATGAGTTGAGTAACTGGGCTAAGACTAGCGAGTTATCTTCGGCGCACAACGTTGCCTATTGGCAAGGCCAAGATTGGTGGGGGTTCGGACCAGGGGCACACAGCCATGTTGCAGGTCGTCGCTGGTCAAACGTAAAACACCCAACGACTTACGCCAAACTGCTCGGTGAAGGCACACTTCCCAGCATTGACGAAGAAAAACTAACTGATGCGGAAATGCTTGAAGAGCGAGCCATGTTAGAACTTCGACTTCGTGATGGGCTTCCAATCGAAGTCCTTCGTTCGCTGAACCCCGAAAGCGCTAGATCAGTTTCGGAGCTATTGGCCAGTGGTCTTCTCGATGGAGTTGCAGCTATTTCCGGTCGCGCAGTGCTAACGCTGCAGGGCAGACTGCTGGCTGACCTCGTGCTTCGCAAACTACTAGGGCTTTAGCCAACCAGCGGGTAATATTGGCACTCAGATAGGTTGAGTGCTAATTGGAGGTGTCCATGATTTCAGAACGCAGTTTTGAGGTGCTTCGCGCCATCGTTCAGGACTATGTCAGCACCAAAGAACCGGTTGGGTCCAAATCGCTAATTGAGCGTCACGGGTTTGGCGTTTCGTCGGCCACTATTCGTAACGACATGTCGATCCTCGAAGAAGAGGGTCTTATTCACGCTCCGCACACTTCGGCCGGACGTGTTCCAACCGATAGCGGCTATCGATTGTTCGTCGACCGGCTCAATGAGCTCAAGCAACTCTCACACGCCGAAAAGCAAGCCATGGAAACACTTCTAGACTCAAGTGTTGATCTAGACGAAGTTCTCGGTCGCAGTGTTCGCCTCCTCTCGCAACTGACCAACCAGGTGGCCATGGTGCAGTATCCAACTCTTGGGAAGGCCAAGGTCCGAAGCGTTGAATTGGTGGCGGTTTCTGATACCAGGGTTATGGTGATGCTGGTTTCCGACAACAATCGAATTCAGCAACATGTTCTCGATGCCGTAGTCACCGTGGATCTGTCTTTCCTAAGTTTTCTCAGGGGCAGCCTGAACGATCTAATCGCAGGAGCCGCTCTATCTGACGTTTCGAAGTTAACTTCAAATTTTGCCGATGCTTTTGCCCCTAATCAACGCACCTTTGTGTCTTTGGTGGTTTCTAACCTGCTGGATCAGGTAGACGCCAACCGCCAAGACAAGTTGGTGCTGGCCGGAACCGCGAATCTTGCCCGATCTGAAGGCGACTTTGGCGGAAACATCACTCCGCTACTGGATGCAATTGAGGAACAGGTCGTGCTGCTTCGCCTAATTTCAGAGATGGAAGCTGACCAGTACGGCGTGAGTTTACTAATTGGTTCCGAAAACTCGGTGGCAGGTCTTAGCCAGGCCAGCGTTATGGTTTCGGGCTATGGCAGCCAGGATGAACCATTGGCTAAGGTTGGCCTACTTGGACCAACTCGAATGGACTATTCAACCAATATCGGTGCCGTTCGCGCGATTGCCCTTTAC
>CAEZUR010000002.1_pt1 | contig 27077 bp, 25 predicted proteins | sample 7264531 | NCBI WGS metagenome assembly CAEZUR01 (sample SAMEA6813835, study PRJEB35770) | uncultured Rhodoluna sp. | biome: Freshwater; feature: Freshwater reservoir; material: water | place: Czech Republic | collected 2016-04-20 | depth 0.5m m | reverse complement strand
GACCGAGCTGGCGTTACCGGACCCGACGGCGCGAGCCACCACGGCATGTGGGATTTGGCAGTGCTGCAGATTGTTCCCAACATCCGAATTGCGGCACCGCGCGATGCTCTTCGATTGCGAGAAGAGTTAAACGAAGCCGTCGCTGTTTCCGATGCGCCAACTGTGATTAGGTTCCCTAAAGGTGTAGCAGAGACCAGCATCGACGCACTTAAACGATCTAAAGACGGTGTCGACTACCTCTATCAATCACCTGCCAAGGACGTGCTCATCGTTGCCATCGGATCCATGGCCACCATTGCCTTGCAAACGGCTGATCTTCTTAAAGCTCAGGGCATAGGTTGCACCGTGGTAGACCCTCGGTGGGTAGTTCCTGTTCCTAAGACTGTTCTCGAGGAAGCTTCCAACCACCGACTAGTGGTAACCATCGAAGACGGCGTCAAAGTTGGAGGAATCGGAACACGAATCCGACAAGACATGAGAACCGCTCAGATAGACACAGCGCTCAATGAAATTGGCTTACCTGATGAATTCTTAGAACACGCTTCTCGCGATCAGATTTTGGAGCGGGTTGGCCTCACGGCAAAACAGATTTCTCACGACGTTGTTGCTCAAGTGCTTGGCGCAAAAGTGCCTCACGCTAGGAAACTGGACGGGTTTCCTGTGACAACTTCTCTAGAGCAGAACTAATCGGCGAAGCCACCGCATCAACCTGCCACTGACGAGCTCCCATAGCAAGAAGTTGCTTCGCTATGTCTTCCTCAGGTTCCCACGCAACGCGTCTTAGTAAGTCGGGTTGGAGCAAATTCTCTAGGGGAACTTCGAATTCCAGCGCCAGTTCCGCCATCACTGGCTTGAGAGCCTTCAACCTGGCATCCGCCTCCGGGTAACGACTTGGCCAGTTGCGATGGTTCGGAATTCCGGTTGAAACAAGTTTTAGAGCGGGAGTGTCTTTAGTGGCGCGGCCTTTTGCATATGCTTCCCACCAAACATCTAAAAAGCTCCTTGATGCTCTGCCGGTAAAGGTTTTTAGCGATGAGAGTTCAGATTTGCTGGAAATGCCAGATTTCACGAGCGCCACGATCGACGAATCGGAAACCAGCCGACCAGGTGCCGTGTCTCTATCCTGAGCCAGTGCGTCGCGAGCAAACCAAAGTTCTCTTGCTATCGCCAGCTTCTGAACGTCTTTAACGTCGTGAAGGCCGGTCATGCTGCGCCAGCGGTCGGGGGACTGAGGCTTAGGCTCGAACCCTAATAGATGTTTGAATTCTTGCTCTGCCAAATGGCCTTTATTGGCTTGTTCCAGTTGCTCCATAAGCACTTTGGCTAGAGCCGGCAAAACGTCAACGTCTAGGGCTGCATAGTTGAGCCAGCTGTTTGGTAGCGGCCGAACCGACCAGTCGGCAGCCGAGTGTTCTTTTGCCAATCGGAACCCAAGCAACTGTTCACAAGCCGCTCCTAGACCTACTCTCGGCAGGTTCAACAGACGTGATCCATGTTCGGTGTCGATCAGGGCAGCGGGCTTCAGGCCAACCTCAGCGAGACACCCTAGGTCTTGGGTGGCGGCGTGCAAAATCCAAGTCAGCCCGTTACAAAATTCCGCCAAGGTAGACCATGCGGGTGAATTGGAGAGATCGATGGGGTCGATCAGGAAAATGTCGGTGTTCTCTCGGTGAAGCTGAATCAGGTACGCGGTGTTACCGTAACGAAATCCGCTGGCTCGCTCGGCATCAATTGCTAGCGGACCAGTACCTGTTTTAAGATTTTCAACCGCACCCACTAGCTCGGCTTCGCTGTCGACGTAGTAAACCGCTGCCACAGACTCTGTTCGAAGCGGAAGTTCTACCGGTTCTTCTGCACTAACTTCTTGGGTCAAGTTGGCTAACCCCTTCGCCATGCAGCGAAAGCCCACTCATCATGCAAATAAGGTCAACCCAAGCCTCTAGGTGGCCCGCGAGGTCTTCGCTGGTTGGGCACCAGCTGGCGCGAAGCTCAAGTTCGGCATGGTGCGATTGAGCCGCTAGCGTGCCGTGACCCACCGAAAGCACTCGGGTGGTAGTTCCGCCAGCCACGTCGACGGTAGCGCCATGTTGTTCGAGTGATGCCGATAACCACGCCCAGGCAATTTCGGATGAGTCGTCATTAAAGCCAATGTCGGTTTCCAGGGGAGACTTCGCGTAAAGAATGACGCGGTAATTGTTGGTCCAGGATTCCTGCGGCGCGTCGTCCCAAAGCAGAATGAAACGGCCGGTTCCTCTAAAAATCGATGAATCTTGATCGTTTGCCTTCACGTCGCAAGAGAATGCAATAGCGTGGCGAGATAGATTTTGTGGCGCATCAATTTGATCCACGATTACTTCAGAGCGAATATTCGATTGCGCCAATGAAGAAGCGGCTAAGCGAAATTCAGCGTTAGCGCTTTGGTCAATCTCTAACTCGAGCACCACTCAACAATATTGGGAAAAAGGTTTGATTAATCGTTGCCACGCCGCCATCTGGTGAACAGCGTTTGCTCTTTCATGAGTGATTCCGAGATAACAAGTGAGGAGTCAAGTCCTTTGATGACCTTTTTGGCAACTTCGAGGCCGCCGACTGGAATGGTGAGACAAAATTCGTCGACTAGATCTGCAGCTAAAAATTCTTTCGCGAGGCTTGGGCCAACCTCAAGCAAAATTCTTTCAAAACCCAGGTAGCGAAGAGTTGATAACACCCAGGTTCCTAAATGAACGTTTTCCGGAGGCGTAAGAATAATTCGCCCATCGGCTGACCGTTCAAGATGCGAAATAACGAAGAGCTGCAAAGTCTGAGAATTTTTATAGTTCTCCCGCCGTGCAGTGTTTCCGCCGGTCACCAAAGCATCTGAGACCGATCTGAGTTGGCCAATCAGTTTTCGATCCAAATCATTACTGATTCCTCGACTTGACCCAAGGTCGTCAATGAGTTCGCCGCCGGGTCCGGCAACCATGTTGAGTCGAACGCCGGTTAGGGGCTGATAGTTTTCAAGCCAGCTCATGCAGACTTTTCGCGAACCTGACGCTTTATTCGGTTGAGCATCCCGCGTAGTCCATTGATTCGAAGTAGTGAAACCGCGTCCTTTAGATGCAACCGATCTGGAAGGTCTTCCGGTGCCGAAAGTACTTCGTTCACGGAACGCCCGTCTAAGAGTTGATGAAGGATGCTGGCAAACCCACGGGTTGTTGGTGCCTCCTCTGGGGCGGTTAGAAAGATTGCCACCTTGCCCTCTAGAACCTCAACAAATAGGAACACCGGAGACTGGCATTCTTCAACTCGCTCAAGTAAGTCTGGGTGTTCCGAATAGCGTTCGGGTAGTGGTGGCAGGCCGTCGGCCAGCTCGAGCAGAAGAGTCAAACGGTCACGCACACTAAGGTCGGCAAAGTCCTGACCCAGATCCGAGAGAGCTTGCTCAACGGTTGGCATTAGCGGCTGAACACTCCTGGTTCGTCTCCCATTACGATTGGCGCGCCCACGAGGCAACCCCATTCGGTCCAGGAGCCGTCATAGTTTCTAACCTTGGTAAATCCGAGCAGATACTTCAAAACAAACCAGGTGTGGCTTGAGCGTTCGCCAATTCGGCAGTAGGCGATGACGTCGTCATCCACAGACATTCCGAGTTCCTGCTGGTAAATCTGTGAAAGTTCTTCAAAGCTCTTGAAAGTTTTATCCTCGTTGGCTGCTTTAGCCCAAGGTACCGAGTGTGCTCCCGGAATGTGCCCAGCGCGCAGAGCTCCCTCCTGCGGGTAGTTGGGCATGTGGGTGCGTTCCCCGTTGTATTCCTGTGGGGAGCGAACGTCGACCATTGGTTGACCAATATGCGCCAAAACCTGATCCCTGAAAGCCCGGTCGGTAACATCGTCGCGTTCGATAATCGGATACGAGGTTGGAGCGACTTCCGCGATCTCTTTGGTGATGGCCCTACCTTCGGCGATCCATTTGTCACGGCCGCCATCGAGCAGACGCACGTCTTCGTGACCGAATAGCTTGAAGACCCAGAGAGCATAGGAAGCCCACCAGTTGCTGGCGTCTCCGTAAAGAACAACGGTGCTGTCGCGAGTGATTCCCGAGCGTGCTGCAAGAGCAGCAAAAGCCTCGCCGTCGAGGTAGTCGCGAACCACCGGCTGGTTTAGGTCGGTATGCCAGTCAATCTTGACGGCACCTGGAATGTGGCCTACATCAAAGAGCAAAACATCTTCATCAGACTCAACCACAACTAAACCAGGTTTCCCCAAGTTCTCCTCTAGCCACTGCGTTGATACCAAGGCTCCAGGGTGAGCATACTTAGAGAATTTGTCAGCTGTGTCTAGTGGCAGAGTCATATGATGCTTTCTGTTAGTTAGGCTTATTGGAGCCCAATACAAGGTTAATTCATCTCGGCGCTTTTCGAAACGGTACGGTCATAATTGGTCACACAACTGCTTGGCGGAGATGACATCTGCGCGCGCGTGCCAGAGTTGGTGGCCAACGAACTTTTAAGCGAACTGGTGCCACCTAGAGAATTCGCCAACTCGAGCTTCAGTAACTACCGGCCTGACCCAAATTTCCCCTCGCAAACGGTTGCCCGCGATGAGGCATCAAACTTCGTCGGAGGTGGTTCCAAGAAACTCTTCGGCAGGAAAGCCCAACCGGCTGCGCCAGGTCTTTACCTCGATGGCGGATTTGGTGTTGGTAAAACCCACCTCTTGGCGGCCATGTATCACTCTTACTCCGGCTCGAAACTATTTGGAAGCTTCATGGCTTTCACCGCCTTGGTCGGGGCGCTCGGCTTCGCCAATGCGCTTGAGAAACTGAGTTCCTATCGTTTCATTGCCATCGACGAATTCGAACTAGACGACCCAGGTAACACCATGATCATGTCGAGACTTCTCAACGAGTTAGCCAGCAGGGGAACAAAGTTTGCTGCCACATCGAACACCCCGCCGAATGCTTTGGGTGAGGGTCGGTTCGCAGCCGCCGATTTCCAGCGCGAGATTCTAGGGATCGGCAACCAATTTCTAATGCTTCGGGTTGACGGTGAAGACTTCCGCCACCGACCAACCACGGTCGCCGAGATTACCTACAACCTGGGTGAGCTAAAAGCTTGGGTGGACGACACCACAGCCGTTGCCGATTTCTCCAAATTGTTGAAAAAACTTGCCAAGGTTCATCCCGCTCTTTACGGAAAGTTGCTGAATGGCGACAGCCGGTTGGCGCTTCTAGATGTGCACCCGCTCACGGATCAGAATGATGCGCTCCGATTGGTGAGCCTGATCGACCGCGCCTATGAACTTCAAATCAAGATTCATTCCACCGGAACACCGCTGACCCATATTTTCCCGCAGGTATTTCTAGATGGTGGCTATCGCAAAAAGTATTTGCGAGCTATTTCACGCATCGGCGCCTTGACTTCCTAAAACTTTTTACAATTACGAAACACTTTTGAACCATTACCCGAAACTTTTCTTCGGTTGACTAACAACATGCACCCAATGCAGCGTGCATTTGTTTTCATAGAGAGAGGTAAACAAATGGATCAAGGAAATACGGCATTCGTGCTGATCAGCGCCGCATTGGTGCTACTAATGACCCCGGGACTCGCATTCTTCTACGGAGGAATGGTTCGCGCCAAGAGCGTTGTCAGTATGATGATGCTCAGCTTCGGATCACTTGGCCTCATCGGTGTGTTGTGGGTGCTCTACGGCTACGCCATTGCATTCTCAAACGGAGGAACCAAAGACTTCGTGGGAATCGATGGCTGGTTTGGCATTGACCTCAGCTACATCGGTCTTGGTGCTCAGGTGGCCGACGCGGCCGACCCAAGTGGTGCCTACCCAACTCTTGCGTTCGTGGCTTTCCAAGCAACTTTCGCTATCATCACCGTTGCCCTTATCAGCGGCGCTATTGCCGACCGTGCCAAATTCGGTGCCTGGATGGTTTTCGCCGGTGTTTGGGCAACCGTGGTTTACTTCCCAGTTGCTAACTGGGTATTCAACTTCACTCTTGGTGAGGATGGTTCCGTGGTTGACGGTGGTTGGATCGTCAACGACATCGGTGCTATCGACTTCGCCGGTGGAACTGCAGTTCACATTAATGCCGGTGCCGCCGGTCTAGCACTCGCAATTGTTCTCGGAAAGCGCTTTGGTTTCAGCAAGGGAATCATGCAGCCTCACAACGTGCCACTCACCCTCCTAGGTACGGCACTGCTCTGGTTCGGCTGGTTCGGTTTCAACGCCGGTTCTGAAGTTGCCGCCGACGGCATTGCGTCGCTAGCCTTCATCAACACCATGGCTGCTCCATCGGCAGCAATGTTGGGCTGGATCTTCATCGAAAAGCTCAAGCACGGTAAGGCAACCTCAATTGGCGCAGCTTCCGGTGCCGTTGCTGGTCTGGTAGCAATTACGCCAGCCTGTGCTTCACTAACGCCACTATGGGCAATGGTTCTCGGATTAGTCGCCGGTATCCTCTGTGCACTAGCGGTTGACCTGAAGTTCGCCTTCGGATTCGACGACTCACTTGACGTCGTTGGTATCCACCTGGTTGGGGGAATCGTTGGCACGCTGTTCATCGGTCTCTTCGGAACTGGCGTTGGTGCTGCTTTCGGCTTCGGTTGGGATCAGTTCATCGCCCAGGCGATTGGCGCCTTCTCGGTTCTCGCGTATAGCTTCATCGCATCGCTCCTGATCGGTCTAGCAATTGAGAAGACGGTTGGTTTCCGCGTAAAAGCTGAAGACGAAATCGCCGGTATCGACACCGTGGTTCACGGCGAGGAAGCCTACGCGTTCGGCGCCGACCGCGGATAATATCTAAATAGTTCACTCCATTTGGAGGGGTCTTCTAAGACCCCTCCTTTTGGCGTGAGAAGGGAGAGACACAATGAACGATTCAACTATGTTCCTCATTTTTTGCGGTGCATTGGTTCTGTTCATGACTCCTGGTCTTGCCTTTTTCTATGGCGGTTTGGTGAGAGCCTCGTCGGTGGTCTCAATGATGATGATGAGCTTCGGCTCTATCGGTCTAATCAGCATCCTCTGGATGATCTACGGTTACGCCGTTTCTTTCTCAAATGCCGGAACTGGCAATTTTGTTGGCATCGACGGAATCATCGGCATCGATTTGAATCAAATCGGTCTCTCCGGCCTGGTCGGTGACCCAGCCAACACCGACGGCTCCCAGCTTGCCTTCGCCGGCTTCCAAGGAACTTTCGCAATCATCACCGTGGCATTGATCAGCGGTGCCATTGCCGACCGAGCGAAGTTTGGTTCCTGGATGGTCTTTGCCGGCCTATGGGCAACGCTCGTCTACTTCCCAGTAGCCAGTTGGGTCTTCAATTTCACGTCCAAGGATGGCGTCGTCGTCGATGGCGGCTGGTTGGTCAAAGACATCGGGCTGCTCGACTTCGCCGGGGGAACGGTGGTGGAAATCGCCTCCGGAGCGTCGGCTTTGGCACTAGCACTGGTACTGGGTAAGCGTTTCGGCTTCCGAAAGGGTATGCATGCCCCTCACAACGTGCCACTTACCCTAATTGGCGCCGGAATCCTCTGGTTCGGTTGGTTCGGCTTCAATGCTGGCAGTGAGCTAGTAGCCGATGGCACAGCCTCTCTAGCCTTCGTCAACACTCTAGCCGCCGGCGTTGGTGGCCTAATCGCCTGGGCGTCCTATGAAAAGCTCGCTCATGGCAAGCCAACCGCTGTTGGTGCCGCGTCTGGAGCAGTTTCTGGAATGGTTGCCATCACGCCGTCCTGCGGCTTCCTAAGCCCAATCTGGTCGCTCGTCCTCGGTCTCATCGTTGGAGTTATCTGTGGCTCCGCGGTCGAATGGAAGTTCTTCCTCGGCTACGACGACTCTCTAGATGTGGTCGGTATCCACCTGGTTGGCGGAATCATCGGAACCCTCTTCATCGGTCTGGTTGGCCAGATTGGGGGAGTCGGCGTCGGCCTTCTCCAAACAGGTAGCGCAGCTCAACTTGGGAAACAGGCGATAGGTGTTGTGGTGGTTGGCCTCTACGCCTTCATCGCCAGCTATATCCTGGGCTGGCTCATCCAAAAAACTATCGGATTCCGCGTTAAAAGCACCGATGAAATCGCTGGAGTAGACCTTGTTATGCACGGTGAATCCGCCTATTCAAAGTCGGATCCACGCTGGTCTAGATCCAACTAGGCCCCTCCTCGGTGTTTGCAAAACCCCCGTTCATGGGTTAGCATTTTCAAGTTGTGATGCATTGCAACATGCGGATGTGGCTCAGTGGTAGAGCACAACCTTGCCAAGGTTGGGGTCGCGAGTTCGAATCTCGTCATCCGCTCACAGCAGCTGCTGTAACACGGTGGAGTGGCTGAGCGGCCCAAAGCAGCAGCCTGCAAAGCTGTAAAACCACGGGTTCAAATCCCGTCTCCACCTCAAAGAAATAAAGACCCGGTCGTATGGCGCAGTGGTAGCGCACTTCCTTGACATGGAAGGGGTCGCTGGTTCGAACCCAGCTACGACCACAGTAAACCCCCTAAATATTTAGGGGGTATTTTTATTTACTAAGTTTCAGTGATTTGGCAGTTGAAACTAACGAAGCTTTTGCGGCGCTTGGAACCTTGTTTAGCTCTGTTCCAAAAGAAGGAATCATGTTCTTGAGCGATTTCTCCCAAGTCTTGAATTCAGTGGGGAACCCCTTCTTCAACACTTCGAGCATGATGTGAGCACCCGTTGAAGCGCCAGGAGAGGCTCCTAGAAGGCCGGCGATACTGCCGTCGGCTGATGAGACCACTTCGGTTCCGAACTGGAGGATTCCGCCCTTCTGGGCGTCTTTCTTGATTACCTGCGCGCGTTGGCCGGCAACGATCAATTCCCAGTCGTTTGGGTCGGCGTTTGGGATGAACTCTTGGAGTGAGGCAAACTTCTGGGTTTTGTTCTTGGTTACTTCTTTGACCAGGTATTTGATGAGACCGAAGTTGGTGAAGGCAACTGCAAGGTAGGGGATGATGTTTGCGAATCGAATCGATAGCGGGAGATCGAAGATTGAGCCGAACTTGAGGAACTTGAAGTTGAGGCCGGCGTAGGGGCCGAAGAGGAGACTGGTTTCGCCGTCGACGACTCGGGTGTCGAGGTGAGGTACCGACATTGGGGGAGCGCCAACGGCAGCTTGGCTATAGACCTTCGCCTGGTGTTGGTTTACGACCTTGGGGTTTGTGGTTTTTAGGAATGAGCCGGCAACCGGGAAGGTTCCGTAACCCTTGGCCTCTTTGATTCCAGATTTTTGTAGAAGTTTTAGTGCGTAGCCACCGGCGCCGACGAAAACGAATTTGGCGTTGACTATTCCTTCGGAGTGCTTCACTGCCCAACCGTTGCCTGTTTTGTTTAGGTTCTTCACTTCGTTGCTGGTGAAGACGTCGACACCAGAAGTTTTGAGGTGCTTAATTAGCTGCGTTGTGATGGAGCCGAAGTCGACATCGGTGCCGGATTCAATTCTGGTTGCAGCGATCACGTCATCTTTGGAACGGCCGGTCGTGATTAGTGGGGTCCACTTCGCGATCTGCTTTGGATCGGTTGAGAATTCCATACCTTCAAAAAGCGGTTGATTCTTGAGTGCTTCGAATCTGCGTGAAAGGTAGTCGACATCACTTGCGCCTCGCACGAAAGTCATGTGAGGGGTTGAGTGGATAAAAGTTTTTGGGTCGCCAAGGATCTTCTTTTCAACGAGGTAAGACCAGAGCTGTCGTGAGAGTTGGAACTGTTCGTTGATTTGGATTGCCTTCGACGGGTCTGGGAGTGAGCCATCTTTGGTATCCGGCATGTAATTCAGTTCGCAGAGAGCTGCGTGGCCAGTTCCAGCGTTATTCCAAGGGTTAGAACTTTCCATGGCAACGGCGTCGAGGCGTTCAAAAATTGCGATGGTCAGTTTGGGGGAAAGTTCTTTTAGAAGAGTTCCGAGTGTGGCACTCATGATGCCACCGCCAACTAATACGACGTCGTAGTTTTTGTTTGTGCTCACCACACTATTTTAGGCGGTGAAGATTAGGCGGGGAGCCCTCCACCGACCAACATGCCGATGCCGTAGGTCACGCTCATGGTTAGAAGTGAAACCAGAACGTTTCGGATAATCGCGCGCAAGGGTTTTGCTCCGCCGATTTGGGCGGCCACAAAGCCGGTTAGGGCAAGGCTCAAAATCACCGCGACAACGGTGAACGGAATCCTGAAATCCAGCCAGGGTGTGGCTGTGGCAGTGAGCAGAGGCAGAAGTGAACCGGCTGCAAAAGCAACGAACGATGAAATTGCTGCGGCACCTGGGCTCACGTGCTCGTCGTGAGAAATTCCTAACTCAGCTTCCGCATGAGCTTTGAGGGCGTCTTTGTTGGTTAGTTCTTGAGCCACGTCTTTGGCAAGTTTTGGGCTCATCCCTTTTTGTTCGTAGAACCAAGCGAGCTCGCGTAGTTCAGCTTCTGGGTTGTCTTTAAGTTCTTGCCGTTCTCTAGCAACTGCTGCCATTTCGGAATCTCTTTGGGCGCTCACTGAGGTGTATTCGCCACCCGCCATTGAAATTGATCCTGCAACTAGAGCCGCCACACCGGCAATAAAGATACCGTTGGCGTTTGCTCCTGCTCCTGCCACGCCAAAGATTAAGCCGGCTGTGGAAACGATGCCATCATTTGCTCCAAGAACGCCGGCGCGAAGCCAGTTGAGTTTGTGAGCCATAGATGACTTTTGAAACTCTTCCGTGGAGAGAATCTGGCCTTCGATTTCGAAAGCGCTTTTGGTCTTTTTTACCATGAGTCAACTAAACCGCTAAAAATGGCAATACTCCACTAAGGCACGCCTTATCTGTGGCTGGCTAGAATGTTGAGATGAGCGAATTTAAGATTACTGTTGACGGCGTTGAGCGTGAAGTTCCGTCGGATACAACGGGTTTTAAGTTGTTCGAGTCGAAAACTATTGTGGCAATACGCGTGAATGGTGAGTTGCGAGACCTGGCTCATACCGTTGCCAAGGGTGATCTTGTAGAGGGCGTTGAAATATCTTCGGCCGACGGCCTTAACATTCTTCGCCACTCGGCCGCACACGTTTTAGCTCAGGCTGTTCAGAACGTGAACCCTGAGGCGAAGTTGGGCATTGGTCCTCCAATCAAAGATGGTTTCTACTATGACTTCGACGTGGTCGAGCCATTTACGCCTGAAGATTTGCGGAAACTTGAAAAGGAAATGGACCGCATCATTCGTGCCGGTCAGCGTTTTGTTCGCAGGGTTTCCAACGATGCTGATGCTCGAATTGAATTGGCAAACGAACCATACAAGCTCGAGTTAATTGGCTTGAAAGGTAATTCCGATGCGGTTGGGGAAGGCTCCGCCGAGGTCGGTGCCGGTGAGCTCACCATTTACGACAACACCAACCCGCAAACCGGCGAGGTTATTTGGAAAGATCTTTGTCGAGGACCGCACCTGCCGAATACCCGCATGATTGGAAATGCCTATTCACTGATGCGTTCGGCTGCCGCCTATTGGCGGGGTAGTGAAGCCAATAAGCAACTGCAGCGAATTTATGGAACCGCCTGGCCTAGCAAGGACGAACTGAAGGCACACCTGGAGCGATTAGAGGAAGCTGCTAAGCGCGATCACCGAAGGATAGGCGCGGAGCTCGACCTTTTTTCATTCCCTGAAGAAATCGGTTCTGGTCTTGCCGTCTTCCATCCCAAGGGTGGAGTCATTCGCCGGGTCATGGAAGATTACAGCCGAAAGCGTCACGAGGAAAACGGCTATGACTTTGTGTACTCTCCGCACATAACCAAGTCGAATTTGTTCGAGATTTCGGGACACCTTGGTTGGTATGCCGACGGCATGTTCCCGCCAATGAAGCTCGATGAAGAAGTCGATGAAAACGGTGTGGTTCGAAAACAGGGCCAGGATTACTACCTGAAACCGATGAACTGTCCGTTCCACATTTTGATTTACAAGAGCCAATCTCGGTCTTACCGTGATCTTCCGCTTCGTATGTTCGAGTTTGGGACCGTCTACCGCTATGAGAAGAGCGGCGTGGTTCACGGGCTTACTCGAGTGCGTGGGTTGACTCAAGACGACGCTCACCTGTTCGTGACTCAAGAAAATATGGAGCAGGAGCTCACCGATGTAATCTCTTTCGTTTTGGGATTGCTGCGCGATTACGGTTTGACCGACTTTTATCTTGAGCTTTCCACCCGCGAAGAAGGAAATCCAAAGTTTGTTGGTTCAGACGAGGTTTGGAATAGAGCTACCGAAACTCTTTCTAAGGTCGCCGCGGCAACCGGGTTGGAACTAATACCCGATCCGGGTGGGGCAGCCTTCTACGGTCCTAAGATTTCAGTTCAGGCTCGTGATGCAATTGGACGAACGTGGCAGATGTCAACCATCCAGCTGGATTTCAACCTTCCTGAACGATTTGATCTTGAATACGCGGCGGCCGATGGCGCACTCAAGCGTCCCGTGATGATCCACCGGGCACTATTTGGCTCAATCGAACGATTCTTCGGTGTTCTAACCGAGCACTACGCCGGTCACTTCCCGCCATGGTTGGCTCCGCTTCAGGTTGTGGGAATTCCAATCGCCGACGAGTTCAGCGAATATTTGCACGAGGTGGCTGGCTTACTTCGCAAGCAGGGTGTTCGAGTGCTGGTAGATGATTCCGACGACCGCATGCAGAAGAAGATTCGCACCCACACCAAAGACCGTGTTCCATTCATGGTCATCGCTGGGGAGGAAGACCGGTCGAACCGTGCCGTTTCATTCCGTTTCCGAGATGGAACGCAGGAAAACGGTATTCCTCTGGAAAAGGCATTGCAAAGAATTATCGATGCCATTGCCAATAAGGAACAGGTCTAATGACTAACGAGCGTATGGAAAGTTCAGGTGATTTCGCTGCAGCGCCAGACGCGTTTCAAAGGCTTTGGACGCCACACCGTTTGGTCTACATTCAAACTGGCCAACAGCCAAGTGATGACAAGTGCCCATTTTGTATTGCTCCAACCTTGAGCGACGAAGAAGCGCTAATTGTTCACCGCGGCCAGCATGCCTACGTTTTACTAAACCTTTTCCCTTACAACTCGGGTCACCTTCTGGTCTGCCCATACCGCCACTATTCAACCTACGATCAGGCCACAGCCGAGGAGGTTGCCGAAATCGGTGAACTTACTCAACAGGCGATGTTGGCACTGACCAAATCTTCGATGGCTCACGGATTCAACATCGGCATGAATCAGGGCGAGGTAGCTGGGGCCGGCATTGCCGGGCACCTCCACCAACACGTTGTGCCGCGCTGGAAGAACGACTCAAATTTCCTGCCAATCATTGCCGAAACGAAGGCGATGCCACTGCTTTTGAGTCAGGTTCGAAGCGAAATTGCTGCCGCCTGGAACTAATTTTTCGTAACAATTAGTCAGGCAGATGTTAGTCGGTTTAGACTTGATGATTATGAGCGATTTTTCTAAGCCAGAAGTTGGAACACCACTAATCAAGCGCGGCCTTGCCGAAATGCTTAAAGGTGGCGTCATTATGGACGTCGTCAACGTTGAACAGGCGAAGATTGCTGAAGACGCGGGCGCAGTGGCTGTCATGGCACTGGAACGAGTTCCTGCCGACATTCGCGCTGAGGGTGGCGTCTCACGCATGAGCGACCCAGACATGATCGATCAGATCATTGCAGCGGTATCAATTCCAGTTATGGCAAAAGCTCGAATCGGGCACTTTGTTGAGGCTCAGATCTTGGAGTCTTTGGGAGTCGATTACATCGACGAGTCTGAGGTTTTGAGCCCAGCCGATTACGTGAACCACATTGACAAGTGGAACTTCAAGGTTCCATTCGTTTGTGGAGCCACCAACCTTGGCGAAGCACTTCGCCGTATTACCGAGGGTGCCGCCATGATTCGCTCTAAGGGCGAAGCCGGCACCGGCGACGTTTCTGAGGCCATGAAGCACATTCGTACCATCTACGGCGAGATTCGAGCACTCTCGACCAGGTCTGACGACGAACTTTATGTTGCCGCCAAAGAACTACAGGCGCCTTACCAGTTGGTTTACGAAGTTGCCAAGACTGGAAAGCTTCCAGTTGTGATGTTCGTGGCCGGTGGAATTGCTACTCCTGCCGACGCCGCACTAATGATGCAGCTTGGCGCCGACGGCGTATTTGTTGGTTCCGGAATCTTCAAGTCTGGTGACCCAGTTGCCAGGGCCAAGGCAATTGTTAAGGCAACCACATTCTTCAACGATCCAGCGGTTTTGACCGAAGCTAGTCGTGGTCTGGGCGAGGCAATGGTTGGTATCAACGTTTCTGACCTACCAGCCCCTCACCGCTTGGCTGAACGCGGCTGGTAGTGACCAAACCCGTAGGTGTCCTCAGCCTGCAAGGTGACTTTCGCGAGCACTTGCAGGCTTTTGACCGTCTCGGCATCCCCGCTGTGCAACTGAAGGTTGCTAAGCAGCTCTCCGATGTTTCCGGTTTAGTTATCCCAGGGGGAGAATCAACCACCATCGCCAAGCTGTCGCGTATCTTCAACGTTTTGGAGCCGATCAGAGAGGCGATTCGAGAGGGATTACCGGTATTCGGAACCTGCGCGGGATTGATCATGCTGGCTGATGAGATTACCGATGGCATCGAAGATCAGGAAACCTTTGGTGGTTTAGACGTTGTTGTTCAACGTAACGCATTCGGGAATCAGTTGGATTCGTTTGAAATTGACCTACCGTTTACCGGCATCGACGGAACCATTCACGCCGCTTTCATTCGAGCCCCGTTAATTACCAAAGTTGGCGCTAAGGCGTCCGTGGTTGCTTCCTTGGAAGATGGACGCATTGTCGGGGTTCAGCAGGAACGGCGATTAGGCATTAGCTTCCACCCAGAACTCACCGGTGAAGATCGCATTCACAGATACTTCTATGACGCACTTGTCTGCGCCTAACCAAATAGACTTGTTCTAAATCAAAGCATCTTCGGGAGAATCATGTCCGGCCACTCCAAATGGGCTACCACCAAGCATAAAAAAGCGGTAATCGACGGTCGTCGAGCCAAGCTATTCGCCAAACTCATTAAGAACATCGAAGTCGCCGCTCGTCTCGGCGGACCCGACCTCGAGGGTAATCCAACACTTTATGATGCAATCCAAAAGGGTCGCAAGGCGTCACTGCCAAACGACAACATTGAACGTGCATTAAAGCGCGGTTCCGGCGTCGGTGCCGATGCGGTTGAATACTCAACCATCATTTATGAGGCTTACGGGCCAAGCGGAATTGCCATCTTGATTGAATGTCTAACCGACAACAAGAATCGTGCCGCGGCTGAAGTTCGTCTGGCGGTTAAACAAAACGGTGGAACCATGGCAGACATCGGTTCGGTGAACTTCATGTTCAGCCGAAAGGGTGTGGTTACGGTAACCAAGAGCGCTTCGGCTTCGGAAGATGCGGTTTTAGATGCGGCTCTCGATGCTGGTATCGAAGACGTTGAAGATCGGGGAGAACTCCTGGTTCTAACAACCGACCCATCAAACATGGTTGCCGTAAGAACCGCACTGCAGGCCGCGAGTATCGACTACGAGGCTGCCGATGTTGAGTTTGTTCCGTCGATGAACGTTCAGGTAGATGCGCCAACTGCGAGAAAAGTCATTTCGCTAATTGACTCACTCGAAGACCTAGACGATGTTCAGAACATCTACTCGAACTTTGATATGTCGCCTGAGGTTCTTGCCGAGATCGAGCAGGACTAATGAGCAGGGTGATTCTTGGAGTCGACCCAGGTCTCACTAGATGTGGTGTTGCAGTGCTCACGGCTAAGTCCAGCCGGCAGATTGAGCTACTACATGTTGACACTTTGAAAACCAGCGCCGATGTTGAGCTCTCGATGCGACTTGGTCTTATCGGCGACGGCATTGAGTCACTAATCAAGAAATACCGTCCGGCGCAGATTGCCATCGAAAGAGTTTTCGCCCAATCCAATGTTCGCTCGGTCATGGGCGTAGCACAGATTTCTGGCGTTGTTCTCTACCTTGCTCGCAAATACGACATTCCGGTTCAAATGCACACGCCGAGCGAGGTTAAGGCGGCGGTCACTGGTTCGGGCAGAGCACAAAAGGCTCAAATCGGTTCGGCAGTTGCCAAGATACTGGGCTTGAGTGAAGCACCCAAGCCAGCCGACTCGGCCGATGCAATTGCCATAGCAATTTGTAATGCTTGGAAGAATGAGAGCCCAGGTGACAGCTCTAAGGCCTCCACGCCAGCCCAATCCGCTTGGCTGGCTGCTGAGCGAGTTGCCTCTAGAAGACCTAAGGCTTAGTTAGCATTTACAGGTGATTGCTTCACTGCGCGGAAAAATTCAGTCTTCATCATTGAACTCTTTGGTGTTAGACGTTTCTGGCGTTGGTTACCTGGTGCAAGTCATTCCGTCACTTGCTCTAAATGCCGCTGTTGGCAACGAATGTTTTGTGCACACCGCCTTTGTGGTTCGCGAAGATGCCTTCACAATTTTTGGATTCGAAACCTTGGAAGAACTCGCGGCTTTTGATCTACTGAGATCGGTAACCGGAGTTGGCCCGAAATCGGCTCTCTCGATCATTCATCAACTCGGTGTTCAGGATCTAAGTGCGGCTGTCCTAAATGAGGATGACAGCGCCTTCAAGCAGGTAAGCGGAATCGGACCCAAGACCGCGAAACTAATCGTGGTTACTTTGGCTGGCAAAATTCAAGGTGGATCGGCGAGAGGCGCATCCTCTATCGATACCGATGTGGTTAGCGCTCTAACCGGCTTGGGTTACCAGCAAAAGGTCGCCGAGCAAGCGGTTACCTCTGCAAAGAAGGATGCTAAAGACGCTTCCAAAGAGGCGCTCCTACGCATCGCCCTGCAGAAGATCGGCAAAGGCTAATGGAAGACCTCCTTGCACCTGAGCCAGATGAAACTGAATTGGCTTTCGAAGCCGCCGTTCGCCCATCCAGTCTCGATGCCTTCGTTGGTCAAAAAAAGGTTCGAAAGCAGTTGGAGCTGGTTTTGGAATCGGCAAAACTTCGGGGAACGAACGCTGACCACATTTTGCTGGTAGGGCCTCCTGGACTGGGTAAAACCACTCTGGCACTAATTGTTTCTAATGAAACTGGGCACCCGATTCGACTAACCTCCGGACCAACGATTCAGCACGCTGGAGATCTCGCCTCGATCTTGAGTTCACTAGTTCCCGGCGAAATACTTTTCATCGATGAGATTCACCGAATGTCTCGTTCCGCTGAGGAAATGCTCTATCTAGCCATGGAGGACTACCGAGTCGATGTGATGGTAGGAAAGGGAGTTGGGGCAAACTCAATTCCGTTGGAGCTAGCACCTTTTACTCTCATCGGAGCAACCACTCGTTCCGGAATGTTACCAACACCACTGCGTGACCGGTTTGGTTTCACCGGTCACCTCGAGTTCTACGATGCATCACAACTCGAAGAGGTGATTAGAAGAAGTGCGGTGCACCTAAAAGTGCAACACGACGAAGCGGCACTTTCCGAAATTGCCAGCCGATCGAGGGGTACACCTAGAATCGCCAATCGCTTGCTTCGTCGAGTTCGTGATTTTGCTTTAGTGAACAAACATTCGGTGATCGATGTTGATGTTGCCAAACAGGCTCTAGCGCTCTACGAAGTAGACGAGCTTGGTTTGGATCGAATTGATAAGCAGCTGCTCGAGCTACTCACCGGTCGATACGCCAATAAATCGGTGGGTCTTTCCACTCTGGCGGTGGCGCTCGGTGAAGAGCCAGATACCATCGAGTCTGTGGTCGAGCCATATTTACTCAGAACCGGCCTGATTGTAAGGACACCTAGAGGTCGCGAAGCAACTGCGGCCGCTTATACCCATATGGGTAAACATCCTTATTCGGGCCGTTCACAGACCACCCTTGACCTATAATTTGTAGGTAGCGCTTCATCCACGAATATAAAAGGACTGCTTTCTTATGCCAGGTTTAGATCAACTCTTCCCAATCATTCTCATCGGCGGAATGGTCGTATTCATGGTCTTCAGTGGTCGCAAGCGTAAGGCTCAGGCTGCCGAGATGGCAACCAAAGTTCTTCCTGGTGCGAAGGTAATGTTGACCAGCGGCATCTACGGCCAGGTCGTTAGCGTCTCAGACGATCGCGTTATCGTTGCCAGTGCATCGAGCACCTTGGAAGTAGCCAAGGGAGCTGTTGTTCGGGTAGTTGAAAACGCTCCTGAGAAGAAGTCTGTGGCTGCCAAGGCCGCACCAAAGGCAACCGCTGTGAAGAAGCCTGCAGTAAAGAAGCCTGTAGCTAAGAAGTAACATCTATGTCGGATTCCAGTTCAAGTAAAAAGTCTCGCAATCGTCTTGCGTTGCTTCTCGTAATCTTTATCGCGTTCGCCGCCCTGATTACCGGAGCAAAGCTAACGAATGTGCCGGGTTCGACCTTCGTTCCCGAGTTGGCTTTGGATCTTCAGGGTGGAACCCAGGTTATTCTGAAACCAAACATTGACGGCGGAAAGAGCGCTTCGACCGAGCAGTTGAAGCAAGCCGTTGACATTATTCGTCAGCGCATCGACTCAACCGGTGTCTCTGAAGCGCAAATTGTTACCCAGGGAGACGGCAAGGAAGCGGCAATTGTTGTCAGCATTCCTGGCAAGCCTTCCGAGTCAACGTTGGAACTTATCAAGGCCAGCGCCAAACTAGAATTTCGTCCAGTTTTGGTAACCGGTGTTGGTGCAACCGCTTTGGTTACGCCAGCCCCAACCAAGGATAATCCGAAACCAACCCCAACTCTTCCTTCATCCACTCCAATTGCCACTTCAACCGGTAAGCCAACGGATAACAGTGACCTGAACTGGGTCACTGCCGAACTGCAGGCCGAGTACGAATCACTCGATTGCGCAACTTCATTCCGGGCTCCTGGTCAAGTCGATGATCCAGCCAAACCAATAGTCACCTGCGATCGCGAAAGAACCACCAAATTCATTTTGGGCCCGGTCGAACTAGACGGCACCGACATCAGCAAGGCCCTATCAAATCCGGTTACCACCAGTAACGGAGCTTCGACCGGAGCCTATGCTGTTGACCTAACTTTCAGCGACGCCGGCGGATCCAAGTTTGGTAAAGTCACCGAACGTCTTTTCCCACTCAGTTCACCTCGCAACCAGTTTGCAGTGACCATTGACGGCTACATTGTTACTGCGCCAGCCATTCAAGCGGTAATCACCACTGGAACAGCTCAAATCACTGGAAACTTCACGCAAGACTCAGCAGACGCCTTAGCCAACCAACTTAAATACGGTTCACTCCCAATCGGTTTCCAGGTAGAGAGTCAGGAAAACATTTCGGCAACTCTTGGTACCCAGCAACTCCAGAGTGGACTGATCGCTGGAGTTATCGGAATGCTGCTGGTTCTGATTTACTCGCTGTTCCAATATCGCGCTTTGGCGTCGGTGACGATTGGATCGTTAGTAGTTGCGGCCGGGCTTACCTATTTAGCAATTACTCTGCTTTCCTGGCGAATGGATTACCGTCTTTCTCTTTCGGGTGTGGCTGGTCTGATCGTGGCCATTGGTATCACAGCCGACTCATTCATCGTTTACTTTGAGCGAGTTCGAGATGAACTTCGCGACGGTCGTCCACTGGCAGTTGCGGTGGAAAGTGGATGGAAGCGAGCCTGGAGAACTATTTTGGTATCCGACGTAGTTAGCCTCCTAGCGGCCGGAACTCTTTACTTCCTAACTGTTGGTAACGTTCGTGGTTTTGCGTTCACCTTAGGTCTCACCACACTCATCGACCTTGCTGTTGTTGTGTTGTTCACGGTGCCGTTGCTTACGCTGCTGGCAAGACTAAAATTCTTCTCTTCTGGCCACCCTTGGTCTGGTTTTCAAGTTGAGGCGCTAAGTGGCGACAAGTACAAGGGTCGATTCTCCTTCAGAAGCGTTGATCAGTCGGTTGCTCGCAACCGAAAGTCGGCTGCCGAATCGCAGAAGCGTCAGACCATTGCCGAGCGTAAAGCTGCATCTAACGATGGTGGAGACAAATAATGTCAAGATTTAGAGACTTAGGTGACGCCCTTTACACGGGCGATCGTTCAATCAACTTTGTTGGCCGTCGTAAGGTCTGGTTTACGATCAGCGCAATTGTGATCGTAATCTCGGCGATCCTTCCGTTCACCCTTCACAACGGTTTTAATTTTGGAATCGAGTTCAAGGGCGGTTCCGAATTCACTATCACCGGAGCGGCCGATAAGGGCATCGAGGTTGGCAGAACAGCAGCCGAGGCAGCGCTGCCAGGAAAAGAAATCGTTGTTTCCACTGTTGGTGCCGATTCAGTTCGGGTACAAACACCTCAGCTAGTCGACACGCAGTCGGAAGATTTGCGTAAGAAACTGGCTTCCGCCTACTCCGTTGATTCGGCAGCCGTGTCTTCCAGTTACATCAGCGCATCTTGGGGTGGCGATGTAACCAGCAAGGCGCTAATTGGTCTGCTCTGGTTCTTGGTTCTGGCTGCGGCCCTGATGGCTCTGTACTTCAGAACCGTGAAGATGTCGATAGCCGCAATGATTGCCCTAATTCACGACATGGTAATTACAACCGGTATTTACGGGGCCTTCGGTTTCGAAGTAACTCCTGCCGCGGTGATTGGGTTCCTTACCATCCTGGGCTACTCGCTCTATGACACGGTAGTGGTCTTCGACAAGATTCGTGAAAACACTGTGGAGGTGGAGCACTCAGAAACCGCAACCTTCGCCGAGCGAGTAAACCTGGCCATCAACCAGACATTGGTGCGTTCGATCAACACCACCGTAGTTGCCATTCTTCCAGTTGCATCCATTTTGTTCATCGGAGCCATCGTGTTCGGCGCAGGTACCCTACGCGATATCTCTCTTGCGATTTTCATAGGAATGCTGGTTGGAACATTCTCAACAATCTTCATCGCGTCGCCGTTCTACTCACAGCTACGTGAGGGTGAAGCGAAGTTTAAGCTCGCCGCCGAAAAGGTACTGGCTAAACGCAGCTAGTTTCGCCAAGAAGGAGAGTGAGCGTTAGTTGTCTGACAACAGTGCCACGGGCTCCATTCAAGCGATTCGCAGCGGTTTCGATCGCCTCTTCGGTCGTGGTGGACCACACAGCGCCGAAGTAAACGAATTGCTTCGCGCCACCAAGAGTAACCATCCGCGCGCCGACCTTTCCGTTATTGAGCGCGCCTACGTAATAGCAGAGCACGCTCATGAGGGTCAGTTGCGCAAGAGTGGCGAGCCTTACATCACCCACCCCATTGCCGTCGCGAAAATTCTCGCCGACCTTGGCATCGGCCCAATCACAATTGCTGCCGCTCTCCTACACGACACAGTAGAAGACACAACCTATTCGTTAGCGACGCTGCAAAAAGACTTCGGCGATGAGATAGCTTTGCTCGTCGACGGCGTTACCAAGCTCGACAAAGTGAAGTTCGGCGAAAACGCCCACGCCGAAACTGTTCGCAAAATGATTGTTTCCATGTCTAAAGACATCAGAGTCTTGGTTATCAAATTGGCTGATCGCCTACACAACGCCAGAACCTGGGGTTTTGTTGAGCCGGAAAAGGCTCGCAAAAAGGCTCAGGAAACTTTAGAGATCTATGCACCTTTGGCTCACCGGCTAGGGATCAGCGCCATAAAGAATGAGTTGGAAGATCTTTCCTTCGCGGTTCTTTATCCAAAGGTCTATGAAGAAATCATAAATCTCGTGAAACAGCGCACCCCAAAGCGTGCCGAATTCATCGACGGGGTGCTCGATTCAATTCAGCAGGACCTCAAGGAAAACAAGATCAAGGCCAAAGTTGATGGCCGGCCGAAACAGTATTACAGCATCTATCAGAAGATGGTCGTTCGAGGTCGAGAGTTCGATGACATCTATGACTTGGTTGGAATTCGTATCTTGGTCGACAGCGTTCGTGATTGCTACGGAGCGCTGGGCGCCATTCACTCGCGCTGGAATCCCGTTCCCGGTCGTTTCAAAGATTACATAGCAATGCCAAAGTTCAACCTTTATCAATCTCTTCACACCACTGTGATAGGTCCGAACGGTCGCCCGGTTGAGATTCAAATCAGAACTCACGAGATGCACCAACGGGCCGAGTACGGTGTTGCTGCTCACTGGAAGTACAAAGAGCAGGCTGGTGACACATCGGTCGCAGGCGAAGAGGACATGGTTTGGCTGAAACATCTTTCCGACTGGCAATCAGAAACTCAGGATCCTGCTGAATTCCTCGACTCGCTTCGTTTTGAAATTGGTGCAAAGGATGTTTACGTATTCACACCTAAGGGCAAGGTAGTTGGTCTTCCTAGCGGAGCCACACCGGTTGATTTTGCTTACACGATTCACACCGATGTAGGGCATCGGACCATGGGCGCTAAGGTCAACGGTCGTCTGGTGCCACTGGAATCGCAACTGCACTCGGGTGATGTAGTTGAGATATTTACTTCCAAGTCAGTAGACGCCGCTCCTAGCCAAGACTGGCTTAATTTCGTGGCGTCTTCAAGGGCCAGGGCAAAGATCAAGCAGTGGTTCTCCAACGAGCGTCGTGATGGCGCTGTGGAGTCCGGTAAAGAGCTAATTGTTAAGGCCATGCGTAAGCAAAACCTGCCGCTACAAAAGCTTCTCGCCGCCGATGGAATTGTGAAGCTTGCCCACGACCTTCGCTACGGAGACGTTGAGTCACTTTATGCAGCCGTGGGGGAGAACCACATCTCGGCGCAGTCGGTTGTTGAAAAGCTCACCGCCGCAATCATCGATGAAGATGACAGCTCTGAGCCATTTGAACTGATGACTAAAAACATCAGTGCCGATCGTAAACGAAGCGGTAATTCAGGTGTCTTGGTGCGCGGCGATGACGATGTTTTGGTCAAGCTGGCCAGATGTTGCACCCCCGTTCCTGGTGACCAGATTGTTGGTTTTGTGACCAGGGGGTCGGGAGTTTCGGTACACCGGAGCGACTGTAAGAATGTATCCGACTTAGAGCAGCAACCGGAGCGACTCATGGATGTGAGTTGGGCCGAGAACACCAAGAGTCTGTTCCTGGTGAATATTCAGATCGAGGCTCTCGATCGTGGCGGGCTTCTTTCCGATGTCACGCGAGTTCTAGCAGAACATCACGTCAACATTTTGTCGGCATCGGTTTCAACCAGAACCGACCGAGTTGCTCTAAGCCGTTTCGTCTTTGAAATGGGTGACCCGGCGGTACTCGATCACCTGCTTAATGCGGTTCGTCGCATCGACGCGGTCTACGACGTTTATCGAGTGAACAACAGTTAGTTACCTCGGCTAATCGCGTCTCTTTACAACAATCGGGGGTTAGTCTTTAGCCATGAGACTTGTCGCGAAGATATTTGCAATTCTATTTAGCGCTCTCACACTATTTTCAGCACAGGCTGCCTCCGCAGACGTAAATGATTTCAGTTTTGAGTCTTTCGACGCCGTTTACGACCTGTCGGTAAACGCCGAAGCCGATAACAGACCTGAAATGAGAGTTACGGAAACATTAGTGGCACTATTTCCTGACACCGATCAGAACCTTGGAATCAAACGAAGCATCCCCTCAAAAAGTTATGGAATCAACCCGGGTTTAATTCAAGTTGAGTCGGTTGTCGATGAGTCTGGGAAACCGCGAGATTTCGAGGTTGTTCAGGAGGACGGATTCACAAACATCGTCATAAAGGATAGTGACGACTCATTTGTTCACGGAAGACAGGTTTACGTAATCAGCTACGTTCAATCCTGGATAATTCGCGGTTTTGAATCAACGTCGGCGAATGACGAGTTCTACTGGGACATCAATGGAACAGGCTGGCAACAGAGTTTCGGCCGAGTGTCGGCCACCATCACCATGAGCTCGCAATTCCGTGAAAATCTACTTTTGGATAACGTTTCCTGTTACCAAGGCCTGGCTGGCTCCACCCAGAGTTGCTCTGAAAAGCAGTTGAGTCAAGATCAGATGTCTTTTGCAGCCATGAATCTTGCGCCCGGCGAAAATCTGACCGTTGCTATTCCCTTTCGTTCGGGTGCGCTAAACACCGTTGGGCCAAGAGTCGAGGGAACAGTGGCGATGTTCCTTTACCAAGTTGCGGCCGGGGCACTCGTTCTGGTTTTGGCTTGGGCAATATATTTTCGAATCTTTGGCAACAGAACTTCAAAATCGACTATCGTCCCGGAGTACCAACCAGCTAAGAGCCCATCACTCATAGAAACTGGAATCATTGCTTCTAAGACATCACATCTAACACAAGCCATGATCGTTGAGTTGGCTATAAAGAAACTTATTGAGATTCAACCTGGTGATCGCGCCGGTAATGATTTTCTGCTTCGCAGAATTGGAGGTGGCGTCGAAGAATCCGCAAATCTTGCTGCCTTAGGTTTTACTCAAGTCGGATCGACTATTAGGATTGGCAGCTTTGCATCTGATGACGAGAATGCGGCTTTCGCAAAAGCCGTCGCCGAAGTTATTTCCAGCAACAGTAAAAAAGTCAATGCGGGCGGCTATTTCCAGAAACGGGCACTTGGACTTCCTGCGCTGGTTTTCATGTTTGCCCTAGGGGTATTTGCTTGCTGGATTACAGCAGCCTTGCAATTGGATCAAATTACCGATGCCGGTTATGTTGCGGCGCCGATTTTGAGTTTTCTAATCTTCAGTGTGTCTTACTGGTTGCTTGTTGCCAAACCCAGATTTTCTTCTAAAGGCATCGCGGTGAACACCCACCTCAAGGGTCTGGAAATGTACATCGAATTAGCCGAAAAGGACCGACTGGAGTTTTTGCAATCGCCTAAAGGTGCTCTTCTCACCACCTCAGAGATTGCTGGAAATCAAGTTCTAAAACTCTATGAGGAGGTCTTACCCTGGGCAATCATGTTGGGATTGCAAGAGCAATGGGGAAAGGTTTTGATTGCGAAATACGAGCAACAGGCTGTGCCTGCATTCATCCTCGGATCATCATCAATTTCAAACAGTTTGTCAAACCTGAGTCAGTCTCTTAACGCTTCTCTAGCAACTAGTTCTTCTAGCGGATCTTCTGGTGGAGGATCATCCGGCGGTGGCGGCGGCGGTGGCGGCGGCAGCGGTGTTTAGAGCTACTTAGCTCCAGCTCGGACAACTTCTAGCCAAGACTTGCGAGCTGCAACGGCTTCAGAAATCTCAGCGATCTTCTTTTTGTCGGTGGCTCCGGCCAGTTCGCGTTCAAGCTTGGCAATCGCCTCTTCTAGTTTTATGGTCACGTCGTCCTTGCGAGCCTTGGCAACAGGATCAGTGGACTTCCAGTGGTCGCGCTCGGCGTTTTTCACAGCGGTTTCGATGGCGCGAAGTTTGTCTTCAGTTTTGGCAAGGTCATTCTTTGAAACGCGACCGGCCTTTTCCCAGCGGTCTTGGATAGCAGCCAGTAGTCGCTTGGCGGCAGCCAGGTCCTTGTTTGGGTCGATTGCTTTGGCTTCTTCGAGCAGTGCCAATTTCGCGGTCAGCGCTTCAGACTGTGAAGCCGAAACCACGGCCATTTTTTCACTCTTAGCGGCGTAGATTGCGTCTCCCGCAGCTTTGAACTTTACCCAAAGGGCGTCGTCATTCTTAGTTCTCCCGGCGGCTTTCCATTCGTCCAGAAGTTTGCGATACTCAACAACTGCGTCAGAGCCCTTGGCTACCAGATCCTCGGCTCTTTTAACGATTGAATCCTTATTTGCCTTGGCGGCTTTTGCCTTGGTTCCGGCTTCGGCAAAGAATGCTCGTTTTGCACTTTCAACCTTGTTGCGCGCAGTTTGGAAGCGTTTCCAGATGGCATCCGCCTCCGACTTAGGAACTCGTGGTCCAGTCTTCTGAGCAGTCTGCCACTCTTCGAATAGCGCAGTTAGGGTAGCGGATAAATCTTTCCAGATAACCTTTGAAAGGTCACGGGCAGCAATCTCCTCGGCTTTAGCGGCGATAGCCTCTCTGGAAGCAAGAGCTGCGGCAATTGCCTCTTGGTTCTCCGCTTTTTTCGAGTTCAAAAGGTCTTGAATTCTCGGGGCTAGAGTTAGCACTCGTTCGCGGAGAGCTTGAAGGTTACCAACTACATTTGGCTCAATTAGGTCGATGGTAAGTTTCGCAGCGGCCTTACTGATTGAATCGGCATCGGCCTTCTTATTAACCCGCTGTTCGAGTAGTTTTACTGCACCTTCCAGCGCTTCATACTTCTGCGTGAAGTGAGCCAATGCTTCTTCGGCAGTTACATTAGGGTACTGACCAACTTTTCTATCGCCATTCGGCTCGATTACGTAGACATTGTTCTCGCTGTCGACGCGACCGAATTCGGTGGTGGTCATGTTTTACCTAACTTGTTTCGGGGACTTGCCTATTTTACAGAAATTGCAGTGAGAAGTACTTTGTCTTTGGGTGCTCCGTCGGATTTACCGTCGGCGGTGCCGAGTGCTGCGATCTCTTTGATGCTAGAAATTTTCGAAGTGACCTTTCCGAAAACTGTGTAACCACCGGCACTGTCGGAAGGAATAATGCTTTCGTCGTAAACGATAAAGAATTGGGAGCCCATGCTGGTGCCCTTGTTTCCTTGGCGGGCCATTGCGAGAACACCCGTTGCGTATTTGTTATCGGCGGGTGCGTTTTCAACCGGACCGAATGTGTAGCCTGGTCCGCCAGCTCCCGTTCCGGCTGGGTCTCCACACTGGAGCACGAAAATTCCTGCAGTAACTAGTCGGTGGCAACTGATGTTTTCAAAGAAACCCTTGTTGGTTAGGTCGACAAAATTTGCTACTGCCTTTGGTGCCTTGTCTCCGTAAAGTTCAAACTTAATTGGCTTACCGGCAACACTCATGCCTCCGGTCCAAAGGCGATTTTCCGCTATTGATTCATCTGGAGCGGCAACCGGTGTCTCTTTTGGAATTGGCTTAGGAATTCCTGGCCCGTAGTGAAAGTAGGTGAGTTGGGCTGCGACGGCAACCAAAATTGATGCGGCTACAATAGCAATCGCCACCACGTTGTCCTTTTTGCGAGTCGCCGAGCGACCACCAACCAGAGTTGACTTTGCCTGGTAATTGGCAATTCGTGCCTCCGCCGCCTTCGACAGTTTCACTTTTTTCTTGGTCAAGCTTCCTCCAACTTTCTCGCATTAGTTTACTTG
>CAEZUR010000001.1_pt1 | contig 28325 bp, 24 predicted proteins | sample 7264531 | NCBI WGS metagenome assembly CAEZUR01 (sample SAMEA6813835, study PRJEB35770) | uncultured Rhodoluna sp. | biome: Freshwater; feature: Freshwater reservoir; material: water | place: Czech Republic | collected 2016-04-20 | depth 0.5m m | reverse complement strand
TCGACCGAGTAAACCCAGCAACTCGGGTAACGGTTCAAAAGTCGATTAAGGGTTGGGCGAAGGTCAAATCCGGGAGCAAGCTCACCGATCAGGTCACGAGCCAGCACCACCTTTTCCAACGAGCCCTGCTCGATCAGTGCAACAGCTTTATCAACTAGTTCGGCAAATTGCTCTCGACCCAAACGTCCGGCACCAAAGGTAACCGGGGAGTTCTCGCCCCACGCAGTTACTTCCGGCAAGGCCGCATCGTCGACGGTGGTAATCCAGTAGTTTTCGTCACGGTGACCGAGCACCACTTTCGGCATGATCAGGGTGCTCGAACTTTTTGAGTCATCGGCGAACGCGATAGCGCCGAATGCGATCGGCCCGGTGCCGGGAAGTTCTAGTGCATCATCTATTTCAAGTTCGGCAACGTAGTTGCTCCAGGCGGTGGCTAAATCGCCAATCCGGTTTGGTCCGGTGGCCTCAAATCGTTTGGCTTCGCCCCAGCCGATCAGACCCTGCTCGCCCCGAAGAAAAACGGAAGAATCACTTGGTGCAAGGTCGATAAGTTTCTTACCTAGGGCGCTGGAAAGGGCAACGGTAACCACGCGATTCATGGTTTTCCCTTCTCTGTGTCTTTGCTGTGAACCAGCTACAAAGCTTTTTTGTTCCCGACGCATACGCCTAAATTAGTAAACAAGAGCACATTTGATTCTAGGCGTTTGGAGGTTTGGCAATGTTTGAAAAGAAGTCAGCAGTTCTAGCATCGGTCATCCTTCTCACCCTTTTCGGTGTTCCGCTCGCCGCCAACGCCGCAACCCCTCAGGTTGCGATTTCAGGTTTCCCAACCCCGGTCTTTAGCGAAGACGAAGACGAATACGAAGATGAAGATGAAGACGGGGATGATGACCAGGGCGTTCACGAAGAGCAGCATGAGGTCATTCCTCCGGTAATTACTGTGCCAGGGCAGGGCAAGGAACATCACCGGAAACCCCCCAAAAATGGAACGCCAATTGTTCCTGAAGTTTTAGATCCAAACTCTTCCGCCCAATCTCTGTCTGGAATTGATCTTGCCGAGGCGGACTACGTAGTGGTGGCCTCAGATGACCCCGAGTCGACCATTCCTTTAGAGGCCGCCAATCCAAACGAGTCGAAGCCAATCGATGTGAAACTGATTCGTGCCAGCATAAAAACCCCTGCCGACAGATTCATGGATTCGGCGTATCTTGGTATCGGCATTCTCGGAGCAGCGGCATTAGGCCTAGGCGCGGTTGCTGGAGTTCGTTCGATTCGCATGCGTCGCAACGACAAGAGCGACTACTTCTACGACAACCAGTAACCAAATCTCTCGCCTATGCTCGCGAGTAGACTTGATCCTGTGAGCAAAGCAAATCTCGATAAAAAACCTGCGGATGTTGCCGCAATGTTCGATGAGGTTGCCCCTACCTACGACCTCACCAATGATCTTCTTTCCCTGGGTCAATCACGCTTGTGGCGCTCCAGAGTGGCAAAACGGGTGGCACCAAAAAGCGGACAAACCATTCTCGACCTAGCCGCCGGAACCGGCTCATCATCGATTGCCTTCGCCAAACCAGGCGTAAAAGTGATTGCCACCGACTTTTCCGAAGGCATGCTTGCCGAGGGTCGCAAGCGTCACCCAGAACTAGATTTCCGTTTCGCCGATGCCACCAAGTTGCCGTTCGAGGATGAATCCGTTCACGCGGTAACCATCTCATTCGGTCTTCGCAACGTGGTTGACGTTCCGAAGGCTCTCAGCGAAATGTTTCGTGTGCTAAAACCAGGCGGTCGAGTGGTAATTTGCGAGTTCAGTAAAGTCACTTTGCCAATCTTTAAGCAGATCTACAACTTCTACCTCAGCCGAATCTTGCCTAGAGTTTCCGGGCTGGCCAGCAAAACCCCGGAGGCCTACAGCTACCTTGCCGAATCGATTGCGGCCTGGCCAGATCAAGCCGGACTTGCGGTTGAGCTAATCGACGCCGGCTTCGAAAACGTTTCCTACAAAAACCTGAGCTTCGGCGTTGTCGCCATCCATGTTGGATTCAAGGGAGGACAAGCCAAGTGAAAAACCTGCTCCCAAAACAGTTCCGTTCGGTGTCTGATAAAGACCTACTGAAAAAGCTCGAAGCCGGCTTGGCGCTGGTTGAGGCTCGCCTAATCGAAGCCACCACTCACACCGATCCAGTGGCTAAAGACGCCACTCGCCACCTAGTTGATGCCGGTGGTAAGCGAATTCGTCCGGTTTTGGTGCTGCTAGCGGCTCAATTGGGAAACCCCAACCTAAAAGAAGTTATCGACTCAGCGGTGGTTGCTGAAATCACCCACCTGGCAACTTTGTATCACGACGACGTGATGGATGAAGCGCCAACCCGTCGCGGTGTGCCAACCGCTCACATGGTTTGGGGAAACAATATCGCTATCCTCACCGGCGACCTACTATTTGCCCGCGCTTCCCAAATCGCCGCCTACCTTGGCGATGAAATTATTCGGCTTCAATCGAGCACCTTCGAACGGCTCTGCCTCGGGCAGATGCACGAAACCGTTGGTCCGCGAGAGGGTGAAAACCCAATCGATCACTACATTCGCGTTTTGGCAGATAAGACCGGTTCGCTGATCTCCGCTTCCGCTCAAATGGGTTTGCTGGCTTCCGGCGGAGATCGCAAATACCAAGAGCCACTCATCGAATTTGGCGAATCGATTGGCGTTGCCTTCCAACTAATCGACGACATCATCGATATCGCCGAAGAAGGGGAGTCGGGTAAGACTCCAGGCACCGATCTTCGCGCCGGGGTTCCAACCCTTCCAGTTCTGCTCTTGCGCCAGCAGGCACAATCGGATTCCGATGCGGCAGCGCTGCTTGCACGCATCGAAGGTGACCTAACTAACGACGAAACCCTGGCTCAGGTTGTAATCGAACTCAGAAATCACCCAGCCGCAGAAGAGGCCGAAGCCGAAGCCCGTCGCTGGGCAGCTAAGGCAATTGCCGCTATTTATCCACTACCGGAAGGTTCGGTGAAGCAAGCTTTGGTCACTTTTGCCAATGCCGTGGTGGATCGCACCAACTAGTGGCTGCCGCAGAGAAAATCTCACTGGCCAGGGCCAATCGCATTAAGAATGTGATGGTGGGAACATTTTTCACCCAGGCTTTAGTTTCGATGGCGATAATCATTCGCATCCCAGAAATCATCGACAATATTGGGCTTTCCAAAAACCTAGCCATCTGGGGAACAATCACAGGTCTTTCGGGCCTGGGTAGCATTCTCGCTCTGGTCTTCGCACACCGATTTGTTTTGCGTTTCGGAACTACGAGAGTCACCCAGATTGGCACACTCGCGGCTACGGCAATTCAGGGGCTGCTCCCGCTGATTGGCAACTATTGGATTTACTTCCTGGCCACACTGGTGCAGTTCTTTTTCTTCAGCCTCTACAACAACGCTGCCAATGCACAGGCACTGCTAATTCAGAAACGCCTAAATCGAGTGGTGCTCGGCTCTATTCACGGTGCCTGGTCGCTCGGCGTCGCGGTAGCCACGCTGATTTCCGGAATCTTGGCTAGTTTTCTGCCACTGGTTTGGCACATGGGAATCATCGCAGCGGCCGGTTTTGTGGCTCACCTGATTCTCAATACCCAGATGATGACTCGCGATGAAGAAGCGCGAAGCCAAACCAGGGTCAAAGTCGAAAAACGCGTTTCTTGGATCAAGACCCCACGAATTGTTTGGCTGTTGGCGTTTGGTCTACTTCTCGGCATTTGGCCCGAATTGGTTATGGGCGACTGGATGACCCTTTACTCGAAGAACGTGATGCAGCTTTCGGCCAGCCTCATCGCTATCCCTTACACGGCATTCGCCATTGCCATGATCGTGGGACGATTTTCTACCGCTTGGGTCTCCAAACGTATGCCTGTCAACCGAGCGGGAATGTTTGGCGGCTATATCGGTGGAGTGGCAATGCTCGCCGGGCTTCTTTTCGGCTACTACCTGTTGCCGATAAATCAATTGCTGGCCGTTGCTGTGCAAGCAGGCTTCTTCTTTGTGGCCGGGCTTGGCGAATCAATTATGGTTCCAGCTTTCTATTCAGCCGCCTCGCACATCCGCACAATTCCAGCAACGCAGGTTCTGGCTCGAATGGGCCTGGTCAATTCACTACTGTTTATCATTGCCAAAGGTGTCATGGGCTCGCTCGCCGACACGGTTGGTTTGGCGCTAGCGATGATTTTCCCAATTTTGGCGTTCTTTGGTTCCGGCTACATGCAGAACGTGGTTGGCAGGAGAGCGAACAAGCTAGAGGCTCAAAATCTGGAGAACTATCCACCCACCGGTTCAATGCCAGTGGTAAAGATTTAGCGGTAGTTCGTGAACTGGATGTCGATGTCGAGATCGCTGCCACGAAGCAAAGACATAACTTCCTGCAAGTCGTCGCGGCTCTTCGACTGAACTCGAAGTTCGTCTCCCTGAATCTGCGACTTCACACTCTTCGGACCTTCTTCACGAATGATCTTTGAAATCTTTTTCGCCTGCTCTTGCTCGATACCGTTCTTGAGTTCACCCTCAAGTCGGTATTCCTTGCCGGAAGCGAAAGGTTCACCGGCAACGAAGCTCTTGAGCGAAATGCCGCGCTTCACCAGCTTCGACTGAAACACATCGAGAACAGCTTTCACGCGCTCTTCCGAAGAAGCCTTCATCAGGATCTTCTCGCCGCTCCAAGCGATGGAAGCACCAACGCCTTTGAAGTCGTAACGCTGCTCCACCTCTTTGATTGCCTGGTTGAGGGCGTTGTCGGCCTCCATTTTGTCTACTTTGGATACGATGTCGAATGAGGAATCTGCCATGAGAGCGATTTTAGCCCACCGAATAAGTTATTCTTGAAAAGTTGTTTGTTGAGAAGCAAACCAACGAGGCTAGTTACCCAAGCGGCCAAAGGGATCTGACTGTAAATCAGCTGGCAGCGCCTTCGGGGGTTCGAATCCCTCACTAGCCACGAAACCCCAGCCCTCCACGGCTGGGGTTTTACCTTTTTTGTTTAATCGCACTCAGCCCGGATGAGGATGTATTGAGACAGTAAATCGGTTTCTTACCAGGGCTTCTATGAAGAACAATTTGCTAACTCAAGAACATCACTTAGTCCACAAATTTCTCAAGCAATTTACCTCGGATTTGTATAATTTCGATTATGGGGATACTAAACAATTTCGTTCGAGTTTCAAGCCGTCTTTTGCTTTGCTCGGCACTTGTTGCATCTGTAGCTTCGCTCGCTGGCTGCAAAGCAACGGCCCCACCCAATCCTGAAATCGCTGCAGCCAATAAACAGTGGCTTTCCGAGAAAATCCAGTCAGCAGTAAAGTCTGGTCTAGGAGACAAAAATTCTTGGAGAATTTCTAAGAGCTGCATCGGAGACACTAATTCCTGGTTAGTAGGTTGCTATGTTGATAACTACTATGGAGCTGGTTTTTCAGCCTCCAAACTGTCAGCTCCTGTTGAAGACTTCTGCCAGAAAGCTTTCACTTTTTTAGAAAACTTACAGCCGACTTTAGTCACGCAAATTTCGTCCCCTGAGTATGGGGTAAAAGACACAAAATCGGGGCTGAAAGTTTGTCTGTCCGAGAAAAACGTAGTGATTATGGCTCGTCAGGATGGGCGTGGAGGCACCGGGGTTTGGAATATGACCATTCAAAATGAAATCGGCAATGAGTCAATCGGCATCGACCTTCGAATGATTGGGGCTCAAAAATGACCATAGGCGTTGAATACGGAGCCACTGACGGCATTGTGCAAAAAGACTCTCCCCAGGCATAGCTTGCCCTCGAAGGGCACATTCGGCGAACTCGAGTAACATTGTCGGAGCACCGCGAACTATTTGTGTAATTCGCTTCGCCTGAATCTTCATCAGTTAGAGGGGGAATGCACTTGAAGAAAGTAGTCATCTTTCTTACCGGCCAGACGATCACAGCTTTTGGCACCTATCTAGTTCAATACGCCATCATGTGGCACCTCACTCTCTCAACCAAGTCGGGTGTAGTTCTCGCTTTGGCTGCCATTTTCGGTTTCCTACCTCAGGCAATCGTCTCTGTTTTCGCAGGCGTGTGGGCAGATCGAGTTAATCGCAAGCTCATGATTATCGTCTCCGATTCAACAATTGCGTTGGCTACTCTTGGGCTGGCTTTGCTCATGCTTTCTGGAGTGAAAGATCTCTGGCTCATCTTCCTGGTAATGGCGGTTAGATCGGTTGGATCGGGTGTGCAGATGCCTGCGGTTTCAGCTTTGGTTCCACAAATTGTTCCGCCTGAAAAGCTCATGCGCGTGAATGGAATCAATAGCAGTATTCAATCGGCACTGGGGCTCCTTGCTCCTGTTGCGGCGGCAGCCGTCTATGCAAATGTCTCGTTGGAAGCCATTCTGTTCATCGACGTCATCACGGCAGCCATCGGTCTATCACTTTTCGCATTTGTTCCTGTGCCCACATTGGCTAGGGCTGCCCAGAAAGATAAGCCTTCTTACTTCACAGATCTAAAAGAAGGAATCAGCTACATTCTTGGAAACTCACTGGTTCGTTGGGTCATGGCAATTTTCGCCATCGTTTTTCTTCTCATCGTTGCCCCCTCTAATCTTTCGCCACTGATGCTGGTGAGAAATTTTGGTACCGAGGTTTGGATGCTTACCGTGCTCGAGTTAGCTTTTGGTGTGGGAATGCTGATCGGAGGAATTCTGATTTCCGTCTATGCCTCCAAGGTCGACCGGCTGGGAGCCATAGTAGTAACTTCAATTCTTTTCGGCCTGCTAGCTATTGGTCTGGGTTTCACCACCAACCTCATTGTTTACTACAGCTTGTTTTTAGTCACTGGACTGATCGTCCCAGTTTTTACAACCTCGTCATTCACCCTCTTGCAAGAAACCGTTGAGCCAGAACGCCAGGGACGAGTTTTCGGTTTCATTGGAATTGTGATGTCAACGGCGATGCCACTCGGCATGGCATTACTTGGCCCACTAGCCGATTTTTACCCAGTTGAACTGCTACTAATCATTACCGGCGCAATTACTGTGCTCATTGCCATCGTTGCGATTCTTCTTCCCTCAGGAAAGCGAGCTATTGCTTCTGCTCACGCTTCTACGGGAGTGAAGGCCGACAAGGCTATTTAGGGCTCGCCCAAATTTCAAGCTGAATGCCGTCGGGGTCTCGAAGGTAGGCCCAGCGTGAGCCAGCCAGTTCTCCGTCGGTGAGAGTAACCGGGGGAGCATTGAATACGGCCCCACGTTCTAGCAGAGTGGAGTAGGCCACGTCCATGTCGTCGATTTGAAGGCAGATGTGAGTGGCCCCAACGTCGCCGTTCTTTAGGTCGAAGTCCTTGCCGCGAGGGTTGTGGTACTCGAGGAATTCGATTCTTGTGCCACCGATGTCGATCATTGAGAAGGAGAGTTCGGTACCCTCCACCTGAACTGCGTCTGAGAGCTCTTTGCCCACACCATGGTTTACCGGGCCTGGCTGAAGACCAAACATCTTGGTGTACCAATCGAAAGATCGTTTCATGTCTCGAACGGTGATGCCGAAATGATGCACCCCTTGAACATTGAATGTCATGGCGATAGCCCTTTCGTGGCAAGTTACACTCACAGTCAACACCATTGCCTAGGTGTTCAGGGTGGCCAGACATAACAGTTTGAAAACGTTTCAAATTCAGAATTGCCACGTATCGGTCTAAGTGCCAGTATTTATAGGCTTTTTCTCTGATAGTCGGTCCAAATTGAAGCGATTTTTTGAAATTTGATTTGTTGTTTAGAGGCAGTGTGTTCATCTAGACTAAACACACTGCAACGCCTCAAACTTGGGGCGACATGTCGAGGAGGACATGATGGGATCCAGAATGGTTGGTCGCACCGTAATTATCACCGGTGGAGCATCTGGAATTGGTTTGGGCATAGCCAAAGGCCTAGCGGCTGAAGGCGCCAACGTAGTTATCGCGGATTTAGATCTGAAGTCGGCCGAAACCGCTGCCGAAGCTATCACCAAATCTGGCGGACATGCGATTGCAGCTCACGTTGATGTAACGAAGCGTTCATCGGTTGTGGCTGGTATCGAACTTGCAGTGAAAACTTTTGGCAAATTAGATTGCTACTTCAATAACGCGGGATTCAACAAGCCGATGAAGTTCCTTGATGTTACCGAGGAAAACTTCAACACCATCATGAGCGTGAACGCCTTAGCGGTGTTTGTTGGAACGCAGGAAGCTGCCAAGCAATTCATACGCCAGGGTAGTGGAGGAAAAGTTGTGAACACCGCATCCATAGCTGGTCGAACCGGCTTCTCGAGCTTCGCTCCATACAGCGCGTCGAAGGCTGCCGTGATCTCGATGACGCAAGCAGCTGCACGGGCACTCGCCGAACACAAAATCACCGTGAACGCCTTCTCACCTGGCGTTGTTGCGACTCCACTCTGGACTCAGTTAGATAAGGACCTTGAAGCAATCGGCGAAGGGGATTCAGGTTTCGATTCCATGGCCGGCGGAATTCTGGTTGGTCGCGCGGCCGAGCCCGAAGATATTGTTCCAACTGCTCTGTTCCTAGCAAGCAGCGATTCAGATTATGTAACAGGCCAAACCATGGCAATCGACGGCGGCATGATTCTGGTCTAGCCAGAACCTAAGACTCAATGAAAGGCACTAAATGACAACTGCAACATTCGGAACCAATCAGGTCGACTGGGAACAGCGACTGGATTTCGACAAGCTTCGAACCGAGCGCCTTGCGAAGTTGAAAGCCGAGTTAGCCACGTCTGATGTTGGTGCGCTACTTGCTTTCGACTTTGCCAACATCCGTTACATGTCTTCGACACACATCGGCACCTGGGCAATTGATAAGGCAATTCGTTTTGCGCTGGTTACCCGAAACTCAGACCCAATCGTTTGGGACTTCGGTTCGGCAGCGAAACACCACAAGCTTTACAACCCATGGCTAGACACCACCACCGCCGAAGCCGATGCCGATCCTCACGCTCCTCACCACGGTGCTGTAAAGCCGCGCCTAGAGTCTGGTGCCCGAGCAGGTATCTCAACTCTTCGCGGTGCATTCAACCCTGACGCCGGGATTGCCGACGAAGTTGCAGCCAAGATCAAGCGTGAGCTAGAGAAGTTCGGTCTACTAAACGAGCCGCTTGGAATCGACATCGTTGAGCTGCCAATCTTGTTTGCTCTGCAGCGAGCAGGCATCACAGTGGTTGATGGTCAGCAGATCTTCTTGAACGCTCGTGCGATCAAGACCGGTGAAGAAATTGGATTGCTTACGCAAGCAGCATCGATGGTTGATGCCGCCTACGAAAAGCTCTACGAATTCTTGCGCCCGGGCGTGAGAGAGAACGAGGCTGTTGGTCTTGTTTCGAAGGTTCTTTACGACCTTGGCTCCGAGTATGTCGAGGGTGTAAACGCAATCTCTGGCGAGCGCTGCTCTCCTCACCCACACGTTTACTCCGACCGCCTGATTCGCCCAGGCGACCCAGCGTTCTTCGACATCTTGCACAGCTACCAGGGTTACCGCACCTGCTACTACCGCACCTTTGCGGTTGGCTCGGCCAGCAGCGCTCAGCACGATGCCTACAAGCGCGCCCGCGAATACATGGACCGCGCAATCGCGCTGGTTCGTCCGGGTGCAACCACAGCCGACATCGTTGCGGTTTGGCCTAAGGCTGAAGAGTTTGGTTTCGCAAATGAAGAAGCGGCCTTTGCCTTGCAATACGGTCACGGCGTTGGTCTCTCGATTTGGGAAAAACCAATCTTCTCTCGCCTGGTTTCGTTCGATCACCCAGAAGTTCTCAAAGAGGGAATGGTATTTGCTCTTGAGACCTACTGGCCATCGGCTGATGGTTGGGGTGCTGCTCGCATCGAGGAGGAAGTTGTGGTTACCGCCACCGGCTGCCAGGTCATCACTAAGTTCCCTGCCGAAGACCTGCTTGTTGCCGGTCAGCGTTACTACGCGGTCGGCGGCCCACTGCCACTAGAGCGTGATTCACAATCGCACCTGAACACCGTTGACGGTCGTGGCGGAAAAATCTAACGATCAAGATGACAAAAATGAAAGCCGCCGTTTACCACGCAAGTGGTGACGTTCGAATTGAAGAGCGAGATGTGCCAACCCCGGTCGCCGGGGAAGTGCTGCTTAAGATTCTTCGTTCCGGAATGTGCGGAACCGATGCTTCGGAATACAAATCTGGACCAAAGATTTTTGCAACTCAAACCAAACACCCGATCAGCGGTCATCACGGGCCGATGATTTTGGGACACGAATTCATCGGTGAAATCGTTGGCGAAGTTGATCCGGCAACTGGTTTCAACGTTGGAGACGTGGTTGCGTCTGGCGCAGGTATTTCCTGTGGCAAGTGCAAGCGCTGCCAGGAAATGCGCACCAACCTTTGCGAAAAGTATGTGACTCTGGGTCTAAACCGCGACGGCGGAATGGCAGAGTTTGTTGCAGTGCCAACCAGCACCCTGGTTAAGGTTCCAGTCGGACTCGGCTTAGATGCCGCCGGAATTGCCCAACCGCTTGCCGTTGGCTTGCATGCTGCCCGTCGTGCCGGAGTGCGAGATGGCGACAAGGTGCTGCTTATCGGCGCCGGCGCCATTGGCACTTTTGTTTTAGCCGGACTAAAAAAACTTTTCACGGCCGAAGTAACCGTTCTTGATTTTGGCGGCAGCCGTTTGGAGCGGGCGTCTCGATTAGGCGCGGATCACACGGTGGAAGTTGGCGAAAATGCTGAAACTCAAATCAAGGATATTTTCGGCGCTGCCGGCATCGATGTGATCATTGAGGCCAGTGGTGCACCAGGTCAGCTTCAGTTTGCCATCGGTCTGGTCAAGCGCGGAGGCAACATCCTGCAGGTTGGTTTACCGTCGACTAAGCAGGAAATTGACGTGCATAAAATTGTCATGAGTGAAATCAACATTCAGACCACGCTGGCCCATGTGTGCGACCAAGACCTCGGCCTGGCATTGGAGATACTGGGAACAACCACCTTGGCCGCAGAGTTGATTGAAGGCGTTTACCCGCTCTCAGAAATCAGCAACCAACTTGAACTACTTGGCACTGGAAAAATTCAGGGCAAAGTGCTTTTCGATCCATCGCTTTGAACACAGAAATAAAAAGGAGCAAAAAATGAAGGCAGCAATCTTTTACGGCGCTAAAGACATTCGTGTTGAGAACGTTCCTGAGCCGCAATCAGTAGGCATTGGCGAAGTAAGACTTAAGCCATTCTGGTGTGGAATCTGCGGTACCGATGTGCACGAGTATGCAATGGGCCCAATCGTAATTCCTTCAAAGCCGCACAAGCTCAACGGCTCGATCTTGCCGCAAATTCTCGGCCACGAATTCTCGGCCGAAGTCTTGGAAGTTGGAAAGGGCGTGATCAACGTAAAGGTTGGCGATCGCGTATCGGTTATGCCGCTTCTTTCCTGTGGCATTTGTTACTTCTGTTCTCGTGGCGACAACCACCTTTGCACCTCGATGGCCTGTATCGGTCTGAGCTGCGAGTGGGGTGGCATCGCCGAGCAGGCAGTAGTTCCTGCAGCCAACGTGTTCAAGTTGCACGACAATGTGTCTGATGTTGCAGGCGCACTCGTTGAGCCAACCGCCGTGGCCGCCTACGGAGTTGACCGCGGAAATGTTCGTCCGGGTGACACCATTTTGATTACTGGAGCTGGCCCGATTGGTGCGTTAGCGGCACTGTATGCCGAAAATCTAGGCGCACGCGTTTACGTTTCCGAGCTAAACCCAAACCGTCAGAAGATGATGAATGACCTCGGGGTTGCAACACTGCTTGACCCAACCAAGGACGACGTCATTGCAGCGATGAAAGATGCAACCGGCGGAATCGGTGTTGATGCAGTTATCGAGTGTTCAGGTAATGAGCGAGCGCTGCAAACCGCAATCAAAGCAGTTCGTTCAGGTGGCTACGTAGTTCAGACCGGTTTGCACACCAAGCCGGCGTCGATTGAGCCAATGGAACTTGCAGAGCGCGAAATCACTTACACCGGCACGTGGTGCTACCCGGTAACCGACTGGCCTCGAATCATCGACCTGATCGGTCGCCGCGGCCTAGCCGTTGAAAAAGTTGTTAGCTCAAAAATCAACATGGATGACATTAATTCAAAGGGATTCGAAGAACTGGTTTCACCAACCGGAACCGAAACCAAAGTACTAGTGAGAGGACACTAATCATGAAAGCTCTTCAGTTTGTATCAGAGGGCAAGGCGGAAGTAAACGAACTTTCAGTTCCAGACATCGCCGACGATGAGGTGCTGATTGCCTCGCGCGCGGTTGGCGTTTGCCACTCAGACATTGAGTTGCTAGAAGGTCGCTACATCATCCCTTTCAGTTATCCAATTATTCCTGGCCACGAGTGGTCTGGGGAAGTCATGAAGGTTGGAGCCAAAGTTACCAACTTCCAAAAGGGTGACCACGTGGTTGGCGACTGTGTGATTGGTGACGATCACTTTGGTTTCTCCATCAGTGGAGCTGCAGCCGAGTTCTTTATTACCAAGGCTTCTTGGTTACACAAGATTCCGAAGAACATCTCTTGGAACAACGGCGCATTAGTTGAGCCATTCAGCGTTGCCTATTACGCCTTGATGAAGGTCGGTAACGTGAACGCCAGCGACACCCTAGTGGTGCTAGGTGCTGGACCAATTGGTCTTGCGGTGACGGCAGCATCAAAGGCACTTGGTGCGCGCACAATCGTGGTTGAGCCAGTTGACTTTCGTCAGAAGGCAGCTCGTGAACTCGGCGCCGACATTGTTTGCAGCCCAGACGAAATCAAAGAGGTTCTTGCCAAAGATACCGAAGGTCGCGGGGCAAACGTTGTGGTTGAAGCAACCGGTCGCCCAGACGTAATGGCAACAGCACTCGAACTGGCCGGCTTCAAAGGCCGCGTTGCTTACATCGGGATTGATGTTGGCAAGTCGGCTCCGGCTCAGCTTGGCCTTATTCAGTCGAAGGAACTCACCATCACCGGTTCGATTGGTTCACCAGGTGTTTGGGAAGAGACCATTCGCTTCATGTCGACGAAAAACATCGACCTGTCACCGTTGGTTACCGCTCGGTTTGCTGTCGACGAAGCACTCGGTGCGGTGGAAGCAGCCCAGAACCCGATGAGCAACATCAAGGCCCACATTGAATTCAACGCCAGCATCTAGCTAGCGCGAAAAAGTGGGGCCGTCCTTTGGGCGGCCCCACTTTTTTGTCTTCTTGAGAGGAAGTCTGTTTTTACTTTGGAAGAATGTTTGCCTTGCGGTAAGCCTCAACGTTTGAGAAGAAACTCTTTGGGCTTGACCGGAAGTTCAGGAAGCCTGCTTCACGCGACTTAGTCATGTCGGTAAAGCACTCAATCTGACGACCGAGGTCGCTGTCGCTGTGCCACCATGACGCAAGCTTGGTCACATCTGAAACTGCCAGGTTATGTTTCTTAGCAATTTCTTCCCAGACCGGGCCAGCGTCTTTCATCTGCTCTTCGAGTGGCTGGAAGTGCGACTCCTTTGGCCCTTCGTAAGGAAGACCAAAGTGCTCTGCAATCTGAGGCCACATCCAACGCCAGCGGAACGTATCACCGTTAGCAATGTTGAACGCCTCGTTTTCGCCAGCCTTGTTGGTAGCTGCCCACACTAGCTGCTCACCAAGTAGGTCGGCATCGGTAACGTCGACCACACCGTTCCACGACTGGGTTGAACCAGGGTAGATAAATGGCTTGCCAAGTGCTTTTTGAATTTCCGCATAAACCGAAAGTGTCAGCACCATATTCATGGCGTTGTCTACCGCGTAACCAAAGATCGTGTGCGAGCGGTGAACACTCCAGGTGAATCCCTGATCCTTTGCCGCGGCAAAAAGTTCATCTTCTTGCGTGTAGTAGAAGTTTGGAACATCTAGGCGAGGTTCGTCTTCGTGGAATGGAGTTTCGGCCATTACCGCATTGGCATAGTTATCGAATGGGCCGAGATAGTGTTTCAAGCCAGTCTGAAGTGCCACGTGTCGAACTCCGCCATCGGGTTTCAAGCCAGCCAGTAGGTTGCGAATCGTGGCACCGTTGACCTCAATGTTCTCGGCTTCTGAATCCTTTTTGATCCAGGCGGTCATGAAGACAATTTCTGGCTTCAAGCCAGCAAGTGCAGTTTTGACTTCAGCTGCATTTAGTAGATCGGCCTTAATGTGGTGAACACCGACTGGGAGACCTTCTGTTCTGCGCGACAAACCATGCACTTCCCAGCCAGCTTTCATGAGCTGATTGGCAATTACTTGACCTGAGATTCCAGTAACACCAACTACGAGTGCTCTACCGGGTGAATTGTTGCTCATCTTTAGTATCTCCATTTCATGCTGGTGTTCACTTGAGATGAACGATACCAGTATTTTCGAACTTTGATTCCGTTGAAAAATAACATTCTGAAAAAGCTTGATCTCAGGCCTGATTCTGCCTAGGTGCCAGAAGTATTCACTGAATCAGCGGATAGTTTCCCCAAGCCGCGGGCCAAAAGCGTCACTTAATCGTTATCGAAAATGGACCTAAACACCATTTTCGTTTTATAAAGTAGGACTCAACACATGTTCACTCTTATAGAACTGAACTAAGGTACGAAGGAGTTCCGATGGCACAGAGAAGTGCGGCTACCCTAGCTAAGGGTCCACGCTTTCAGGTATCAAAAGGTCTATTGACCGTTTTGGTATCAACTGTTGCCCTGTTCACCCTTTCTGCGTTCTTCGCCCCAACCAGCGTTTCCCAGGGTCCGCTCAGCAGCATGATTCCTTTCGCCGCCATCCTGGCAATCGTTGGACTCGGCCAAATGTTAGTAATTCAGCAGGCTGGCATTGATCTTTCAGTGCCAGGATCTGTTTCATTGGCGGCGGTCATTGTTTCAGCGCTGCCAGCCCAGGAAGATAGCGAACTCTTGCCAGCCGTGGTGATTGCATTCGTAACCGCAATCGCAATCGGCCTGTTCAACGGTTTCCTGATTGGATACCTAAAACTGAACCCAATCATTGCAACTCTCGGAACGAACTCTTTGCTTTTTGGCTTCGTAACTCTAATTACCCAGGGCATCCCTCGCATGACCACGGCATTGCTACTAAAAGTTGTGAGCGGGTCAACGTTTGGTATTCCGAATTCGGTTTTCTTTGCCACTGCAGTTTTACTGGTCGTAATCTTCGTGCTGCGTAAAACGGTGGCAGGTCGTCGATTTGAATCGATTGGCGCGAGCGCTCCGGTAGCAATGGTTTCAGGCCTGAGAATTAAGACTCACCAGGCGATGGCTTACGTTTGGGCACAGGTGCTTTACGCAATAGCCGGAATTATGATCGCCGGAGTAATCTCCGAACCAAACGGTTCCATGGGTAGCGCCTATCTTCTTCCTTCGGTGGCCGTGGTAGTTCTTGGCGGCACTTCTTTGCTCGGAGGTCGCGGTCTTCCAACCGCCACGGTAATCGCCGCAGTCTTCCTATCTCAGCTTGATCAATTCGTATTGGCGCTTGGTGTTAACTTTGCGATCCGCACGTTAGTTCAAGCAGCAGCGCTAGCTATTGGCGTTGCGATTTACACAGTGGACTGGTCTCGAGTGAGATCATTCCTTCGCAAACTCCTGTCGGCTACAAGTCGCGGGGAGAACCAAACTTCTTTGCCGACGGCTTAGAAGCAAAATATGCGGGGCAGCGATGTCACGCAGTTAGATGGAGGAAACAAAGATGATTCGTCGTCGTAAAGTAGCTGCAGCGCTGTCTGCTGCAGCCATTTCAGCCTTGCTGTTAACAGGATGTGCAACAGCTGCTGATACCAACACCGACACTACTGGCGACCGCCCAGACTGGTGTGGACCAACCAAAATCACCATGGGTCTAACTGATGGTTTTGGCGGAAACAACTGGCGTCTAGTCACCACTGCTTCGGCTCGTGACGAGATTGCAAAGTGTTCTAGCGTTACCGAACTGCTTTATGCAGACGGTCAGGGCGACACCACTAAGGCAATTTCTGACATCAACGCCATGGTTGCTAAGGGTGTTAAAGCACTTGTAGTATTCCCAGACGCTGGTCAGGCAATCCTTCCTGCACTTCGCGATGCTTACAACGCCGGCGTTGTAACAGTTCCTTACCGCGTTGACCCAGCAGGTATCGACGGTACCGACTTCGACATCTGGATTGGTGGAGACTTCGTAACCGACGGTAAGAACTGGGGCGAGTGGACCAAGAAGAACTTCCCAGACGGTGCAAACATCTTGTTCTTGTCAGGTCCTGCTGGAAACAGCCAGGGTGTTGACGAGCGTAAGGGCTTTGAATCAGTTCTAGGCGACGGCACCGGTGCTTACAAGTACATTGGTGAGCAGCCTTTCGAAGTTACCAACTGGGACGCAGCTCTAACCCAGAAGGTTCTAACCGCAGCCATTGCGAAGTACAAGAAGATCGACGTAATCATGTCTGACTTCGGTCCAGTTATGGTTTCTTCACTAGGTGAGTTCACCAAGAGTGGTCGCTCAATTCCTGCACTTGCAACTTCAGATGGAAACATCCTAGGTTGCTTCTTCGAGGACAACAAGGCCGCTAACAAGGACTTCAAGTTGATGACCGTTGCTACCGGTAACGACCACGTTCGACTAGCTGTTCAGCACGCTGTTGCCCGCGCAACCGGTGGTGTAGTTCCAACCGCCACCTCGTTCGCAGGCCCAGTGTTTGAGGATTCAGAATCTTCAGACATGCCAGTACAGTGCAACCGAGACATCGACCCATGGACCTTCCTTTCAGCTCAGCTAAAGGGCGAGGACCAGCAGGCGCTGCTCAAGAAGTAATAGGCTCAAAAGCAATAAAGAACACTGGGTCGGCTTAGCAATAAGCCGACCCAGTGCACCACCTAAATGAATAGAAACACCAGGAGAAGCAAAGTGGCTCAGAGTAAATCGGCAAACGTGGTTATGGAACTACGTGGGATCTCAAAGGACTACTCGGGTGTACCAGCACTTACCGACGTAAGTTTGCAGATTAAGTCCGGAGAAGTTCACGCGCTACTTGGTGAAAACGGTGCCGGCAAGTCAACCCTGATGAACGTTGCCTCGGGAACTGTTGCTCCTTCAAAGGGCGACCTTCTCGTTCACGGAGAGCGCTTCGACGCCCTAACACCGGCTCTAGCCAACAAACTCGGAATTGCAATCGTTCACCAACACCCTGCGGTGTTGAAGGACCTCACCGTTTTAGAAAATTTGCAGGTAGCTCTCCCTAGCGCAATTTTTAGAGGTAAAGTCGCCGAAAAAGTTGGAACAGAACTGCTTGAACGAGTGGGACTAAAACTTTCACTGAAGCTTCGTGTCGAAGATTTGACCATCGCGCAAAAGCATTTGCTTGAGATTGCCAAGGCATTGGCAACTTCGCCAAAGATTTTAGTTCTAGACGAACCAACCGCAGCCCTCGGCCAAGACTCCGTGGAACTCTTGTTCCAGTTAGTTGCCAAGGAAATCGCAAACGGAACCGCGGTTATTTACATCACGCACCGCCTCGCAGAAGTTCGTGAGCTCGCCGACATCGTCACCGTGCTTCGCGACGGCCGACTAATGGGCACCTCGCCGATTGACAAAATTACCGATGGCGAACTTCTGGCTCAGATCATCGGTCGCGAACTTAAGTCAACCTTCCCACCCAAGCACCAGAAGTCTTCAGGGGTTGCACCTAACCTTGTGGTGACTGGCCTCACTGGCGATGGGTTCACCGATGTAAGCATCGAAGCCTATCCCGGACAGATCATTGGTATTGCCGGTGTGATCGGAAACGGGCAGTCACAGTTTTTGAAGGCTCTCTCTGGTCAGGCCGAATTCACCGGAACCATCGAAGTAAACGGGGAAGCCAAGACCGCCAGAGCGCTCAATGGTAGGGCAGCTCTAATGCCGGCCGACCGTCAGCGCGAAGGTGTCATGATGCGCATGTCGGTTCGCGAGAACTCAGCCCTGTCTTCCTTAAAGAAGTTCAAAATACTTGGGCTTTTGAGCCGCAAAAAAGAAGTGAATGAAGTTCACGAAACTCTAAGCTCTCTTTCAATCAAGGCGCCCAGCCTTGAAGCACCAGTCTCGGCACTTTCTGGTGGAAACCAGCAAAAGGTAGTTATGGCCAGGGCATTGCTATCGAATCCAGCAGTGATTCTGGCCGATGAGCCCACTCAGGGCGTCGACGTGGGTGCCCGCTTGGAGCTCTATGACATTCTTCGCAAGGCATCAGCCTCAGGCATCCCAGTTGTAGTCGCTTCTTCAGACGCTAAGGAGCTGGAAGGGCTCTGTGACACGGTTTATGTTTTGTCACGCGGACAGGTTGTTAAAACCTTGCGAGGCGAGGAAAACCGCGAAGATTCAATGATTGAGGCTGCAGTTACGGCAACCACCAAGACCATTCGGATTGAGCGTGAAGAACGTGAACAAAAACTAGGAAACGAAACTTTTGTTGAAAAGTTCCGTAGGTTCATGAAAGGCGATTACGCGCCACCGGTAATGCTTGCGGTAGTCATGATTGCCTTAGCCGCGATTATCTTGCCCCGTAACGCAAACTATTTGGGCGACTTCAACATCAAATCGATTTTGCTATTAGTGAGCGCTCTGGCCTTTGTAGCGATTGGTCAAACCACGGTCATGATGACTGGCGGAATTGACCTCTCCACCGGCCCGCTGGCTGGTTTCTTGGTGGTAATTGCATCCTTCTTCATAAACGATGACGCACCGGCCACGGCGGTCCTTATGGGGTTGCTAACGATGGCACTCGTGGCAGCCTTAGTCGGGCTCGTCAATAGTTCCTTGATTAGGTTTGTGAAGTTCACGGCAATCTCAGCAACCTTAACTACTTACATTGCAATCGGTGGTTTCGCATTCATTCTGCGCCCCGAGCCTGGTGGCTTCATAAGCCAGGCGATAGCTAAGACACTCAAGTCAACCCTTGGCCCAATTCCATACGTATTCATTGCCGCTGTAATCGCAGCAATCGGTATGGAATATCTGCTTCGCAAGTCTCGTTGGGGCTGGCAGCTTCGTGCTGTTGGTTCAAACGAGGAATCAGCGCGCAAAGTTGGTATCAACATCAACCGCTCGATAATCGGGGCATATGTAATTGCTTCTATGTTTGTCTTCCTGGGTTCGATCCTGCTTGCCATTCTGCTTGGTATCGGCGACGCCTCTCAAGGAGTGACCTACACACTCACCGGAATCACCGCGGTGGTCCTTGGCGGAACCTCTCTAATGGGCGGTCGAGGAACCTACATCGGTACTTTGATGGGTGCAATTTTGCTGATTCAGGTTTTGAATGCAACCGTATTCCTAGACCTTGACCAAAAGTGGCAGTACTGGCTTCAGGCGATCCTGATCCTGGTTGCCGCGATTGTCTACAGCGTGGCAAGAGCGCGTAAGGCGAAACTTAAGAAAGCTTAGGCCGCTGGGACTTTTGAAGAATTATTGAATCTTCTTTTGTCGCGTCAGCTCTGCAACCGCCGACCAATCGAGGTCTTTTAGCTCTGGGTCTGCTAGTGCCTGATCAAAGAGGCTGTGAAGCACGGTAGCCACCGGTAGCTTGAGCCCCAAGTCGGCTGCGGCGTCTTCCACGAGCTTCACGTCTTTTAGCGCCAGTTCCATCGAGAACCCGGCCGGCGTGTACTTGCGGTTAACAATCATCGGACCATAACCCTGGTAAGCGGCTCCCGTAAAGGCGGTGTGGGTCAAGATTTCGACGAAGGTGTTTGGGTCAACCCCACCAGACTCAACCAGTGCCACAGACTCTCCAATGGCTTGCAGGGCGTGAATCAAGTTGTAGTTGACACCGAGTTTTACGATATTTGATTTGGCGTGGTCTTCTCCAACGTTCCAATACTGAGCCGAAACCTTTTCGAAAATCACGCTGGCAGTTTCGATGTCGGCGGCTTTACCCGCTACCACAATCAGAAGCTTTCCATTGGTAATAGCAATTGGTCGACCGAGCACCGGTGCAGCAATGTAGCCAATACCGTGTGCAGCGTGACGCGTAGCCAGAGTTTCTGACGCGGCCGGGCTAAGTGTCGACATGTTGATGTGCATTGAACCGGACTTGGCGCCTGCGAGTCGCTGTTCGCTGAAAATATCCAGGGCGGCGCCGTCATTGCTAAGGAAGGAAATGACGAAGTCATTTTGAAGCGCATCGTCCAATTCAACCTGGCGGGCACCTTTATCAAGCAGGTCACTAACTTCTTTTGCAGACCGGTTCCAGAAATCTAGGTCGAACCCCTGATCGAGCAGACGGTGAGCCATTGCCGTTCCCATCGAGCCAAGCCCAACTAGGGAAACGCGGATTTTTTCTGACATCGGTTATCCAATCAATTCATTGCGAACAAATTCAAGTTCCCGACTGACGTATTCAATGATGTCGCCGGTCTTCAGTTCTGGAGGTAAAACATCCCACGTGTAGGTTTCGATTTCTAGGTGATCCGACAGCGGTGATTCGCGGTGCATCTTGAGGGCCTCTTGCACGCCAAATCGCGTGGTACGGAATGGTCCAAGTTCTTCGAGGAACACCGGCACATGGAAGTGGGTGCGCATTTCGCTAGGAACCGGGTTTGCCTCGTAGGCATCGAGTGCTTCTCCCAGGTTTAGGAACTTGGTGATCTTGCCGTCTTGTTTGAGAGATGTCTGGCTGAGGTATATGGTGTCCGTGAAACGACGGAGCGCTGCAATCTTGTCTTGAGTAAGTTCTTCCACCCAGAGCGATGCGGCTTCTTGGAGCTTGAAGATTGGTATGCCGGCGTTCACAATTTTGTTCAGCGAATCGGTGATGTTTTCAAAACCAACCGATTGGTGACCGATGTCAAAAACGATTCCAAGGTATCGACGCATTGCGCCTTCCGCTTCACTGAGGGGAATATTGGCTACCTCGGCTAGCTCACTGATGCCGGCGGGGGAGTAAACCCGATTCTTGAACCACTCAAGGGTTTCGTCGGTGGTTTCAAGATAGCAAGCCGGTTCCGGTTCAATGGCAAGCTTCACTCGGCGCCCGGTGCGCTCCTCAAGTTCTAGGAGATGGGCAACCACGCGAAAAACATTGCGGGTGAAAGTCTTGATGTATTCGTCGCCGGCAACGTTTGGCTTGAAGGCGAGTGGAGCCGTCTGAATCGAGGGATTCACATTGGCTGGAGTAATTTCAGCCAAAATATCGGCAACGGAGTTGGTGTAATTCACTCGCTCGTCGGTGGTCCAGTCTGGTTCGTAAACCTTTTCCATAACCAGCTCGCCCTTGAATGGACCATAGGGAAAAGCGTTCACGGTGTAAACGTAAAGATCTTCTTTGGCGAGGAACTCGGCGAGCGACTTACGTTCGGCAGGGCTCTCGGTGAGCGTCTTAGCCGAGGAGGCGGAGATGCGCAGTGACACGGCAAAGGGATCGTTCGGCGAGACTCGCTGCTTCACCTGCGGCACGAACTCACGAAGGCTGGCATTCATCTCGGCCCAAGTGTCTCCAAGGTGGACCAGCGTTGAGTAACTGAGGTGACCTAAGCCATTTTTGAGTTTCATGAAGCCTTCCAGTGCTGTTGATGATTATCAGTTTATGTGCAGTTTGGCTAAACAAATAATCGCAATTTGACCACTTTTCGCCCATTTCTTGAACAAATAGTGAATATTGGGTATCCAGTCTGTAAGGTATTTGTAAAGTAACTAGCGGTTCGGTTTTAACTTAAGAGAGGGGACTCGATGAATTTTGCCATTGGCGATGAACTTCGCAGAGTTCGCGTATCTCGAAAACTAAGTCTGAGAAACGTTGCTTCTGCAGTTGGGGTTTCCGCAAGCCTTCTCTCTCAGGTTGAAACCGGCAAGACACAACCTTCGGTTTCTACTCTTTACGCTCTAGTGAACCACCTCGGTGTTTCCCTGGATGGCCTGATGAAGGGGATTAGTCAGTCGGGCGGAGCAACTCCCGACAGTCCCGATTACGAAGACGGGCACCACGGAATAGTTCAACGCCGTAGCGAAAACCCAATCATCGAAATGGAAAACGGCGTGGTTTGGGAGCGATTAGCCGACGGCGGAAGTGACGCAGCTGACCCGCTAATGGTGACTTACGAACCTGGCAGCTCAAGCTCGGTTGAAGGCAAAATGATGCGTCACGATGCTCTGGAATACGGATTGATAATTGAAGGCACTCTGACTCTCCGAATTGAAAACGAAGTTCACGAGATTTATCCAGGCGACTCTTTCAGCTTTGATGCAAATCGCCTGCACATGTTCGAAAACAATTCGGCCAAGCCAGCTCGCGGAATTTGGTTTGTAATCGGAAGCAAACAGGCAAAGAGCAATGATCTCAGTAACCTCGGTCCTGCGAAATCACCAACGCCTTCGCTGCCTGCAAAATCCGCGGTAGATGTTCTCAATGCCATGGGCGATGCAAAAACTCGCAAGTTAAACGGCCGAAACTCTTAGTTTCTAAACCAACATGCTTAGCGGATTTTCAATTCGCTTCACAAACGCCGAGAGCCACTGAGCCGCAAGTGCGCCATCCACTGCACGGTGATCGGCCGAAAGCGTCACTGTCATAATGTTGGCAACCACAATCTGTCCATCTTCAACAATTGCCCGCGGTGAAGCGGCACCCACAGCCAAGATACCTGACTGCGGTGGGTTCAAAATTGCACTGAATTCCTTGGTGCCAAACATCCCCAGGTTACTAACGGCAAAGCTACCGCCTTCAAGTTCTTCCTGACGCAACTTACCCGCGCGTGCTCGAGCAGCCAGTTCGGAAATTTCCATACTCAGGTTGCTTAGAGAACGCTTCTCAACGCCGCGAATCACGGGAGTAAATAAACCGCCTTCGGTAGTTACCGCAACTGAAATATCGGCAGATTCGTATTTGTGCATCGCCTCGGCGTTCCAAACCACGTTTGATTCTGGAACATCCATCAGCGCACAAGCCACCGCCTTCACAACCAGATCATTTACCGAAATCTTTATCTGCGATGACTCGTTGATGCTCTTGCGAAGTTCAAGTAACGAGTCGACCTTGCAATCGGCCGTGACATAGAAGTGGGGAACCGTTGACTTGCTCTCAGTGAGTCGACGAGCAATTGCGCGACGCATTCCGGTGTGAGGCACCGTCACGTAGCTGCTGGAGTACTCCTGCTTGGCCAGCTCTGAGCTAGAGGATGAAGACGCAGATGCCGTGGCCGTTGCCCCAGCGCCACTTGCCATGAAGGCTTCGAGATCACGACGAACCACGCGCCCTTGAGGACCGGTGCCGGTGACCTGCGAAATCTCCACACCACTTTCGCGCGCCAACCTGCGAACGATTGGGCTTACGAAATGGCGAGCCGAGTCAGTTGCCACCTCGGCTATTACAGCGGGGGCAACCGGGGATGCTACTGGCGCTGCAATCGGTGGAGCCATAACCTCCGCAACCTCCGCAACTTCCGCAACAACCGCTGGAGCCGCAGAACCACCCAGCAGAGCGTCACCGGCCGAACCGTCTTCGCCCGCACCGAGCAGGATCATGATCGGTGAACCAACCTCAACCGAAGCGCCGTCGGCTACAAGAATCTTGTAGACCGTTCCCTCCGCATCGCTGGCATAGTCAACCACAGCCTTCTCGGTTTCCATTTCGGCGATGATGTCGCCGACCTTTACCGATGAACCAACGGCTACCTGCCACTTGGAGAGCACGATTTCAGTTGCCCCTGCCGCTACTTCCGGCATCTTGATTAGCGTGGCCATTAGTTCTTTCCAAATCCTGTTGCAGCATTTTTCAATCCAGCAACAACTTCTTCGGTCTTCGCAATTGCGGCTCGCTCAAGCACCTTTGAAATGCTAGGCGATGCTTCGCCACCGTGAACCCGCTGAACCGGCTGATCCAGGTAGTCAAAGTAACGGCGTTGAATCTCATCAGACAACCAGCTACCGTAGCTTGTGCCCTGGGCGCCCTGCTCAACAATCAACACGGCATTAGTCTTTTTGATGCTGGCTTCAATAGTCGACCAGTCAATGCTGGCTCGATCTAGCCAGCGGAGGTCAATCACTTCGGCATCGACTCCAGTTTGCTCAACTGCTTCAAGTGAGTGGCTGACCATCGACAGATAGGTGAGTACGGTGAGGTCATTACCAGCACGTTTGATGGCTGCTTTTCCAAACGCAATTTGATAATCGAAATCGCCAACGGCAATCTCGCCCTTTGACGCATAGAGGTCAACGTGTTCAATAACCAGAACCGGGTCCTCCAGGGCAAGAGCGGCATTCATCAAACCGATGTAGTCAAATGGGTTAGAGGCAGCCACGATTCGCCATCCTGGCGCGGTAGCGAAAATACCGGCTGGGTCCATTAGGTGCTGGGAACCGTAGCCGGAACCCATTGCCACCTTGGTGCGAATCACAACTGGAACCGATGCATCTCCGCCGAACATGTGCCGAGCCTTACCGATTTGGTTGAACACCTGGTCGGCGGCTACCCACATGAAGTCTGGGTACATGAATTCGACAACCGGACGGAATCGGCCATCGAGTGCCATACCGCCACCGAGACCAGCGAATGCATTTTCGCTAATCGGCGTTCCTAGAATTCGCTCCGGGTATTTTTCGACGAGACCCTTGGTTGCGCCGTTAGTGCCACCCTTTAGTCGGTGAACGTCTTCGCCGAGAACCACGATTCGAGAATCGGTTTCCATGCGGCGATCCATTACGGCAGCCACCGCGTCGACAAAACGAACTTCTTCCTTTTCCCCGTTGTGGGTTTCCAATTCTTCGGTTCTGGCACCATTCAATTCCGATGCGTCGCCGCGAACGCCAACATTCACGAAATCGGCGCTCGGCCAAAGCTCGGCCCGAATTCGGCGAGAGCCTGGCTTGCCTGCTGGATCAGCTTCGAGAAGCTGGTTCACCGCTAGTTCCATGGCGGCCTGAGCTTGTGCTCGGACTCCACTTACCTGGTCTTGACTAATCAAGCCAAGGGTCATCATCTCGTTGGCAACTCGGGTTAGTGGGTCGCGACCGCGCCATTCCTCTTCTTCGTCTTTTGGACGGTATCCGAAGGCACTGCCTGGGAATGGCCCGTTCTGGTGGAAGAACCGGTAAACCTCGGCCTCAATAATTGCCGGCCCGTTACCCGCGCGAGTGTGTGCTTCGATTTCTTTCATCGCCAGGTGAACGGCAAGTGGATCCATGCCGTCGACTCGCCAGCTTGGAATTCCGAATCCGGTTCCGCGGCCAGACAAACGCTCTTCTGCTGTGACCTCTGAAACGTGGGTAGACACCGCGTAAAGGTTGTTCTCAATGAAGAAGACCAGCGGAATATCCCACGCGGCGGTTAGGTTCATGGTTTCTAAAACCGAACCAATGTTCACAGCTCCATCACCGAAGTAGCTAACGGTTAGATCGCTAGTGCCCGAGTGTTGCTGCGCCCACGCGTTACCAGCACCCAGTGGAACACCGCCACCAACGATTGCGTTGGTTCCAAGAGCTCCAGCTTCTTTCCACTGCAAGTGCATTGAGCCGCCGCGGCCGCGACAGTAACCCTGAGCCAAACCTAAAATTTCAGCAAGCGTGCGCTGCAGCACTTCTTGGATGGGTGCATTGACCAAGGTGTTCACGTTGAGGCCGTTTGGTGCCACGTAACCAATCGCTTTTGCTAAGAATTGGTGATGACCGCGGTGTGAACCGTTTACCGCATCGGTTCCTCGAAGCCCAACGATGGAGCCAACTGCGCCACCTTCTTGACCGATGCTCGAGTGAGCTGGGCCGTGAACTAAACCTTCACCGGCAAGTTGCAGAACTGTCTCTTCGAAGGCGCGGATGAGGTGCATCTGGCCAAGCATGGTTTCAAGGAGTTTCGGGTCGGCATTGCGCCAGTCTTCCGGGGTGGTGCGAAGCTCTACCCACGGTTCTTTCGGGGAAAGCGAAATTCTCTCGGTCATCTTTGACTCCAATGCGGGGAAGGACAGTTATTGGTCTAAGTAAAGAATAGCGAAATGTATCCAATTGGCAAATTTATTTGACGAAATACTTATAAATTCGTGATTTATAGTTGAGAATGTATCCAATTAGAAGATTTAGGGGTCATCATGAGTTCAGGAATCCCAGGATTACGGGGAACCGACCACATTGGCTTCACCGTGCCCGATATAGAGGAAGCAACGGTCTTCTTCAGAGACATCATTGGTTGCGAACTGGTCTATGAACTTGGTCCATTCCAGAGTGACGAAAACTGGATGGCCGATCATCTCAACGTGCACCCGCGCACCGTCATGAAAAAGATTCGGTTCTTCCGCTGCAAGTTCGGATCCAATTTTGAAATCTTTGAATACTCTTCGGCCGACCCCGATGGTGCGCGACCTCAACCTCGCAATAGTGACATCGGCGGACACCACCTGTGTTTTTATGTCGACGACATCGACGCGGCAATCACCTATCTCAAGGAAAATGGAATCCGAGTTTTAGGGGAGAAGACCAACAGTTCAAATGCCAGCCTCGGGCAAACCTGGGTCTATTTCCTAAGCCCTTGGGGAATGCAGTTTGAATTGTGCACCTACCCAAACGGCAAAGCCTACGAGAAGGAAGCAAAGGTAAAACTGTGGCATCCAGCTCACCCAGCAGAGTAGCGGCAACGCTGCGAGAGGAAATTCTGAACGGAACCCTCGCCCCCGGCGAAAGAATCGTGCAGGAAGAGATTGCTGAAAGATTCGGAGCAAGTCGCCAACCGGTTCGTGATGCTCTTCGACTTCTGGAGGGCGACGGCCTCGTAACTTTGAAGGCTAATTCTGGCGCGTGGGTCTCTAAGCTTTCGGAAAGCGAATGTGATGAAGCATATCTGGTGAGAGAAAGACTCGAGCCGCTGCTAATTTCCAAAAGTATCCCTAATCTAACCAGCGCTCAAACTCAGCGGCTAACCCAGTTAGTGGATGAGATCGAAAAAACCAAGGACATTGAAAGTTTCTTGCGTCTCGACCGCGAATTCCACCTACTCTCTTACGCGGGTGCCAGCGATGGAATGCTCAAAGATTTTGTTGAGCGTATTTGGAACACCACGCAGCACTACCGACGCGCCTTTGCGAAGATAAATGACTTAGCCGAGTCGAAAGTAACTCACATGGAGCACGGACTCATTTTGGATGCCATTTTGCGAAAAGACACACATCAGGCAGGGCTGGCACTGGAAGGGCACATTCGTCGAACTCGCGTTACGTTAGCCGAGCATCGCGAACTATTTGTGTAATTCGCCACGCTTGGGTTTCCTCAGTTAAAGGAATGTACTTTGCCCAACAATGGTTTATTTTGTTAGTTATGCACTTTTCCAATTTCTAGGGGTCTCAATGAAGAACATCGCCAAATTTATTTCCGGACGAATTACCGCTCCAGTCACCATGTTGTTGGCCCTATTTTTCGCAGTCGTAGCCTTTGGGCCGCTTTCCGTTGCCGAAGAATCTGTTTCCCCGGGCATTGGGCTCCCTGAAGACAACCAGACCGTTTTAGTCGATGAAGCGCTAAAAGGTTTACCTGGCCAAGATGTTACGGCCGCCGTGCTGATCTACCGCACCGAGGATGGCTCGAAGCTAACCGACGCCCAGCTCACCTATCTTCGCGGCGAAGAGGTGCCTGTGGTCTGCCCTCCGTTCATCCCCGTTTTTGGTTGTGCCGATTACATCGCTGAGCAAGACGTTGCCTATGACAACGGTGTGAACGAAAAGTTCTTAGAGTTCACCTCTGCCGAAATTGAGGGTGAAAAGTTTGTTCCGCCAGCCGTGTTTTCAGATGACGGCGCTGCTGCCGTTGTTACCATCCCCCTCACCAAGAGCGATACCACCGAAGTAATCACGGAGCGCGTGAAGGAAATGCGCGCTGTGATGAACGAGGATCTTCCAAGCGGATTGATTGCCAAGCTAACCGGTGCCGAAGGTTTCCAGGCTGACATTGCTGGAGTTTTCGCCGGAGCTAACTTCCTGCTGCTAGGAGTAACCGCACTCGTAGTTATTGTTCTGCTGTTGATTACTTACCGAAGCCCGATTCTCTGGCTAATCCCACTGCTGGTGATTGGAACCGCCGACCGCATGGCTTCGATTCTGGCCGGTCAGGTTGCTAAGGCCATCGACATCACTCTCGATGGCTCGGTCACCGGAATTCTCTCGGTTCTGGTATTCGGTGCCGGAACAAACTATGCCCTTCTGATCATCTCCCGCTACCGAGAAGAACTTCTGCTTCACGAAAACCGTCGCGAGGCGATGGCCAAGGCGTGGCGTGCGGCAGCTCCGGCAATTTTCGCGTCTGGCTCAACCGTGGTCCTTGCCCTAATCACTCTGGTGCTGGCAACACTCGAGGGAACCCGTTCTCTCGGTATCGCCTGCGCGGTTGGAATCG